>Ga0193752_1003582_pt1 | contig 10624 bp, 10 predicted proteins | sample H1c1metaG_FD_144924 | JGI IMG/M metagenome (GOLD analysis project Ga0193752, IMG submission 144924) | Soil microbial communities from a riparian zone of the East river system, Colorado, United States - H1c1 | ecosystem: Environmental > Terrestrial > Soil > Riparian zone | place: USA: East River...
GACAGCCATGTTCACATTGAGAGTTCCATGCTGGTTCCCTCAGAATTTGCAAGACTGGCCGTAGTACATGGCACGGTGGCTACCGTCAGCGACCCCCACGAGATCGCGAATGTCTGCGGACTGGATGGGGTCAGGTTTATGATAGACAACGGAGGTCAGGTGAATTTTAAATTCTGTTTCGGCGCGCCGAGCTGTGTGCCGGCTACGGCTTTCGAAACAAGCGGAGCGTCGATCGATGCAGCTGGTGTCCGTGAGTTATTAGACCTCAGTGAAATTCCATACCTGAGCGAGATGATGAATTTTCCTGGCGTGATCAATGAAGATCCGGAGGTGGTCGCCAAAATCGTGGCAGCTAAGGCCGCCGGCAAGCCGGTGGACGGACACGCGCCCGGACTTCGTGGTGAAGCGCTGCGGAAATATGTCGCCGCCGGAATTTCAACGGATCATGAATGTTTCACTGAAGAGGAGGCGCGCGAGAAACTCGGGTTGGGCATGAAGATCCTCATCCGCGAAGGGAGTGCCGCCAAAAACTTTGAAGCGCTGATCGGGTTGTTACACGAATTTCCAGAGCAGATCATGTTCTGCAGTGACGACAAACACCCGGACAGCCTGGTGAAAGGCCATATCAATACGCTCTGCGAAAGAGCCGTGAACAAAGGCATACCCCTGTTTAATATTCTTCGTGCCGCCTGTATAAACCCCGTTGTTCACTACGGTTTATCAAACGGACTTTTAAGGCAGGGTGACCAGGCCGATTTCATCCTGGTAGAGGACCTGAAGTCCTATCGGGTAACGGCCACCTACATACGCGGTACCTGTGTTGCCCGTGACGGCGCCTCGCTTATCAAAACGTTGCCCGTGGGTGCCATCAATCATTTCAAGTGTCGGGCAATAAATGCGGAAACTCTTTCTTCACCCGCGTCCACTCAGCTCATTGATGGCAGGCTGCCGGTTATTGAATCGATCGACGGTGAATTGATCACACGAAAACTATCATTTGAACCCTCTCTGGATGGCGACCTGGTAATTGCCGATCCGGACAGAGACATTCTGAAGATTGTTGTAGTGAACCGGTACCGGCCTTCGCCGCCCGCAGTTGCATTCATCCGGAACTTTGGGATCAAGCGCGGCGCGCTGGCTTCCTCGGTGGCTCACGACAGTCATAATATTATCGCAGTAGGAACCAATGATGATTTTCTTGCCGCTGCGATCAACATGATCATTGAGAAGCAGGGTGGTGTGAGTGCTGTTTCTGATCAGGATTCAAAAATCCTGCCCCTTCCCGTTGCCGGCCTGATGAGTGCGGAGAATGGATATGAGGTAGCCCGCGCTTACACAGAAATAGACGCCATGATAAAGTCAATGGGTTCTACCCTCTCAGCGCCTTTCATGACGCTTTCTTTCATGGCGCTGCTGGTGATACCGGCGCTCAAACTCAGTGATCTTGGGTTGTTTGATGGAGACGAATTCAGGTTCGTTCATTAGAACAAATTCTCGCATTCTTTTTCACCGACCAAACACCCGGTTTCACCGACCCGCTCGCCAGGGATAACCTAAACCTGCTTGTCTTCCATTTCTCATCCCCATAGATTTGAGAAAAAAACAATGGAAGAGATAGTTCCAAAAAAACAAGACAGCAATAATGGGAAAAGGTGGGTAGGCCTTTTGCTGTTACTGGTAGGTGCCGTCTTGATCCTCAGGCAAATTGGATATTACAATTTCCCTTCCTGGCTCTTCGGCTGGGAAATGATCGTGATCATCATCGCACTCTGCATAGGTTTGAGAAAAGGATTCAGTGACCCCAGCTGGGTGGTTATTTTCCTGGTCGGCGCCGTTTTCCTCGTGGATGATGTGTGGCCGGGGGTGAAGGTGAATCAATTCATCATTCCCATCGTAGTGATTGCGGTAGGACTCATGTTTCTCCTCTCCCCAAAATATTCCCACAACAGTGAATTCCGACGCAGGCGGATACACAACCGCTGTTTCCGGAATGGACGTAACCCCCAACGACAGTTTGGCCACGAACCCAGTCCCGGCGGAGAGCCCATAACAGAGGACTTCCTCGACATCACCGCAGTTTTCGGCGCGGTGAAGAAGAAGGTGTTGTCAAAGACATTCGGAGGCGGAGAAATTGTCTGTGTAATGGGTGGCGCTGAAATCAATTTGATGAATGCCGACTTCAAATCACCCATCCTGATCGACTGTGTGCAGGTATTTGGGGGCACTAAACTGATCGTGCCGGCAAACTGGGAGGTGCGGACAGAGGCCACCACAGTATTCGGCAGTGTGGAAGACAAGCGGCCACCCAACCCCGATCCCACCCCGGCTAAAACACTTGTAATTGATGGCACCATGTTCTTCGGTGGCATCGAAATAAAAAGTTTCTGATCAACCATAATCATTTTGTCTATGAACTGGTATCTCACCAAACTAATTTTCCGGATCATCAGCGGTGATGGAAGTCACGCACCTCAATTCGATGAACAACTCAGGTTGATCCAGGCAGTGAATGAGCAGGAAGCATTTCAAAAAGCTTCCGTGATCGGACAGCAGGAGGAGTCAAGTTTTCTTAACGACAAGCAACAGACTGTCCGGTGGCAATTTATCAATCTCTCTGAATTGCATAAATTGTCGGCGCTTGAAGACGGCACTGAACTGTATTCAACCATCCAGGAACAGGAACATGCGGGATCTTTTATAGAAGTGATCAACAAAAGAGCTGCCTGGTTGAAGAAGACATTTCATTCCGGGATCTTCAACGAGCCGCAGCTTATCAAACAATAAGCCTTGTCAACATCACCCCTGAAGAATTCAGGCAACAGGCTGACCATCGTCCTATTTTGGTCGGCTTGTATTGCTGCACAGTATTTTATCCTGTTGCATTTCGGGGTCAGCCCTCAGCTGGCCCTTGCAGACAGCGGCTTGTCTAATCTGGTGTTGGCGGCAGGCGCGATCCTGTTTGTGACATCCATGGAATTTTACCGGCCAGATGTCACAAAATACCTTTACCTGATTGTGTGGTGCCTTACACTAACGGCAATTACGGTGGGGCTGGCAAAGTGCCTGCTGGGGTTGATCTTCGTTGAAGAAAAATCTTACCTGGATTTTCTTGCTTCATCAACCATCATACGCGGCGTCATCAACTTCCTCATCATTGGGGCGTCGGCGATTCTCAGCCTGCTCTGGTACAACCTGGAGGAACAGAAACAATCCACGCTCAGAAAATCTGCAACGGAAAAATTGTCCAGGGATGCTGAGCTGTATAAATTAAGACAACAACTGCAGCCGCATTTCCTTTTTAACAGCCTCAATTCCATCAGCGCGCTGGTAGTAAACCAACCCGACCAGGCCAGGAAAATGATACAGCAATTATCCGATTTCCTGCGCGGTGCCTTGAAAAAAGAAGATCACGAATGGATCGCTTTTGATGAGGAGATTCAGCATCTTCGTCTTTATCTTGAAATGGAAGAAATGCGGTTTGGTCACCGGTTGACGACTACGATAGAAGCCGATGAGGCGAGCCGTACTGTGCTGGTGCCGCCCATGTTGTTGCAGCCGATTGTGGAGAATGCAATCAAATTCGGATTGTACGACACCACAGAAAATGCGTTGATATCTATCAGAGTGAACACCAGTAAGGATCTACTGCAGATCGACGTAACCAATCCCTATGATCCTGGCACCGCTTCACCCAGACCCGGCACTGGATTTGGACTGTCATCTGTCCGAAGAAGGCTTTACCTGCTCTTCCTGAGAAATGACCTGCTTGAAACCAGGGCTGAGAATAAAGAATTCACAACAACAATAAAAATTCCACGGCATGATCTCCGCAGTATTGATTGATGATGAGCCCCTGGCCAGGTCGATCGTTAAAGAATATCTTGCCGCCTATCCCGAAATCGAAGTAGTGGAGGAATGCGGTGACGGATTTGAAGGCATCAAGGCCATCATGCAGCACCGCCCACAACTCATCTTCCTGGATATACAAATGCCCAGGATCAATGGCTTTGAAATGCTGGAACTGGTAGAGGATCCGCCTGCCGTCATATTCGTGACGGCCTTCGATGAATTCGCACTCCGCGCTTTTGAACTGCACGCCGTGGACTACCTGCTCAAACCCTTTACAAAAGAGCGGTTTGGCAAAGCGCTTGAGAAGATTCCCGCCCGAAATTCGAAGGCCGATACCGGCACCCTGGCCATTCTTGAAACTGCTTCCGAATCGCCTGCCCAACGGCAACGTATAGTTGTAAAGACTGCAGGCAAGATCAGGATCATCCCGGTTCATGAGCTGCGTTATCTGGAGGCCTCTGACGACTATGTGAAGCTTTTCACCAAGGACGGAAGTTTTCTAAAGAACAGGACGATGGCCCATTTTGAGCGCCTGTTGGACCCGGCGCAGTTCGTCCGCACCCATCGCTCCTTTATAGTCAACATTCACGAGATCACCAGGATCGATCCGTATGAAAAGGAGAGCCACCTTGCGATCCTGAAGAACGGAACGCAGATCCCGGTAAGCAAGACAGGTTTTGTTAAACTCAAAGAAGTGTTGGGTCTGTAGTTGCCCCCAGGATTAGTAAAATTGATAGATCAGAACCTCGGACAGGCGAGGGCCTTGTACCCCGCAGGGCGTTTGATGTAGATGATTGAGATCTCTATGCCACCCTTGCTTTGTGATGCCGTCTTAAGGCTCGAAACATTGATGTCATAAGAGGCTCCGAAACGGAAACCGTTGTACTCAAGACCAATGTAGGGTATGATAGCATCATTGACATTGCTGAACCTGGCCCAGGCTCCAGCAAAGAAACTGGTCGGATTCTCTTCATCGTCATTGAGCAGAAACCCGCCGGCTCCTCCTGCCATGACGTTGGTAGCACCAGCCTGCCTGCTTACCATCGAGCTGAGATAGAGCGTGCGGGTTCTGTCGGCCAGTGGAATTGCGCCACCTGCATTGAAGGTTAGTCTTGGACTGAGTTGATAAAATATGTCTCCTGTAAAAGATTCCTTGGGTCTGTTGAGGTGATAGGCAGAAACACCCAGGTAATAATTATCATACCCGTCAGTGGATCCATTGTACAGTGCACCAACCGCGACGTCAAAATAACTCGTGTTTACCTGTCGATTATCGATGGCCTCGCTGCTGGGCACCGTCCAGCCGCCATTCTGATCCAGTTCGTCCAGAAAATTTAGTTTGGTACCATCAAGTCGCTTGTTTGAATAGGTTCCCTGGAATCCTACCCCGATCTGCTGCAGACCTTCTTCATCGAGTCCTTTATGGTATGCGGTTGTCAGTGAAATGAAGTTGCCCGACAGTACACCATTTGCTGTTTTATCGGTCATCGCCATCAGCCCCACTCCCCAGGTATCGAGGTCTGAAATTTTACCTCTGAGTATGGGGAGGTCTACAGAAATGGTAGAAGTGACGAAGGCCTTGCTGATGTCGGGCCACTGGTCACGGTAGTTGCCGGCGACTCTGACATTTCCATTGAATTTCCCTGTTAATGCAGGATTAAGTGTAAGTGGAGATACAAAAAATTGAGAAAAATTTGGATCCTGGGCAGAGCAGATTTTCACCAGACAAAAGCACAATATCAGCAATCCACATTTTCTCATCCGGGTAAGTTTCAGTATTGTCTGACAAAGTACAAAAAAACCTGAAAAAGGCGAATTATAAAGCCGCTCAGGCCTGGGTTTTCGGCCCAAAAGCAAGGTCTCCGGCGTCACCCAATCCGGGAACGATATAGCCCTTGGCAGTCAACTCATCATCGACGGCACCGCACCAGATGGTGACATCGGGGTCAGTTCGTTTGATGTATTCCAGCCCGATGGTGCAGGCAATGGCCGAAACGATGTGGACTTCCCTTGGCCGGCCTTCTTCCCTGAGATATTGCAGGGCCTTGACCAGGGAGGCCCCGGTGGCGATCATGGGGTCCGAAATGATCAGGATCCGATCGTTTAGTTCGGGTGAAGAAAGATATTCCAGGCTGATGTCAAAGGATCCGTCGAGTTTGTGCTTTCGATAGGCAGATATATACGCATTGTCGGCCTTGTCAAAAATGTTCAGCAGGCCGCTGTGCAGGGGCAGTCCCGCGCGGAGGATGGTTGCCAGGACAGGCTGTTCCTGCAGGGTCCAGCAATTGGAAATACCCAGTGGCGTCTGCACTTCCCGGGTCTCATAATTCAGGCTCTTGCTGATCTCAAGGGCAGCCAGTTCCCCGAAACGTTCGAGGTTTCTTCTGAATCGCATTCGGTCGGTCTGCACCTGGATGTCCCTGAGCTCTCCAATCCAGTCGCTGACTATGGAATAACTGTCACTTAGATTGATTACCATAATTCTCCCGATTTTTGTGGTTAATCCCTGTGAAGACAAAACTATTCTAAAATCTGCAATCTAAAATTTAATCGAATGGTATACCGGGTAATTGGGTTAATGAGTGGAAGCGCGCTGGATGGGCTCGATATCGCTTTTGCAGAATTTCAGGAAACCTCGGGCAACTGGTCCTACACGATCAGAAATACCGCTACATATGACTATCCGGCGGAATGGAGGGAAAGGCTGAGGAAGGCGACTTCAATGAATGCCGTTGATTATCAGTTGCTCAATGTGGATTATGGACATTACCTGGGCGAACAGGTGAACCGGTTTATTGGTGAACAAAATATCCAGTATCAGGTTCAGCTGATCGCTTCCCACGGCCACACCACATTTCACATACCCCAGCGGCGAATGACCGGCCAGCTGGGGGATGGTGCAGCCATTGCGGCCGAAACAGGGATCAATGTGGTCAGCGATCTCAGGGCAATGGACCTGGCGCTAGGTGGCCAGGGCGCACCCATAGTGCCGATCGGGGAGAAATTATTACTGGGTGACCACCTCTATTTCCTGAATATCGGTGGCATCGCGAATATTTCGTTTAATGACCCTTCCAATTATGTTGCATTTGATATCTGCCCCGCCAACCGTGTGCTCAACATGCTGATGAAGGAAACAGGAAAATATTTTGATGATGGAGGTCAACTTGCGGAAAAAGGAGATCTGAAAGAAGACCTGCTGAAAATGCTGAATGAACTTGAATACTATCGTTTACCCTATCCAAAATCACTGGCCAATGATTTTGGAACGGACCTGGTTTATCCACTGGTCAGCACGAGAAATAATGATGTCGACGATGCGCTGAGAACCTATGTTGAACATATTGCCGTGCAGGTTGCCCGAGCTGTTGCAGAATTACAGGGCAGCCACAACATAACAGAAATCAAAGGAGACCAGCAAACGATGATGGTAACGGGTGGAGGCGCAAAAAACACATTCCTGATAAAACGCCTCGAGCGGCTGCTCGAACCGCTGAACGTCCGCCTCATCATTCCTGAGCCTGAACTAGTGGATTTCAAAGAAGCCATCATCATGGGTTTGATGGGTGTGCTTCGGTGGAGGGAAGAGAACAATGTGCTGGCCTCGGTAACCGGTGCAAGCCGCAACAGTATTGGCGGTGCTGTGTGGATAGGATTGGAAGCCTGAGAGAAATAATCACTATGTTTGAAACAGGATCGGCGCGCAGGACGACAAAAGCATTCACGGGTAAATAAAATTCAGCTTGCTCAAGGAAATTATCATGGCAGTGGCCGCCTATTTCAAGGCACACAGGTTCATCACAAAGCATCGTTTATGGAAATGGATTATCATACCGGGCATACTTTACATGCTTTTATTCGTCGCCGGCATGTTCTCTTTCTGGGTGTCTTCCGATGCAGTCGTCTCGTATTTTACACGCAGGGTGGGAATCGACAGGTGGCTGCACCTCCAAAGCAGTGGAGTGTTGAGTTTTATTTTCCTGATGAGTGAAATGATCATCAGGCTCGTACTGATTTTCTTTTATTTCTCACTTTTCAAATACCTTTTCCTCATCATTGGATCTCCACTATTTGCCTACCTGAGTGAAAAAACGGAGTCCATCATGAGCTCCAGGGAATTCCCATTCAGCTTTCAGCAATTGCTTCACGACATGTACAGGGGAGTGAAACTCGCGGTCAGGAATACACTCTGGCAGGCTGTGTTCACCATCACGATATTGCTGATCGCATTCATCCCCTTCATCGGGTGGGCATCCCCGATGGTAATGCTTTTTGTAGAGTGCTACTATTATGGCTTTGCCATGCTTGATTATAGTTGCGAACGAAATAAATTGTCCAGTGCCGACAGCATAGAATTCATCGGGCGGCATAAGGGGCTGGCCATCGGAAACGGCATGATTTTCTACCTCATGCACCTGGTTCCCGTTATTGGTTGGATATTTGCACCCGCATACGCAGTTGTTGCGGCAACCATCAGCCTGCATGATCAGATAGAAAAACCATGAATCAAGTTCCGGTAAATCAAACTACGGCCGTTGTATATCTTATTCCCTCCCTGCTGAGCGAAGAAGCCAAAGATGTGATTCCATCCTACGTGGGTGAAGCGGTGAAAAAATGCCAGGTGTTCTTTGTGGAGAATGAGCGATCGGCCAGACGGTTTCTCAAAAAGATCCACAAGGAGATGGTCATAGACGATCATCAGTGGGTTACTATTCACAAGGCCGAGGCTATTGTCAAAGGCCAGTTCATCAATTGTATTCAGAATAACAAGACTATTGGCATTATCAGTGAAGCGGGCTGCCCCGGCATTGCTGATCCAGGCCAGATACTGGTAGGAGTGGCACATGAGAAAGGTGCGCAGGTGCGTCCGCTCGTCGGCCCGAGCTCCATCCTGCTGGCGCTGATGGCCAGCGGGCTCAACGGCCAGCAGTTTCAATTCTGCGGATACCTTCCTATTGATCACACCGAAAAACTTAAACTGATCAGGCAACTGGAAAGTGAATCTGCCAGGAAGAACTGCACACAGGCATTTATAGAGACCCCATACCGGAATAACCAGTTGCTCGAAGTTTTGGTGAGAACCTGCCAGCCACAAACAAAATTATCCATAGCCGCCGATCTTACCTCAGCTAACGAATGGATCAGAACAAAACCGGTTGTTGAGTGGCGCAAGGAAATGCCCGACCTGCATAAGCGGCCGGTGATCTTCTGCCTGTTGGCTGCCGATTAGCGTACCGGTTCCCTGATGGCAATGATGGAGTCGACAACATATTTACTATACCCCCGCCATGCCAGAGCTTGCAGGTATTCCTGGTAGTGGAGTTCAACTTCTTTCCCGCTGCTCAGCATCAGCCTGTCGGCGATACGTTTATCTGTGATCGAAAATTCGAATTCATAGGACTGAACGCTGCCTGGTGACCTCGACCGGAAGCCCGCCTGGATTAGTTTTCCCTCGAAGGTTTTGAATACATAACCTTTTTTCACAACGTAGTTGAGTTCTCCCGACTTCACGCCTTCCCCGAAAATCCAGTAATACCGGTAGTAGAATACTCCCGCCAGAATCAGAACGACTATGAGGATGACGATAGCGAGGAACTTTCTCATACAATTTCTGCGTTGGTTATGCTAAAGTTAGTAACCTCCGTTCACTAAATCGGGCAGCAATTCAAAATCGGTTTAACTTCGCGGCTCAAAGTTTGGGTTTTATGAGAATAGGAATTGTTTGTTATCCCACGTTCGGGGGTAGCGGGGTCTTAGCGACAGAACTTGGAAAGGCGCTAGCAGATGAGGGACACCAGGTGCACTTTATCACCTACCAGCAACCGGTACGATTAAGCGAATTCAACGCAAATATTTTTTATCATGAAGTCAGGATAGCCACCTACCCGCTTTTTGATTTTCCGCCCTATGAAACCGCCCTCGCCAGCACCATGGTCGACGTAATCGTCAACAACAAGATTGACCTGCTGCACGTGCATTATGCAATACCCCACGCTTCCGCTGCGTATATGGCTAAGAAGATCCTGGAAACCCAGGGCATTTATATTCCGGTAATTACCACTTTGCATGGCACCGACATCACTTTGGTAGGAAGAGACAAGACATTTGCCCCGGTAGTGTCCTTCTCCATCAACCAGAGCGACGGCATCACGGCGGTATCTGAAAACCTGCGCGATGAAACCAATAAGATCTTCAAGATTGAAAAGGAGATCGAAGTGATACAGAACTTTGTTGACGTAAAAAGGTTCTCAAGAAAACCGATCGACGCTTTCCGAAGGGTGATCGCGCCCAATGGCGAGAAGATCATCATCCACGCGTCCAACTTCAGGAAAATAAAACGAATCGGTGATGTCATCCTGATCTTTGCCAGGATCCGCGAAGAAATTCCTGCTAAACTATTGCTCGTCGGCGACGGCCCGGAGCGGCCGATGGCAGAAGAGATGTGCCGTCAGCTCAACATGTGCGACGACCTCCGGTTCGTGGGTAAACAGGAACAGATGGAAGAGATACTGGCCATCGGCGACCTTTTCCTGCTGACATCGGAATATGAGAGTTTTGGTCTCGCCGCCCTGGAAGCCATGGCCTCCGGTGTTTCGGTGATCTCTACCAATGCCGGGGGCATTCCCGAAATCAATGTGCATGGTGTAACCGGCTACCTGAGCAATATCGGAAACGTCGATGAAATGTCCACATTCGCCATTGCTCTCCTCAAAGATGAAAAGAAGCTGGCAGAATTTAAGGCTAACGCGATTGAACATGCGAAATTATTCGACAT
>Ga0193752_1003585_pt1 | contig 10617 bp, 5 predicted proteins | sample H1c1metaG_FD_144924 | JGI IMG/M metagenome (GOLD analysis project Ga0193752, IMG submission 144924) | Soil microbial communities from a riparian zone of the East river system, Colorado, United States - H1c1 | ecosystem: Environmental > Terrestrial > Soil > Riparian zone | place: USA: East River...
GACCCGCAGGGTGCGCAGGTCGGTGCGGGTGATCCTGACCGCGCTCGCACCGGTCGCCAGCCAATGGATGGCGGCCGGCCGGGGTCGCTGCTCGGCTGCGCGCATCGGCGGCACGTAGCCCGCGTAGGCATCGACCGGCGGGTTCATCAGCACCACCGTCTTGTCGCGCACGCTCGGGCTGTCATCTATAGAGCGCTCGCCCGCGCGCACCATGCGCTCGATGTCGAGCGGCGCGCGCACGCGCAGCGGCAGCCAGATCGGCGCGAGCACCAAGTGCAGCCCGACCAGCCCGGCGAGCGCGAAGCGCCGCAGGCGCGACAGGCCGGCGTGGGCCTCGGTCAGGTACGGCTCGAGCAAGAGCGCCAGCAGGCCCATGCCGCCGATGCCGATGAACGGCAGCAAGCGATCGTGAGGGAACTGCGCGCATACGGGCACGGTCGCGAGCAACGCACCGAGCGCGAAGAACTTGGCGCGCGGGTCGCGACGCACGATCGGCAGTGCGAGCAACGCCATCACGAGCAGCGTGATCAACGCGATCGCCATCATCAGCGCGGGCAACCACGGCTTGAGCCCCGGATACGCTTCCCATGCATCGCTCGGCGGAAACCCGAATTGGCCGGCGAGCAGGATCGGCGCGCGCTCGAGCAGCTTGAGCAAGAACGTCAGCGGCTCGCCGCCCGGATCGATCACCAGGCCGGAGCCGCGCGCGCCATATCCGAGCGCGCGATACGCGATCGCCCAGATCAGCGAGATCGCGGCGTGCGGCGCGATGCGTAGAAGACCGCGCCGGCGGCCCGCGGGATCGAGAAAGAGCGCGTACGCAAACAAGTAGGCGTTGATCGCGAGCGCCGATTCGCCGGCCAGCAGCGCGGCGCCGAGCAGCGCGGGCGAGAGCCAGCTGCTCAGCTTAGCGCGACCGCGCGCGGCGTCGTCGTGCAGCACGAGCGCGGGCAGCGCCAGCGCGAGCGCGACCAAAGCATTGCGATTGGCGACCCATGCGACGGTCATCGCGCGCGCGTCATCGAGCGCGTACAGCGCAAACGCGAGCACGGGCAACAGCACGGCGCGCGGGCCGGCTTGAGCCGAGGGACCGAGCAACCGCCGATACAGCGCGAGCACGCCCAGCCACACCAGCGCGAGCCACGCGATGCTATGCAGGTGCATCAGCCACGGCGCGTCCGGCCACAACGCGTAGTCGATGTAATGGGTGAGCCCGGCGATCGGCCGGAAGTACGCCATCACGAGCTTCGGGTTGGTCCACCAGCCCGTCATGCCGATCGCCATCATCGCGTGGGCGCGCGCCGCGGTGCCGTCGGCCCACACGAACAGCTGCGAGAGGCCGCGCGGAATGGCGTCGGTCCCGATCGCGTCCGGCCCCGTGGTCGAGCCGTGCAGCACCAGCTTGTGAAAATAGTCGTCGGCGGCCAGGCCGGTGCCGAGCGCTGGCGCGACCAGGACCAGCGCGATCACGACGATTGAGACAGGCGCTTTGGGCGAAGACAGAGCGCGCGCAAAGAAAGACCGCATTGAGCCGAGCCCTTGTAACACGGCCCGCGCCGGCTTCGCGGATCGCTTGCCGTGCCGCCTGCTGCCGCCGTCAACAGCCCTTGCTGAACAACGCTGTGACGATCGGCGCTCAGCGCTGGCAACTCTTCCACGGCTCGAGGACGTGCCGGTCGGCTACTCGCCAATTTTTGTAACGCGCGACCTCGGCTCGGACTGCGGTGTGCGGCTCGATCGCGACGGTACGCCGTACGCGCAAGTCGAGCACTCGGACGACTGATCGCTCGATGCCAGCCGCGCGTGCCTCGAGATGTTGGTCAACTCGTTCGGCAAGCGCACGGTCAGCGCGCAGTCACTGCGCTCCGATCAGGGCCGCGTCGAGGTGTGCGCCCCGTGCGCCGCCAAGTCTTGCTGCGCGCAGGCCGTGCCGTCGCGTCGAATGCTGCATCCGCTCCCGCCCGATGACTGACCGCCGCGTTCTCGAGAAATCGAAACGCGCCCTCCTGATCGAGTGCCACATTCGGCATGTCACTTATGGCAGTGCCGCAAATGGCGAGCGGCACGCCGGTGAAGCGGCCGACCGATTTGGGCCCGAATTTCGCCAACTGCGTGTTTGCTCAAGCCTGAGGTTCTATGGGCACGCCCGTTGCTGTAGCCATCGCCGGAGTGCGAGTGCTCCCAGGAGTGATCTGCATGAAAAAATATATATTGTTGATAGTTCCCGCTCTGCTTGCCGCAAGCGTGCCCACCGCGGCGTGGGCAGCGGTAGACCGCACTTGTTATCCGGCTTCCGCCGACAGCGACGGCGATGGCTATGCAAAGGCAGGTACCAAGTCGCAAAGTAAGTCCAGCACGAGCATCCATTGCCCTTCGGGCTTCGTAGACAAGGCAGCGGACTGCAACGATAGCAACGCGACGATTCATCCGCGGCGATACGAAGTGAAGCCTCAAAATAATATCGACGACGATTGCGACGGCGTCGTTGACGAGCCTGAGGTTAATTATCCCGCTGATATCTACTCTATCACTTTTCCATTCGGCTTTTGGATACCGATGACCCTGACGGGGTGGGAGCTGCTGTGTATGAACATGGGCGGCGCGCTGACCGCCAAGGCCGAATTTCGGGACTACTCGAACCACAGCACCTTCAGCAATGTAAAGTCGACAGGCCTCGTAACCATCAAGCCAGCCGACCTTCCCAGCGATCTGAAGTGGTCGATGTGGGTAAACGGGGTGAGCCCCGGTCGGCCGTATACGGCAACGGTCAAGTTCTTTTGCAATGGCTCGCAGTTTCACAACTCCGATCCGTACTATGTCTATACGGACCCGGCCGACGGTGCGTATCCGGATCAATGGGCGCGATACTGGATCGTCAATGGCGGATTCAAGCAAGTCATGCGCAGCGAGCACGGCGAGGTCGGCTATCGCGGTACGGCGTCGCTCGACGGAACGGGTTATGGCGCCTCGTATGGAGAGCTGTGGTGCTCGGAATTCTACGCGCGGACGGCCGACGTCGCGCTGAATGGCATCCGCAGTGCAGACACTACTTCCGACATCCGAGATTTCTTCTCGGATCACGGTTCCTGGCGTAGCGGATCGCCAACGAATCTAGGCGCGGGCAACTACATCCCTCTGGACTACAACAACGATGGCACCAAAGATCACAGCACCATGGTGCTTGGCCAGAGCGAGTACAAAGACGGTGCGTGGCACATCCGCACGATCGAAGGCAACTCCGGCAACGAGGTGCGCATCAACGAGCGGAAGATCACTTCAGAGATGGCTGGCGAAGGCCTGTTGACGGGCCGCCAAAACATGTTCGACTCGTGGCTCTACTGACGGCGAATCGCACGTGCCGAACCGCCTGGCCCCAGCGCGCAATGCTCGGGCCAGGCGTTTGCCGTGACCGGTTGTCAGCGGCGACTACGGCAACGCGGCGGGACGCGTTTAAACGCCCGCGGCGCGCTCTACGACAAGATTGCGGACAACCTCGAGCGCTACCTGCGCGGGGACACGCTGCGAGATCTGGTCGATCCGGTGGCCGGCTACTGAGCGATCTCGTGCTAGTCATACGGCACGGGAGGCGACCATCGTCGACGGCAGCCGCGGTGGCAAGCTCGAGCATGCTCGGCAACGCTATGAATGCCGCGCTTGGGCCGAGGCATGCGCGCTGCTCGAGCAAGCCGATCGGGAGGCTACGCTCGGCGCGGCAGACCTCGAGAGGCTGGCGTTGTCTGCATATCTCACCGGCCGGGACGATGACTACTTGGGCGCGCTCGAGCGCGCGCACCACGCCCACGTCGAAGCTGGAAGCGAAGCATCGGCCGCGCGCAGCGCGTTTTGGCTCGGTCTTCGGCTGATGTTTCGAGGCGAGGCCGGGCGCGCTGGTGGCTGGCTGGCGCGAGCGCAGCGATTGCTGGACTGCGACCCAGAAGAGCGGGTGGAGCGAGGCTACCTGATCTTGCCGCTCGTCGAGCAACAACTTGCCGGCGGTGACTTCGAGGCGGCCTTTGGCAGCGCGCAAAGCGCGGTACGTATTGGCGAGCATTTCGCGGAGACGGATCTCGTCGCGCTTGCTCGTTACTTGCAGGGCGGTGCTCGCCTGCAACAGGGGCGGGTCAAAGAAGGCTTGGCGCTTTTCGATGAGACGATGCTCGCAGTCACGGCGGGCGAGACCTCGCCGCTCGCCACCGGCTTGATCTACTGCGGCGTCATCGAAGGCTGCCAGCTCGTGTACGCAGTGGGTCGCGCGCAAGAGTGGACCGCCGCTCTAGCAGAATGGTGTGAAGAGCAACCTGAGATGCTCGCCTTTGCGGGCGTGTGCCAGGTGCATCGCTCGGAGCTCCTGCAGCTGCGTGGTACGTGGTCGGGGGCGTTCGATGCAGCGCAGCGCGCAGGCGAGCGGTGCCGTGGCATCAATCCGCGAGCCGAGGGGGCAGCCTCTTACCAGCAAGCCGAAGTGCATCGGCTGCGGGGCGAGCTCGACGCGGCCGAGGCGGCATACGAAGCCTCGAGCCGATCCGGATACGAGCCGCAACCGGGGCTTTCACTGCTGCGCGCAGCGCAAGGTCGCATCGAGGTCGGGGCCGCGATGATACGCCGGGTCCTGGTCACGTCGGTCAATCCATTGCAGCGCGCGCGGATACTACCGGCATGCGTGGAGATTCTGATCGCTGCCGGCGAGCTCGAAGAGGCGCGTGCCGCCTGCGACGAGCTCGCAAGCGTAGCTAGGGTTTTCGATACAGACGTGCTCGGTGCGCTCGCCGGATACGCACGAGGCGCGGTGCTGCTCTCGAGCGGCGATCCGCGCGCGGCGTGCGACTTGCTGCGCCGCTCCTGGCAAGTCTTTCGGCAGGTCGAAGCTCCGTACGCGGCGGCGCGCGCGCGCGAGCTGATCGGGCTTTGCTGTCGCGCGCTCGGCGATGACGATGGCGGCAGGCTCGAGCTCGACGCGGCGCGGCAGGCATTCGCCGAGCTTGGCGCGCGCATGGACTTGGCCCGCATCGAAGCCCTTTTTCGCGAGCCAGCAACAGAGCATTCGCAGCTGCTGACCGAGCGCGAGCTGCAAGTGTTGCGGCTGGTCGCAGGCGGCAAGACGAACAAGGCCATCGCAGCCGAGCTGTTCGTAAGCGACAAGACGGTCGAGCGGCACTTGAGCAACATCTTCGGCAAGCTCGATGTGCATTCGCGCGCAGCGGCCACCGCCTACGCTTATCAGCACGCCTTGCTCTAAGCGCACGAGCATCGTGATGAGGGAAATCCCTCACGATCTCGGTCGAGCAAAATGGGTGATTCACCCGACGCGAAGGGCCGCGCCTCCGACCTAGGTTGAGCGCATCGAAGGGGCTTCAATCATGGGCAAACCAGGAATGGTTTCGATATCGAACGAGCACTTGGCGACGCTGCGCTCTCAGATCGAAGGCGAGTTGCTGTGCGCAGGCGACGCTGGCTGGCAAGAGGCCGTGTTGCTGTGGAACGGCATGGTGACCGACGCGCCTGCTTGGGTGTTGCAGGTAAGCGCGGTACGCGACGTCGTTGCCGCCGTCCGCTTCGCGCGCGAGCATTCCGTCCCGCTCGGCATTAAGGGCGGCGGCCACAACATCGCAGGCACCGCCATCGCAGACGGCGGCCTGACGCTAGACATGTCGCGCATGCGGAACGTCGTCGTAGACCGCGATAAGAAGCTTGCGCACGTCGAACCGGGCTGCTTACTCCAAGACGTCGATCGGGCCACGCAAGAGCACGGGCTCGCGACGGTGCTGGGGTTCATGTCCGAGGTCGGCGTCGCAGGCCTCACGCTCGGCGGCGGCCTCGGATACCTAACGCGCCGGTTCGGCTGGACAGTCGACAACCTTCAAGAAGTCGAGGTCGTCACCGCCGACGGTGCGATCCTGCTCGCCAATCGCGTCGAGCACGCTGACTTGTTCTGGGCGCTGCGCGGAGGCGGCGGTAACTTCGGCGTGGTCACGCGCTTCACGTTTCGATTGCACGAGGTCGGCCCAACCGTGTATGGCGGCCTCATCGCGTGGCCGTTCGCGCGCGCCGATGAGATCTTGCGCGGCTATCGCGAGCTTACGCTGGAAGCACCACGCGAGCTGAGCGCATGGCTGATCATGCTCAAGGCGCCATCGGCCCCGTTCGTCCCCGAGGCGTGGCACGGGGAGCGCATCTGCGCGATGTCGATCTGCTTCAGTGGCGAGCTGACGCGCCTCGAACAGGCCATGGCGCCGATCCGTGCGCTCGGCAGCCCGGTGTTCGATCTGCTGCACGAGCAACCCTACGTGGAGCTCCAGTCCTATCTGGATTGCACCGAGCCCAAGGGCAATCACTACTACTGGAAGACCGAGCTCGCAGCCGAGCTCAGCGATGCGCTGCTCACGACTTGGCGCGAGCTCGCAGCCGAGTGCCCGATACCCGAAGCCGAGCTTGGCATTCTGCATCTCGGAGGCAAGCTGAACGAGCACGCACGAGACGATGGTGCCGTCGGCAACCGCGACGCTCGCTATGCGCTCGGCGCGCTCGGCATGTGGCACCCGAGCGAGCCCGACGCAGCTGCGTTCCAACGATGGGTGCGCTCCGCCTGGCAGCGCTTCCGCGCCTTCTCCACCGGCGGCAACTACGTAAACTTCCAAACCGCAGACGAAGACGACTCGCGGGTTCGAGCGTCCTACGGCAGCAACTACGAACGCCTCTCACGAATCAAACGGCTCTATGACCCGACCAATCTCTTCCACGCGAACCGCAACATCGAGCCGCACCGGCGCGACGAAACGATCGGTGCGGTAAAAAAGCATTGACCCAGCCTACCGATCTTGGTGGACCGACTACTCGTTCTGCGAAGTACGCCTCGCGTATGCACGACCACCCCGTCTAGGGATCATCCGCGGCGCGGCAGCGCATAAACCGGGGTGGTTGGTGGGCGAGGAGCGGGGCGTTTGGGCCGCGAGTAGCTCTACTCGTATTGAAGGGCGTCGCGCACTTCGATCTTGGTCGCGGCGCGCATCGGCCAGATGGCTGCGACGAGCGCGACCAGCTGTGCCACGACGAACGTCTCGACCACGATCATGGGCGAGAGCTTCCACGTGACCCGCCAGCCGAGCTGGAGCGGCAGCAGCTCCTCGGTGATGTACAGCGAGAAGATCGCACCGGTCAGCGTGCCGACGATCGCGGCGCACAAGCTGAGCAGCGATGCCTCCATGATGAACATCCGCGTGAGCTGTCCGCGCACCGCGCCCAGCGCCTTGAGCGCGCCGAGCTCGCTGCGCCGATCGAGCACGTTCACGAGCAACGTGTTCACGATGCCGAGCACCGCGACGAAGATCGCGATCAGCTCGATCGCGCGCGTCAGTAAGAACGTGCGATCGATCAGGTCGAGCAGCTCGCGCTTGTAGTCGAGGTTGCCGATCACGAGCAGGCCGTGGGCCTTGCCCCATTGCTTGGCGATCTGGCTGCGCAACGCGTCGGCGTCGGCACCGGGCTTTAGATAGATGCCGTAGCTGTCGACCGTGTTGTCCAGGAAGAGGCGGGAGTAAACATCGCGCGTCGTGGTGAGCACGCCGATGTCGCTGCTGTAATCGACGTAGATGAGATCGATCCGGAACGTGTGCCGGCCCGAAGGCGTGTCGACCGTGACCTTGTCGCCCAGCCCGAGGTTATGGATGTGAGCGAACGCCTCGCTCGCTGCGATCGCGTTGCCCTTCGCGATCTCGACCAGCGCGGCCTTCTCATCGCCCTCCACGACGGGCATCTCGTCGTACTTGCGCACGCTGCGGCCGAGCAAGTCGTGCGACGCGATGTACACCGGGCTGTCGCCGAAGCGCTTGCGCACCATCCGGTAGCCGTCCACGAACGCGACGCCGGTCAGCTTGCGAAACTCTTCGCCCATCGCCTCCGGCAACGGGTGGTCGCTGCGCGCGCTTACGGTCTTGCCCGCGAACACGAACAGGTCGGCGCGGATGCTGCGCTCGAACCAGGAAAGCGTCGTGTGCTTCATCGACTCGAGGAACGCTCCCGCGTTGACCACGCTCGCGAGCGCCATGCCGAGCGCGGCGATCGCGACGCCGCTGCGGCCCGCGTTGCGTTCGAACGCGATCGCGCCGAGCCGCGCCGAAGGGCTGTTGCTGCCCGACAGCCGCCGCACGAACCGCCCGACGCGGGCCGCAAGCCACGGCGCGAGCAGCGCAACCGCCAGCGACAGCAGCGTCGACACCGCGTAGCCGAGCTTGAAGCTGCGGATGAAGTGGGCGATCACCGCGAGCAGGACGGCCGCGACCAAAAACATCACGCCGAGCATCAGCGAGCGCTTGCGCAGCTTGACCGCGCCGGCGGTCTCCGCCTCGTGCTTGTGCATCGCCACGACGGGCTCGATGCTGGCGGCGCGCGCGGCCGGAAGGATCGCCGCCAGCGCCGCCGCCACGAAGCCAGTCTGCAGCGCGAACCAAACCTGGTCGATCGTAACGACCAGGTCGACCGGCTTCACTTGCAAGTAAAGCGCCGAGACGGTGGCGCCGACCATGCCGAGCATGTTCTTGGCCAGAAAGTACCCGAGGCCCAAACCAAACGCCGCGCCGATGCCGCCGAGCAACAGGCCCTCGCCGACGAACACGGCGAGGATCTGCGAACGCCGCACGCCGAGCGCGCGCAGGATGCCGATCTCGCGCCGGCGTTGCGCCACGGCGATCGCGAGCGCGTTGTACACGATGAACGCGCCTACGAAGATCGACACGAACGACGCGAGCGACAGCCCGAGCTTGAAGCCGGCGACGATCCGCTCCGCGTCCTCGGAGCGGCGCTCCGGCCGCGCGATCGGCAGCTTGCCTTGTAGCGCCTTCTCGAGCGCCGCCTGCAGCGTCGGCACCGGAACGCCCTTATTGCCGACGACGTCGATGCGGTCGAAGCGGCGCCCGCGGTCGAACGCGATCTGCGCCGCGTACACGTCCATCAGCAACAGATCACCGCCGAACGCCTTGGCCGGGCCGCGCGGCGCGAGCGTGCCGCGCACCGTGAACGTAGCGTTACCGTTCGCGGTCTCGAGCTCCAGCGTGTCGCCGACCTTGATATTGACGCGGCGCGCGAAGTCGCGCGTCACGAGCACGCCGTGCGGGTCGTTCAGGAACGCCAGGTCGTCCTCGATCGTCACGTCGTCGGCGGTGACGTCGTAGTCGCGCACCTCGCTGTCGCCGAGCGTGTCGATCGCGAGCACGGCGAGCTGCGTCTGCGACTTCATGTCGCGCACCGACTCTTCGATCACCGGCACTGCGGACGCGACGCCTGCAACGCCTTTGATCGTCTCGAGCAGCTCTTCGGGCACGCTGGTGCCGTCGCCGACGCTGAGCGTCGTCCTGCCGGAGATCGACTCGATCGTGCCCCGGAACGACGTCATCACCGTGCCGTTTACGACGTCGATCGCGAACACCACCGCGATGCCGAGCGCGATCCCGATGATGGTCGCGATCGTGCGACCGGGTGTCGCGCTCAAATGGCGCAGCGACACCAAACGCAGGAGATGTTTCATGCGCTCACGTTCCCCGCCTGGGCTTCTGCCTGAGCGTCGGACCGCGTGATCACACCGTCGCGTAGCTCGATCACGCGATCGGCGACCGCGGCCGCCTTCGGATCGTGCGTAACCATCACCACAGCGCAGCGATCTTCACGGGCGATCGAGCACAACAGCTCGAGCAGGCTGTCGCCGGTCGCGCTGTCGAGGTTGCCGGTCGGCTCGTCCGCGAGCAGCACCGCGGGCTTGGGCCCGAGCGCGCGCGCGACGGCGACGCGCTGCATCTCGCCGCCGCTCAACGCGTCGGGCCGATGCTTCATGCGCGCCGCAAGCCCGACGCGCGTGAGCAGGGCCTCGGCGCGCGCTTCGGCGTCGCGGCGCGGCATCCCAGCGACCAGCATCGGCAGCGCCACGTTGTCGAGCGCGCTGAGCAACGGCAGCAGGTTGAAGAACTGGAACACGAAGCCGATGCGCTCGCGCCGCAGCGTGGCTCGACCACCGTCATTCAGATTGGACAGGCACACGCCATCGACCGTGATCTCGCCCGAGGTCGCGTGATCGAGCGCGCCGAGCAAGCTCAGCAACGTCGACTTGCCCGAGCCCGACGGCCCGATGATCGCCACCACCTCGCCGGCGTGTGCAGCGAGCGACACACCGCGCAACGCCGCGACGGCAGCGCCCGACACTTGTGACCCGCGCACGTAGAGCTTTTGCACGTCGATCGCCGCGAGCACCGCGCCCGCCACATGCACGCGTGGCGCTACCGTGACCTCGAACGGGCTGCGATGGTGAAGCTCGTTGCGCAGCTTCTTGCCGATGGTCGCCAGCTTCCAATGGATGCCGTACTTCGCGGCGATCAGGTCGTAGATATGCGCCATCCGCGCGGGGTCGGCGACCGGCCGGGCCACCGCCGGCCGCCAGGGGCTCAGGGCTCGGCCCCAGCGGTTCGAGGCGCAGACCTCGGCCACTGGATTCCGCTGCAGCCGCTTCCATTTAAAGGAGCGATCGTCGGTAAAGAACGCCAGGTTTTGGTCGATTTGGACCACCCAGACGGGCGTGTCGACGGCCGTGCCATTGCTGCGAAATGTGCGCAGGCACAGGCATTCTGCCTTGGCCAT
>Ga0193752_1003586_pt1 | contig 10617 bp, 5 predicted proteins | sample H1c1metaG_FD_144924 | JGI IMG/M metagenome (GOLD analysis project Ga0193752, IMG submission 144924) | Soil microbial communities from a riparian zone of the East river system, Colorado, United States - H1c1 | ecosystem: Environmental > Terrestrial > Soil > Riparian zone | place: USA: East River...
AAGCGCGGTACCGCCAGCTCAGCGACGCTGCCTTCGAGGGCGTCTTCATTCACGACCAGGGCGTCCTGCTCGAGAACAACGCCGCGATCGACCGAACCTTCGGCTATGAGCCCGGAGAACTCGTCGGCAAGCAGATTCTCGACATCGTTGCGACCCCCGAATCGCGCGAGATCATCATCCAGCGCATGCGCGCCAAGTCCCTGGAGCGCTATGAAGTCGAGGTGAAGCGAAAGGACGGCTCGGTCATCACCGCGGAGATCACCGGCCGCGACACGATGTACAAGGGCCGTCCGGCGCGCGTCACCACGGTGCACGACGTCACCGAACACAAGAAAACGGAGGCGATGATCCGGCGACGCGAGCGCCAACTCGCCGAAGCGCAGGCGATCGCGCGCGTGGGCAGTTGGGATTGGCACATCGCCACCAATGATCTCCGCGGCTCCGACGAGCTCTATCGCATCTACGGCTTCGAGCCGAACACAGTGATTGCACCGGGGCTCATCCTCGAGCGCGTTCATCCCGACGACGCGGCCCGCGTTCGCGAGGCCATCGACGGTGCGGTGATCTACGGGAAGTCGTTCAGCCTGCAGCACCGCATCGTCCGTCCAGGCAATGACATCCGTTATTTCCACGTCGAGGGACGCGTCGTCTTCGACGAAGCCGGCGTCCCGGTGCGCATCCTCGGCACCGGACAGGACATCACCGAGCGACACGAAGCGGAAATCATTGCGCTTCGTCTCGACGAAGAGCATGCGGCGCGCGTCGCGGCGGAAACGGCCGAGCGGCGCGCCGCATTCCTCGCCGAGGCGAGCCGGGTGCTCGGCGGCTCGTTCGACTATCAGACGACGCTGAAGACGCTCACGCGGCTCGTCGTTCCCGCATTGGCCGACTTCGAGCGCGTCGGTGTGGCGCACGTCGATCCGGAGAAGGAAAAGGTGCTGTGGGAGATCACCAAGTTCCTGCGGCCGGGCACACCGATGGTTCTGCATCTCAAGCGCGCGCTCGTGGACGGCGAGACCACCTTCGTTGCCGAGATCACCGATGAACGACTCGAAGAGATCAAGATCGACGACGAGCACGGGAAGCTCCTCTATCAGATCCTGCCGCGGTCGATCGTTGCGGTGCCGCTCAGTGTATCGGGCAGGAATGTCGGCGCGTTGAGCGTCTACATGTCCGAATCAGGACGTCACTTTGCCGCGCACGACGTGCCGCACATCGAGGAGCTGGGTCAGCGCGCTGCGTTGGCCGTGGAAAACGCGCGGCTCTTCCGCGAGGCCGAGCAGGCCACCGGCGCGCGCGACCAGATGCTCGGCGTCGTCGCCCACGATCTTCGCAATCCGCTGCACACGATCCTCATGGCCACGGCGCTGCTCGATGACGGTCTCGAGGCGGGCACGCCGCCGCAGCGCCAGGTGGCGATGGTGAATCGCGCCGGGGAGCGCATGAGTCGCCTCATCCAGGATCTGCTCGATGTCCAGCGCATGGACAGTGGACGACTGGAGATCGAGCGACGCCCCGTGGCGGCGCGAGCACTGCTCATCGACGCGCACGAGATGCTGCGTCCTCTCGCCGAAAAGGAGGGGATCTCGCTGACGCTCGCCGTTCCGCCCACGATGCCGACGATCTCCGCGGATCCGCATCGTCTGCATCAAGTGCTGGGGAACCTGGTGGGCAATGCGATCAAGTTCACGCCGAAGCATGGCAGCATCCAGCTGCGCGGCGAGGAGCTGGAGGGTGAAGTACGTATCGAGATCTCCGACACGGGGCCCGGTATCGCGGCCGATCAGTTGCCGCACGTGTTCGGTCAGTTCTGGCAGGCGAGTCGCACGGATCGTCGCGGCATCGGACTCGGGCTCGCGATCGCGAAGGGGATCGTCGAGTCGCACGATGGGCGCATTTGGGTGGAGAGCGTGGTCGGTCAAGGCAGCAGCTTCTTCTTCACGGTTCCCATCGCCTAATCCAAGCGCATATCGGCGCACGGCTGACAAAAACTGCAACAGCAAAAGCTCACACGGATGGACACGGACAAGGGCACGGACGAGCACTGATACAACAGAACAACATTTCTTCCGCTTGATCCGTGAAAATCCGGCAGTTCTCCGTGGCAGTTATCCGTGTCAGGCAGTGGCAGTTCGCCGTTGGCATTGCGAGCCTAATCTCGCCGGCCACTGGAACACCTACATCCAGAACGTCCAACGTCCACTGACGATCACATAGATCGACAGCGCGAGGTTCGTCACCGCATGAACCAGGATCAAGTCGCCGAGTGAGCGCGTGCGTTTCATCCACCAGTTGTAGATGATGCCGCACAGCAGTCCCACCTCCCAGTACGAGCCGTGCTCCAAGCCGAAGAGCACCGCGGTGGCCCAGAAGGCAAATGGCGTGTACTGCCCGAGGGGGATCTTGCTGAAGTTCGTGTCCTGAAGCCAACGCGGTAGCCAGCCGCGCCAGAACAACTCCTCGAGGACCGGCACCAGCAGCGCTGCGCGCGCCGTGCGCAACACGAGCATCAGTGGCGTGAGCTCGCTCGGCGGAATCGACGTCTTCAGCTGTCCGACGATCGCATTCTGGAACAGGAAGTGGCTGCGCCACCCCGGGAACAGCAGGTCTGGTGCGACCCACATCGCACACACAGCGAGTCCGAGCGCGATACTCGCCAACCAATGCGGCGCGCTGCGCGGAAGAACGTGTCGCGAAAAGTAGAGGATCGACGCCAGCGGAACACCGTCGCGCAGCAGTTCCTTCGCCGGATTGGCGATCGGCAGCGACTTGTCCACGACGAGCCACAGCGCGAACACGGCGAAGGGGCCGACCCACGCCAGCGTGCTCGTGGACGGCGATTGGGGCGTGTCGTTCGGTTGGGTCATCCGGTCGGGTCGAGTCGAGCGATGCAGTGCGAGATGGCCTCGCCGAGTGTAGCCACATTCGGCTGCTCGAGCATGGTGTTGTGCGTGCCAGGCACCTCCACGACGTCCACTCCGCCCATGGCCACGCCAGCCCATCCGCCGAGCGGATCCGAGTGGATCCTCGGCGAGCCGTGGCGCGCGCGGAACAGCGTCACGCGTCCGGGATACTCCTTCACCTCATAGTTCAGCATCGCGCGCAGGTTGTGCTCGAAGAGGTCGGGTCGCGAGGCGTTCGCCGCGATCTTGGGGGCGGGCTTCGCCGGCGTGGTCGCGTTCGTCGGGTTCGGACGAGAGAGACGCTTGAACGACGATGACATTCGCTGCGTTATCGCCGGCAGGTGCGCTTTCTCGGCAATCCCGCGCCAGACATAACTCGCGCGATCGCCAGCCGGCAGCGTCGAGACGTACGAGATCTGATAGCCGAGCCAATCCTTCCAGCCGAACTTGAGCTTCGGGCCGGGATGATCGAACAACCCGAGGAAGGAAACCTGATCTCCCGCCGCAATGAAGCGCTGCGCCATCTCGAGCGCCACAGCGGCGCCCAGTGAGTGGCCAGCAATCATGTACGGACCACGCGGAAAGAACTGTCGCACCGAGTCCACGTAGTGCTCGGCCATCTCCTCGACGGTCGTGTGCGGAGTCTCGCCGCGCTTCAAGCCTCTCGCCTGGAGGGAATAGAGTGGCTGATCCTCCTGGAGGCAGTCGCCGATGAACTTGAACGTCAGCACGCCGCCTCCACCGCCGTGGACGCAGAACAGCGGCGGACGCGTTCCCGTCAACTTGATGGGGACGAGCGACAGCCACGGCGACGCCCAGTCGCTCCTTCGAATCTTCGTCGTGAGGTGACGTGGCGTCGGGGCATCGATGAGCGCCGCGAGCGGCAACTGATGGCCGTACTCCTTCTCGATCAATGCGAACATCCGCGCCGCGCGCATCGAATCGCCACCGAGCTCGAAGAAGTGCGAGCTCCCGGTGATCTCCGCGCCAGGGAACACCGCGCGCCAGATACCTACCATGCGGTGCTCGAGCAGGTCGCGCGGGAATCCTGGCTTCGATGCTGCAACCTCGTCGTCCTGCTCACGCGGAAACTGCGGCAGCTCCGACAGTCGAAGCGATGGCTGCGACGCTACGAGAGCGAGCGTCTCGAAAAAGCGTTGCTGCAGCGACGTCACCGCCGCGGTGTCCAGCACTGCGGTCTTGTGATCGATCAGCACTTCGACCTGACCGTCGATCTCCTCGAGGAAGAGCGCGAGGTCGAAGTTGGCGGTACCGTTCGGGACGTCGCGATAGCGGACGCTCACGTTCGGCAGGTCGAGTTGCAGGCCGGGCATCTTCTGCACGGCGAACAGGCAGCGCGTGATGCGCGCCGAGCCCAGCTCCGGCAGGCTGGCAATCGTGTGAAATGGCACGTCCTGGTGCGTCGCCGCGTCCTGCGCTTCGACGGTCACGCGCGCGACGAGCTCGCGAAAGTCCGGATCGCCACTCAGGTCGAGCCGCAGTGGCACGATGTTGTTGAAGTAGCCGACAACGCCGCGCGTGCCGGCGCGATGACGTCCCACCATCGGCGTGCAGACGACGAGATCCTCCTGGCCGGTATGCGCGTGCAGCGTCGCGGCAAATGCGGCGAGCAGCAGCGGGAACATCGTCGTCGACTCCGCCGCTGCGAGCTGTTGTAGCTCGGCCACGCGCTCAGGGCCAATGACGGATTCGATGCGCGAGCCTGCGTAGTCCGTGAACGACTCCAACCGGTGTGCCGACGGCAGCTTGAGCGTTGACGCAGGAAGGACGAACCGAGTTTCCCAATGGGCGATCTGCGCCGCCGGAACTTCGTACGACACTGGCTCGGCGCCTACGAGTGCGATGTCGAATGGCGGACGCTTCGCCTGGAGATTCCGGAATGCGATTGCGAGGTCGGTCATGAACACGCCCACCGACCAGCGATCCGCGAAGATGTGGTGGAATTGGAGGAGCAGCGTGTGCGATTCCGCCGATCGCTCGAAGAGCACGGCGCGCCAGCCAGCGGTGGCACGTACGTCGATCGGCTTGGCCGCTTCGGAGCGCAGCGCGGCGTCGAGCTTCTCGTCTCCGCCGTTGCTCTTCGAGCAGGTGAATGAGCGCAGGAGCAGCGAGGGCGGCATCACTGGATGAAAGATCGGACGCCCGTTGTCCACGGCCACGCGTGAGCGCAGGGCCGGATGTCGCTCCGCAACCGCCGCGATCGATTCTGCCAGATGCTGGGCGTCGAGAGGCCCCTCGAGATGGTACGCCAACGCGAAGACGTGCATCTCGCTGGCGCCCAATTGATTCTCGAGCTCCCAGAGGCGCGTCTGCGCGGGGCTCAGGCCAGGGGCACGCGGGGTATCCGCGGTGTTACCGAGCCTGCTTCTGAGAAGGGCGACCTTCTCCTCTCTCGACAGCACCGCCACTCTCAGACCGCTGCTTGCTGTGACTGTGACTGCTGCTCCGCGAGGAGTCGGTCGATTTCTTCTTCCGAGAGATCGTCCAATCGCGACAGGAGGTCGCTTTCGGCTGCCGCGGGCGCCTTCGCCACGACAGTGTCGTGCGTCTCAGCCAGGTGCGTCGCCAACGCTTCGACAGTCGGGTACGTCCACGCGAGCGTCGGGGGCAGCCGTCGCTTGAGATGCTCTTCGAGATCGCCCACGAGCATCATGGCATGCACGGAATCCATGCCGTAACGGACGAACGTCTTGTCCGCGGCAATGTCGTCCGGTGCCAGCTTGAGCTCACGCCCCAGCCAGCCACGAATCCACTCGTGCAGCTCTGTTGTTGAGTTGAGATCTGTCATTAGAACGCTCCTTCGCGTCCCTCAAGGACGATTAGTCGACACGTTAAGTCATTTTTCATTTTTGCCAAGAAGCAACTGCTTCAGCCGCGCCTTCTTCTGGTCCAGCGTCTCACTCGGCGCCACTCCATTGCCTGCTGCAACTGTCTCACGACGCAACAGGGGGTCGAGCGCGTAATCGACATCAGGCGCTAAAGGCTCCATATCGCCGATCAACTCACGGAATGCGTCGATTTTCTGGACAGTCAGGTCGGTCGGAAGGACGGAGCCGTACATCTCGTCAGACTCCGCTTCCGCGCAAAGCGTCGCGAATTTCTGGCGCGCCCACTCGATCGTCGCTGCTTCTCCCATCGCCATTGCCGCCGAGAGGTTGAGCGCGGCCACCGCCAGCCGTCCACGCTGCGCATCCTGCCAGGCCACCGCGGCGTCGCCGGTGAACGGTCCGCCCGTCCGCTTCCGCTCGAGTGCTACCGACGCCGCGTTCAGACGCCCCACGACCTGCCCGCTCGGTTCATAACGTCCGATGAAGCCCTGCACGGCGTCGCCGATGCGGACACTGCGCCCGACAGCGGCAATAAGCCCTTCGTTCGCGCCCTCACCGATGCTCAGCATGCGCGCATCGCGAAACAGCTGCGGCGCGATGTTGTTCTCCATGTAACCGCGACCGCCGAGCAGTTGCACCATCAGGTCAGCTGCGAAGTTGCCGGTGTCCGTCGCCGACACCTTGATCGCCATCGCCACCTCGGGGACGATCGCGTCGCCGTCGTCGAGCCGCGACGCACAGTAGAGCAGCAACTCACGATCGGTACTGATGCGATGCACCATCTCGCTGATCTCTACCCGCGCTTGCGGATTGTCGATGAGCAGTCCCGTCTCGATCGTACGACGCGTGGCATAGCGCCGGATCAGTTGTGCGGACCGAAGTGCTGCACCCAATCCGACGGACGCTGTCGCCAGCCGTCCGTGCGACAACACGTCTTCGACGACCTGCATCCCCTTTCCGAGCTCGCCGAGCATGCGGTCGTTGCCGACGCGAACACCATTGAACGTGATCGAGTTCTGGATGATGCCGCGAATGCCCATCGTGAGCGACTCGGGTCCCACCTCCACACCTGCATCCGTCTGTCGCGCGACGAATCCCGTAAGTCCACGCACGCGACCCTCGGCGTCGACGAGCCGAGCGAACACGCTGATCACACCGCTCCACGCCGAGCCGTTCCAGCGCTTCGTGCCGTCGATCCGCCAGCCGTCGCCGTCGCGACGTGCCGTAGCCTGCACGCCGCCAAGGTTCGACCCCGCGCCCGGCTCGGACAGCGTGAACGCCGCGAGCTCTCGTCCACTCGCGAGAATCGGCATCAACTCTTCGCGCAGGGCGGGCGTCGCGTGCTGCATGATGGGACGCACGCCATTCGTGTTGTGCAGGAACACAAGCGTCGCGATGGTTGGGTCGATCGCCGCGAGCTGGATGTAGACGCGAAGCGTGTCGCGCGTACCCAGTGCGAGTCCGCCATAACGCTCCGGCGCCTGAAGCCCGAACATGCCGCGATTGCCGAAGTCCAACACGACATTCGGTGGCAGGCAGCGCCGCTCGTCGATGAGCCGCGAGTTGATGTGGCGCTCCGCATACGTGCGCATCCACGCGATGAGCGCGTCGGCCTTGTCGTTCCGAGCTTGTTTGTCGTCCCGAACGAAGTGAGGGACCTGCTTTTTCGCCGGCCAGATGCACACCGAGTCGAGCGCGCCATCGAGAAATGCCTGACGACACGCGCGACGCTTGATCTTGCCGCTCGTCGTCTTCGGCAGCGACGCGCGCTTGATCAGCGCCGCCCCATGCAGCGGGATGCCATGCTGCTCGGTGATCGCGTCCGTCACCTTCCGCATCATTGCCGCCAGCTCTTCCTCGGAGTAGCGGCCGCGCTCGACCTCCTGCACGATGCACAGCCGCTCTTCACCGTCGACATCGATGCTGAACGCAGCCCCGTTGTCGCCACGCATGACGGCGTCGGTCTGCTGCACCGTCCACTCGATGTCCTGCGGATAGTGATTCAGGCCGTGCACGATGATCAGGTCCTTCTCGCGCGCCGAGATGTAGAGCTGGCCGTCGTGCATGAAGCCGAGATCGCCGGTGCGCATGTACGTCGGTCCATCGGCCTCGCCGGCGATGCGTGCACGAAACGTCTCATTGCTGTCATCCGGGCGTTCCCAGTAGCCACGCGCGACACCCGGCGCGTTCACCCAGATCTCGCCCACCTCGTGCGGCTGCCGGCGTTGCCGCGACTGTGGCTCGACGATCGCGACTTCCGTCTGTGGAAGCAGCCGACCGCACGCCACAACGAATTGTGCGCCGCGCTCGTCGCTCGTCGGCTCCACTTCGCCGCGGCCGAGCGCCTTCGCGTTGAACCGTCCGACGACAGGCGCCTCCGTCACCGGTACTGCCGACACCAACAGTGTCGCTTCGGCGAGGCCGAACACCGGTGCGAGCGCTTCGCGTCGCAGGCCGCGGGAGCTGAATGCGCGGAAGAATTCTTCCGACGTCTCGGGATGAATCGGTTCGCCACCATTGCCCGCTGATTGCAGGCTGCTCAAGTCGAGCGTTTCGCGCTGCGCGTCGGTGACGCGTCGGGCGCAGTAGCGATACGCGAAGTTGAAGGCCTGCGTATGCGTGCCGCCGAAGCGCGAGATGGCATCGAGCCACGAGGCTGGCCGCTTGAGGAACGCGAACGGCGACATCAGGTACGCCGGTGTCCCGTTGAACAGCGGCAGCAACACGCCTTCGATCAAGCCGTAGTCGTGAAAGTGCGGCATCCAGCAGATCGATACGGTCGCCGCATCGTAGCCGAGCCCCTTCTGCATCCCGGCGAGATGGCCCACGATGTTCGCGTGGCTGATCATCACGCCTTTCGGCGACGTCGTGGAGCCCGACGTGTACTGCAGGTAGGCGAGAGACTCGATCGGCGGAAACGTGAGTCGATTCGGCGCAGCGCCGCGCGCGATCTCCTGGGTATCGAGCCACCGCGCGGTGCTGAACCCTTCCAGATTCTCCGTCGAGCCGCGCATCAAGTCGAGCGTGCGTGGATTGCCGAGCAGCAGCCGAGCGCCGCAGTCCTTCATCACGGCGTCGAGACGCACCATGCTCGTGTGCACGCGACTCGCTTCCGGCGCGGGCAGCGGGACCGCGATCACACCCGCGTACATGCAGCCGAGTAGCGCACAGACGAAGTCGAGGCCCGCCTCGTACACGAGTAGCGCGCGATCGCCTGGCCGCGCGTCCGCGAGGATGCCACCCGCGATTGCACGAGCCGCAGCATCCAACTCGGCGAAGGTGAGCCGGCCTTCCAGCTCGCCGTCGGCAAGGAAGGCATAGGCCAGCCGATCTCCTTCATCACGCGCACGCCGCGCGGCAATCTCGACGATCGTCGGCTGCATCAATGCACCGTCAGCTCGAGGCTGTCGGGCGGCGCGAGCAACGTGCCGTGTCGCACGGGCCGCATCGCCGGCGCAGCGGTCGTCTCGATCTTCCACCGATCGAGAATCGCCGATACGGCGACGGTGAACTCGTACTTGGCGAGCATCTCACCGACGCAGATGCGCGCGCCGCCGCCGTATGGCAGGAACTCATACGGCGCAAACTTCCGCTCGAGGAAGCGCTCGGGACGGAATTCGCCCGCGTTCGGATAGAGGTCTTCGCGGCGGTGCACGAGATACGTGCACGGCACGAGCGTGACACCCTCTTCGAATGTGTACGGGCCGATCGTCGTCTCGCGCAGCAGCTTCCGCCCCGACGGCGTCGGCACGATCGGGTACATCCTGATCGTCTCGGCGTAGACCGCCTGGAGATACGACAACGACAGCAGCGCCTTTCCTGTTTCTTCGCCAGCGGCCTGCGGCAGCTCGGCCACGAGTCGCTCGCGGATGTCTTGCTTGCGACTGAGCCAGTGCAGCGCCCATGCGAGGGAGATCGCCGAGGTGTCCACGCCGGCGAGATGTGTCATGAATCCCGGCTGATCGGGATCGGCGCGTCGCGCCGTGATCTCGTCGGCCAAGAGGAGACGGATCTGCGGCTGCATGCGCGAGAAGTTGCGCCATGGTCCCCACGATCCAACCTGGCCGGACACGCTCTTCTGATATGCGGTGATGAGCGCGCTGCTCGTCGGCGAATCGAGGTCGCCGAAGATCAGCCTCACCATCGTCTGGAAGGTGATGTCGTGCAGGGACGGCCGCGGATTGAACGCCTTTCCAACTGGCCATGACTCCACGATGCCCAGCACGATGTCGCGCATCTCCGACATCTTCGGCAGCAACTGGTCGTGCCGGAACATCGGCGCGAGCAATCGCCGCTGGCGTTTGTGTGTCGCTCCGTCCTGCAACAGCAGCGACAGATCGCCCATCACGTAGCGATAGTGCTCGTTGTACTGATGACACTCGAACGCTTCGGTGGGCAGGCGGAACAGCTCGCGCAGATGCTCTGGATCGGACAACAGGATCACTCGGCCCAACGACCCAAGCTCGAGCGTCGTCGTGGCGCCGAAATCGCGCTCGCATGCCTCCCAGAATTCGATGGGCGTCTCGATGTACCGGCGAACCTGTTCGCTTGCCGGATCGGTCGGCCCTGGGGGCAGCAGTCGCGTCGTCATTGCTTCATCCACACGACAGCGTAGATCGCGGTTCCGGGTGCGAGGCGTCCCGCGTTGCGCAATCCATGCGCTTCGCGCTGACCGTGTGCGTCTCAGCTTGGGCAGCGGCGGTAGAGGCGCCCACGGCAAAAAACGCCGTGAGAACGGCGAGCAAGCGGGTGGCAGCGACGAACGCGAAGCGAACGCGCATCGGTGGGGGGCAGCGGGGCGGGCACCCAAGAAGCGGGCGGGGGGCTGCGAATATGGGGTCTTTGTGGCGTTGAGGCCAGTACGG
>Ga0193752_1003587_pt1 | contig 10614 bp, 7 predicted proteins | sample H1c1metaG_FD_144924 | JGI IMG/M metagenome (GOLD analysis project Ga0193752, IMG submission 144924) | Soil microbial communities from a riparian zone of the East river system, Colorado, United States - H1c1 | ecosystem: Environmental > Terrestrial > Soil > Riparian zone | place: USA: East River...
CGATCACGGTCGAGCGGCCCGAGCGCGACGCCGATGGCAACGTCGTTTTCGGCGCCAAGGGCAAGGGAAAAGGGAAGCGACAGTCGGATTCGTCGTTGCGTGATACGGAAAACGTTCCGCTGAGCGAGGACGTAGACGTCTACTTCGAGCGCGAGGCCCTGCCGCATGCGGCCGATGCATGGATCGACCATGAGAAGACTAGAATCGGATACGAGATTGCATTCAATCGCCACTTCTACGTTTTCACGCCGCCTCGCTCGTTGAGTGAGATAGACGCCGAGTTAAAGGGCGTGACCGATCGCATCCTCACTATGATCAGCGGGCTGACACAATGAGCTTTCCGTCCTACGCGAAGTACGGCAACAGCGGTGTGGGGTGGCTAGGACAGGTGCCAGCGCACTGGCAGACCGCGAAGTTTCGCCACCTCTTCCGCGAGAGTCCGGAGAAAATCGAAGCACTGGTTGTCGGTCCAATGCTGTCGGTGTCAGGGTATCGCGGCGTCGAAGTGAAGGAGTACGACGATGAGAATAGGCGACGCTTGGATGAAGATTTGGTGGGTTACCGCGTAGTGCGCGTCGGTCAGCTGGTGGTCAACACGATGTGGCTAAACTACGCTGGCCTCGGCGTATCGGAGCACGAGGGACACGTAAGTCCCGCTTACCGCAGTTACCATATTCACCAGGATATGGACCGGCGCTTCGTTCATTATTTGCTGAGAAGTGAAACCTACGTTCAAGGCTACACGCGCTTGTTGACCGGCATCCGGCCGAATTCGCTACAAATGAGCCGAGACGATCTAATGGAATTCCCGGTTTTGGTGCCTCCAAAAAGCGAGCAAGCTACCATTGCTGCGTTTCTGGATCGGGAGACGGCGAAGATCGACGAGCTGGTAGTTGAACAGCGCCGATTGATTGGTTTGCTGAAGGCGAAGCGGCAGGCGATCATTTCGCACGTGATCACAAAGGGATTAGATCCCGCTGCTCCAATGAAGCCGTCCGGTATCGAGTGGACAGGCGATGTGCCAACAGACTGGGAGGTATGGAAACTCGCGCACGCCTTTGCACAAATCGGAAGCGGGACGACTCCACGAACCGATCGACGTGACTACTACGATGACGGAGAGACGCCATGGGTAAATACTGGCGACCTCTGTGATGGCGAATTGGAAAGCTGCGAAAAGCGAATCACCGAACTTGCACTGGCCGACCACTCTTCGCTGAAGATTTACCCAAGTGGCTCGCTGCTGATCGCGATGTACGGCGCCACTATCGGCAAGCTCGGCATCCTGAGCTTTCCGGCCACGGTGAATCAGGCGTGTTGCGTTTTCGCTGGTGAGTCGCCGATCGAAGTAAAATTCTTGTTCTATTGGTTTGTCGGATTTCGGCAACAGATAGTGAGTCTTGCAATCGGCGGTGGCCAGCCGAATGTCAACCAAGAAATACTCCGCAGTCTGCGGCTTGCTTGCCCTGGGAAACCTGAGCAATTGGCGATCATTGAATTCCTTGATATTCAGACTGCCAGGCTTGACACCCTCACCGTCGCAGCTGAGCGTGCGATCGAGCTGCTACAAGAACGACGGACCGCTCTGATCTCCGCGACCGTCACTGGGCAGATCGACGTGCGTGGATTGGTCGAGTCGGTGGCGGCGTGAGCATCCACAAGGAAGCGAGCTTCGAGATCGAAATCTGCGATCACCTAAGCCGGAACGGGTGGCTGTACGTCGAAGGCGACGCCGCTCATTACGATCGAACCCGTGCGCTTCTCCCGGAAGACGTGCTGGCCTGGGTGAGGGCTGCGCAGCCGGAAATATGGGACGTCCTCACGAAGAACCACGGCGTGAGGGCTGGTGAGACATTGCTCGACCGTCTGCGCGATCAGCTCGATCAACGCGGCACTCTCGATGTCCTGCGTCATGGCATTGAGCTGCAGGGACTCAAACAGCCAGTCAAACTGGCTGAGTTCAAACCGGCACTCGCGATCAACGAGGACATCCTTGCGCGCTTTGCCGCGAATCGTCTCCGCGTCGTGCGGCAAGTCCGCTACTCGTTGCACAACGAGAACTGCATCGACTTGGTCCTGTTCCTCAACGGGCTGCCCGTCGCCACGGTCGAACTGAAGACCGACTTCACTCAAAGCATTACAGACGCGATCGACCAGTACCGATTCGATCGGCTGCCCAAGACCAAGGGCAAGGCGCCCGAATCTTTGCTGTTGTTTCCGAACGGCGCGCTCGTACACTTTGCGGTTAGCAATAGCGAAGTGCACATGGTTACGAAGCTCGCGGGACCTGCGACGCTCTTCCTGCCCTTTAACCGTGGGGACGACGGCGCGGCCGGGAATCCCATGAACCCCGCCGGCCATCGCACGGCCTATCTATGGGAGCAAGTGTGGGAACGCGAAAGCTGGCTCGAGATTATTGGCCGGTACCTCATCGCGCAGCGCGACACCAAGAAGCAAATCACAAAGCTCATCTTCCCGCGCTTTCACCAGCTCGACGTCACGCGCAGGCTTCAGGAGGCGGTCCTCAGCGACGGACCCGGCGGTAAGTATCTCATGCAGCACTCGGCGGGCTCCGGCAAGACAAACTCGATCGCGTGGACGGCGCACTTTCTCGCCGAGCTGCATGACGGCGGGCACAGGAAAATCTTCGACACGGTGCTCGTGGTCTCCGATCGGAACGTGATCGACGCGCAGTTGCAAGAAGCGCTTTTCGACTTCCAACGGACGACGGGTGTCGTCGCCACAATCACCAGTCAGGACGGCAGCAAGAGCGCAAAGCTCGCCGAAGCCTTGTCGGGCGACAAGAAGATCGTCGTCTGCACCATACAGACATTCCCGTTTGCGTTGGAGGAGGTTCGCAGGCTTGCGGCCACGCAGGGCAAGCGCTTCGCGGTCATCGCGGACGAGGCGCACAGCTCGCAGAGCGGAGAAGCGGCATCCAAGCTCAAGGCCGTGCTATCTGCCGAAGAGATCAAGGAGCTGGCCGACGGCGGCGATGTGAGCAGCGAGGACATTCTCGTCGCGCAGATGGCCGCCCGTGCAGATGAAAGTGGCATCACCTTCGTTGCCTTCACCGCCACGCCAAAGAACAAGACGCTAGAGCTGTTCGGCACTCGACCAGACCCCACGCGGAAGCCCGCGTTGGACAACGTGCCAGTGCCTTTCCACGTGTACTCGATGCGACAGGCCATCGAGGAGAAGTTCATCCTCGACGTGCTCCGGAACTACACGCCGTACAGCCTGGCGTTCAAGCTGGCGCACGACGGAAAGGATCTCGACGACAAGGAAGTGGAGCGTAGCGTCGCGCTCAAGCGGATCATGAGCTGGGTCAAGCTCCACCCGTACAACATCTCACAGAAAGTGCACATCGTCGTGGAGCACTTTCGTGAATACGTCGCTCCGCTGCTCGACGGCAAGGCGAAGGCGATGGTCGTTGTGAGCAGCCGCATCGAAGCCGTGCGGTGGCAGCTCGCCATGCAGAAGTACATCACGGAGTGCGGGTACAAGATCGGCACGCTGGTCGCCTTCTCGGGCGAGGTGAACGACGCGGTGTCCGGGCCTGATGCGTTCACGGAGAGCAGCCATGCCCTCAATCCCCGCCTGAAGGGCAAGGACATCGCCGAGGCGTTCAAAGGGGACGAGTATTCGATCCTTTTGGTGGCGAACAAATTTCAAACCGGCTTTGACCAGCCGCTGCTCTGTGGCATGTACGTGGACAAGCGGCTCGCTGGTATTCAAGCCGTACAGACGCTGTCGCGTCTCAACCGTGCGCACCCCGGCAAGGACACCACGTACGTACTCGACTTCGTGAACGAGGCGTCGGAGGTCCTTGAGTCGTTCAAGGCGTACTACACCACAGCGGAACTGTCAGCCACGACGGACCCCAATCTGGTCTTCAACCTTCGGGCGAAGTTGGATGCAGCCGGCCACTACGACGAATACGAGGTCGATCGCGTCGTCACGGTGGAACTGAGTACCAATGCGACGCAGGGTGACCTCCTGGCCGCGATCGCGCCCGTGGAAGACCGGTTGATGAAGCGCTTCAAGGCGGCTCAAGCAGCCCTGAAGGTTGCGACGGACGCGGACGACGCTGAAGGCATCTCGGCCGCCAAGGATGAAGTGGACGCGCTCATCCTGTTCAAAGCTGACATGGGCGCCTTCATCCGGCTCTACACGTTCCTCTCGCAGATCTTCGACTACGGGAATAGCGCGATCGAGAAGCGTGCGATCTTCTTCAAGCGACTCCTTCCACTGTTGGAATTTGGCCGCGAGCGCGAGGGCATCGACCTCTCGAAGGTGGTGCTCACGCACCATGTACTGAAGTCACACGGGGCGCAGCCGATGCCGCTGAGCGTTGGGGACAAGCCGAAGCTCCCCCCCATCACTGAGGCAGGTACTGGCGGAGTGCAGGACAAGGAGAAGGCATGGCTGCGCGAGATCATCGAAAAGGTGAATGATCTGTTCGATGGCGACCTCACCGACCAGGACAAGCTGGTCTACGTGAACAACGTCATCAAAGGGAAGCTGCTTGAGTCGGAGAAGCTGCAGAAGCAGGCGGCGAACAATACGAAGGAGCAGTTCGCCAATTCGCCTGATTTGAAGACGGAATTGATCAGCGCCATTATGGGAGCGCTCGACGCACACACCCTCATGAGCACGCAGGCGCTGAACTCACCGGTAGTGCAGAGCGGCCTCAAGGACATTCTGCTCAACCACGCGAGGCTGTACGAAGCGCTTAGAGCGCAGGGCGGTGGTCAGGTATGACTCGGGCACACTCGGTTCCGCCCGCGTGTACGGGGGTAACTGCGGAATAGGGACCGCAGTTGAGACGTGAGTTCCGAAGCTGTTTCTGAGTTGGTTCCTTCGCGGCTAGAACCAACCGGAACCAGGGAACCACTGTCTCTTCGAGGCCGGTTTCCCGGCTGCCTGACGACGTCTAGGCGTTGGCGAGTAGCGCGAGACCAATCGCAGTGCGCGTCACCGCGCGATGCCGCCGCGATGGTGCACGCGAGCAGCGTGCTCTTCCCGATCTTCTCCCTGCCGCTGAGCAGCGTACGCGACCTTCGACGGCGACACGGGGAATCACAGTGCTGGGAGCGCACAGCGACGCTGGAGGCCGCCATTCACTCGCGTAGCGTACGAGCAAAGTAGGGATCTCGCTGGTTTGAAGCTCGTCATGCGAGCTTCTCCTGCGAGGTGAGCCACGCCTTCATCATTGCGATTGTATGATCGCGCGGCACGTTGGAGGCGTACACCGCGCCGCCGGTCATGGGGTCGATGACGAAGAGCGCCGCGCCGACGGGCGTCGGCCAGCTGTTCTTCCACTCCTTCAACGCGGCCTCCAATGATCGTTTCACGATCGGATCGACGGCATCAATTCCCGCGACGGGCTCATCACCTCTTGGCATTGACTCCTCTCGGTCGTGTGCGGATTCGACAACGTGGCGGCGGGGCCGGTGCATGGTACACCCACTTTCGACTGCGAAGCGGAAGTTTGCGGCGATCAAGCTTTGGTGCCTTCTTCTAAGCGCAGAAGCGTTCGTTCGATCTCAGCACCCGGCGCAGAAAGATCATCTCGCGACAGCGTTCGCACGGCCTTGTGCGCCACGACTGGAGTGTCTGAGCCACGCATGTTCATCGTGAAACTGCTCCGTGGAACAGGATTTCGTTCAAGGTTACGATAGCCGAGCCCGCTCAGTCCGACGTTGTAGAGAAATCGTGAGTACTTACGAAAAGGATCGAGATCGGCGTAGAGCGCGTTCGCGAAAGCGAAGCATTGGCGAAGTACGAGGCCCACTTCGTTCAGATCGATGACTCCGGATTCGAAGAAGCTGTGGTCAGTTCCCCTTCGCATCCGCCCGGTCACGTTGGCATCCACTGTTAGCTCGCCCGTCTCTAATACCTGGAGCCTAACATGAGGACCTTGCCGATTCTGCGCGCTGGTGCCGTCCTGCAGAATCACCAGTGAACCGTCAACAATCGTTCCCTCTTTCCGATGCTCGTATCCGAGTAGTCCCACATCACGCGCGACGCCAATGCCGTAGATGAGGGTTCGAAACTCTTCAGAGCGGAGCCTTGTTGGATCGATGAGTTCGTCCTCACGCTCAGGCGTAAGGACGAATCGGAGCATGGCCTCAGAATCAATCTTGTATGGCTTCCTGAACGAATCCTGCAAGGAGTTAGCCTCTCGTGTAGTCAGCCGTGTTACCGCCAATACTTGGTGAAGGTCTCGCTGAATAGTCTCCTTCAGTCCCTGCGGTGTCGAAAAGGTGCGGCGGAAGGTTCCACCGACGTAATCTGACAGCTGCCTCACAATTCGGTCGGCGTCGGCATCTCGCGCAACTTCCTGGACGTAGAGATGTAAAGGAATCTTGCGACGTTTCGCCTCCTCAATTTCCTCCTCGACGACAAGTTTTCCCGATGGCGCAGTCCAGCCGCCGCGAGGCCCGATGATGCACACCAAGTGGTCGCATGATGACACCGCATCGAGACAGACATTTCGCGACGATTCGGCCTGCGCAGGGAAGTCCTCGTTGACGAGAACGGCGACACCGCCGGCTGAATGAATGCCTTCTCTGGCCGCCTGTCTGAAATCCTCAAACCCCTCTACAACCGAACTCACAAAAACCCGCGGCGCGACCGCTGTTACGATAGTCTTCACGACCACCTTCTAGTGAAGTTCGACGTTCGTACTGCCGCATTTAGGGCATGCCGCGGGTCGTGTGGGCTGCGGGCGTCGTTCAAGATCGTCACGTGTAAGCACCTCAATTTGCTTTTCTGTGCCGCAGGCGCGACAGACTAGAGTGACACGTCTCATGTATGCACCGTCAGGGTTGCACGTGAGGTTCAAGGTCAACAAGGAGGAGTGCTTTCTTGACAGCCGCCCGCGAATGGCGTTGTGGTTTCATGGAGTCCTGGCAACTGCGCGCAGTGCGGCGGCCACCTCTCGCATGCTGCTAGGACGCGCCCGGCTTGCGAACTCTGTCATCCTGCGGAGCAGCGCTTCGAACTGGATGGCGCCAGGCGTGCGCCCACTGAATGGAGCCGTCGCAAGTCCGTCGCCGACGGTGATGGGTCGCTGTCGGCCAGTAGCCCATTCGTCGAGCGTCATGCCGAGAGAATATATGTCACCGCGGCAATCGCACTTGCCGGTCGCCCATTGCTCGGCACTGCAGTAGTACTCAGTTCCCATTCCGCCGACAGTGAGATGCTGAAGGACCACGGACTGTTTGTGCACGAAGTACCCGAGGCCCCAGTCTGCGACGATCAGAGGGCCACCGTCGTTGAATAGCACGTTGTCTGGCTTGAAGTCCCGATGCATGAACCCATGATCGTGCGCGTATTGCATGGCATCTGCGAGGCGAGCGCCGTGCAGCGCGATGTGTTGCCATCGACCCCGCAGCGCTCCACTCGCGATGTATTTGCGAAGAGTATTGCTGAAGATCGGCATCATATAGAATCGTTCGTTCCCTGCCCTCAAACGTGACAATGTTTGGATGAGACATGCGCTTGAGGGCCGCAATCTCGCGTTCAAATCGTTGTTGCATCGTGGGATGATTGGCCCACTTGGCGTTGAGCCGCTTTACGGCCCATTCACTGCCCACGCCTTTGCGAACGGCGTTGGTGGCAGTAACTCGAATCCGGTCAACACGGCCGAGGCCGCCCTCGCCGATCGGTGCGGAGTCCACGTACTGGAACTGGAACTGGTCTGGAGGAAGCGAGTAGGTTGGCTGCGGGAAAGTCGCGTACATGCTATCTCTCCATTTCCGGACGTGGAGTCCATTTGCCGCCCTCGTCGCCCGGTTAGACGAGGCCATTTGATAGGCATTCGACGTTTCGGTACAGCTCATCCAGAAGCCCTACACCACGTACTTGGGTGTAGTCCTACTTGACAACGTCCAATCATCTATGAAACATTGCAGCCATCAAAAACGCGCTTGAATGAAATCGGCGCGATGTAGCACACATGAGAGAGGTGTATCATTTATAAAACAACGGTCGCTCGGCGTCAACCCTCGCCCCCGGAGCGTACTGCATGACCGACTATCCGTTCGATTTCAGAAGGCTAGCCGCTGATCTCAGTTCCAAGATGAAGGAGGGAGAGAAATCACTCCGCACGGCAGCTGAGGAGATCGGCACTAGCCCCGCGACGCTGAGTCGGATGCTAAAGGGTGATGAAATGGACATCCTGCCGGACACGAAGACTCTGCTGAAAACCGTGTCGTGGGTGGGAAAGGGCATCGCCGATTACGAACCGTCGAACCGGCCGAAGACAAGCAGCATCGCGGACGTCGAGGTGCATCTTCGCGCGCTTCCAGGTCTGAACGAAACTGACAAGGACGTACTTGTTGCCATGGTGCGAGCTGCTCATGATCAATTCGGTTCCCGCAGGAAGAGGAAATAGAGCCGGAACTGGCGTCCTTCCGCCGAATCCGACGCAGTGGGCTTGCGAGAATAACGCGCTCGATCTTCGGCGAGACTTGGGAATCTCCGTTGATTCGCGATTGGTGATCGCCGATGCATTTGATCTGCTTGGCACTGCGGCGGTGATACCTCACGGCGAGCTGGTTCTCGCGGAGATGTTTTCAGCGCACTTCCGAGGGCAGGCAAGCCAACGCTGGTCCGGTATGGCACTGCGATTGGACGACGGCTCCGACCTCATCATCTACAACGATTCACACCCAGAGACGCGTGTACGGGCAACGTTGATGGAGGAGTTCTTTCACCTCCGGCTGAATCACCCGCGCTCACGCATTCAGCTTCTCGAGGACGGATCACACAAACGGACCGTCGACCACGAAGTAGAGCGCATCGCCTTTGGAAGCGGCGCCGCGGCTCTCGTGCCCTTCTGTCGTCTTAAGGCCATGGTGGCTGCGGGTTCGTCGGTGCACGAGATCGCCCGTGTGTTCGGAGTGTCATCGGATTTGGTGACCTTTCGAATGAACGTGACGAAGCTGTATAGTCTGCGCCGACGTCGGTAGCATCATCATGGCGTTCGCGAGACCGCCGAGGCCTTGACAGAGTCGGCAGGGTTCCTGTCACGCCAGCAAGTTATGCACACCCGGCCGGCCCGGCCGAGTGTGCATTGGACTCTCATGCGCTCGTGCGAGGAGCATCACGGCGCCGTGCTCACTCCCTCCGAATTCTCCTTCGGCTTCAGCTTCAACTCCTGCCCGAAGTTCCTGCTGACCGAGAGGAAGAGCGCGCGCTGCTGAAAGTACCGCTGCGCAAACTCCACCACCGTGCCGTTCGCCGTCCGATAGCCGTACTTCGACAATCCGAACGGATCCGACACCCGCAGCGAGATCGCGCCACCCTGGTCGCCCCATGGCTTGTAGCGCATGCTGAAGTTCATGTTCACGTTCGCGAGCTGCGACCCGCCTTCCGTGCGGTACGGCGCGCGGTAGTTCACGATCGCCTGGCCATCGAGCTTCGGCGACACCTTATATGTGCTGTTGAGCCGCGTGGACCACACGATGTCACTCGCCGACAACGTGGGCGAGAGGTTCGATGCGTCGCTGGAGTAGTGGTACGCGCTACCCGATGCGTTCAATGTCAGCGGCCCGCCGCGCACGTTCAGGTTGAGGTCCGTGCCGATCGTCTTCGTGCTCGCGACGTTGTCGAACGTGCTCACCGACATCCCCGTCGAATCGACGAATTGGATGTTGCGGACCGCATGCGCCGTGCGCCGCACGTAGCTCGTCAATCCCGCCGAACCCCAACTGTGCGCGTCCTGGATGGAGGCCTCGACCGCATCGGTGTATTCCGCCGAGAGGTTCGAGGCCTCCATCCAGGTGCTGCGTGCATCCTGGCGGTACTCGATGGGACTCAACCGCCACGGATTCGGCCGCTCCACTCGGCGGGAGTAGCTCAGCTTGGCCGTGCGCATGTCGCTGAAGTTGTAGGAGAGCACCGAGCTGGGATACAGCGTGGAGTAGTTGTGGTTGTAGTCCTGGTTCAGCGGCCGCACTGTGAAGCGCTGCGTCGCCAATTCGACGCGTGTGCCGCCCTGGAGCTGGAACTTTCCGAAGCGCTGCGACAGCAGCCCGTAGACTCCGGCGATGCCTTCCTCGAAGTCGAACGCATTGGCGCGCCCGGGCTGATCGACGAATACGCCGCTTCCCGCGTCGAGCAGTGCGGCGTTGAAGTCGTTCTTGGTCCGACGTCCCACCGCCTTGTAGCCAGTTTCGAGCTTCGTCGACACGCTGAACGGACGGGTATAGTCCATCTTGCTGAAGATGCCCTCGCCATGCTGGATCGTGTGATCCCGCTCGGCCGGACTCGCCGACGTCATCGACGCATCCGGCTGAAGCAGGTCACCGGTGATGTCCTGGTTACCCACGCTGGCCCAACTCCAGGCATCGATCTCCGCCGTGAGCAGCGGATCGGTGGGCTTGCCCTGACGACGGAAGGTCAGGTCCGCCTCTCCACCGTTGTTCGTCTGAAGGTTGGATGTGTACTGGTTGAACATGCCGATCACTTCGCGCGATGCGTCGAGATCCGAGAACAACGACGCGTTGTCGCCGCCGTACCGTCCGCCCCAGCCGTAACTGTCGAGGGTCAGTGACGAGATGTCGCTGAAGCGATACTCGGCGCGGAAGTTTCCCTGACCGG
>Ga0193752_1003588_pt1 | contig 10611 bp, 9 predicted proteins | sample H1c1metaG_FD_144924 | JGI IMG/M metagenome (GOLD analysis project Ga0193752, IMG submission 144924) | Soil microbial communities from a riparian zone of the East river system, Colorado, United States - H1c1 | ecosystem: Environmental > Terrestrial > Soil > Riparian zone | place: USA: East River...
AAGCACTTTTAAGACGAAAGACGAGCCATTTATTACTTCATCAGTTTCAGACGTTCATCTGACAGATGTTCTTGAAGATGCAGACGGCAGTATGCTCGTGCTGAATACAGGTGGATGGTTTGTAGCTGGCTGCCCGCTGTCGCGTGTTGCGAAGCTTGACGTTCATGGAGGAATTTACCGCATTCGCAAAAATGGCGCAGAGAAAGTAAATGATCCCTGGGGTCATCAACTTAATTTTTCATCTCTTTCAGCAGATAAACTTGCAGAATATATAAAGGACGAGCGACTTGCTGTGCGGGATAATGCAATCGAACAGCTGATCGAAAGGGGTGATTCTGCGGTCCATCAGATTAAGACCGCAATGCTTGCATCGGACAATGAGCAGATCCGCGCCGCCGGAGTATTTGCTTTGTACAGGATCAATACTGAAAATGCATTGAGCGAAGTCAGAACTGCACTTAGAGATACTAGTGAAATAGTAAGAACTGCTGCAGCGAGAGTACTTGGGCTGGCACGGGATAAGGAATCGGTGGCATTGCTCATGGATATTGTACAGAAAGACAAGCCGGCCGTTCGGCGGCAGGTTGCTACCGCTTTGGGGCAAATAGGAGACCAGCGTGCCGTTCAGGCACTATTAAACGCAGCAGCAGATACTGCAGATCGGGTTTTGGAACATTCGATCATTTATGCATTGATCAGTCTGAAATCTCCCGCATTAGTAGCGGGCGCACTCACGAATGCTTCGTCGAATGTGAGAAAAGTAGCTGTTGTTGCGCTTGACCAAATGGATGGTACGCCTTTGCAAAAGCAGCAGCTTGTTCCTTTTCTTGCGAGTGAGAATTCTACATTAAGAAGCACCGGCATTTGGGTAGCATCGCACCATGCCGAGTGGGCCGATATAGTTATTAGTTTTTTGAAAACCACCTTGCAGGTTAAGGATCTTTCTGCTGAAGATGCAGCCAAGGTTCGAGACCTGATGATTACATTCAGTGAAAATAGACAATTGCAGGATTTTGTTGCTGCTCAATTGGCAGATGCGAATGCGCCTGTTTCGAGGAAAGCACTGTTGATGGATGTGATCAGTCATTCTGCAGTGAAGGAAATGCCCACAGTGTGGGTGCAGCAAACAGGGAGGCTTCTGCGGTCGAATGATCCGGCGATCCGCTCGCTTGTGCTTGGATTGATCGAGGCAAGAGGTATCAAATCACTGAATCCGCAGTTGAATGCGATAGTCCACAATCGACAAACGCCGGCCGGCTTCAGATTAAAGGCGCTGAACTCACGTTTGCTCGCAGATCCGAATTTATCTGATGATGAGTTCAAAATGCTGCTGCAATATCTGGGTAAAAATAATGAGTCGCCTGAAAGGCAACTTGCGGCGCGTGTGTTTGCTCCTGCGAAGCTCTCCAATGATCAGCTTGTTAGGCTGGCCAATGAAGAGGTAGCGAAAACAGATGTGTTTTTATTATCAAGTTTAATTGCGCCATTCGGGGGTAACACCGATCCTGCCGTTGGCACGGCATTGGTCAATGCGCTGAAAACATCATCTGACAGGCTGGAGAATATTTCAGAACCCGACCTCGACAAATTATTCAGTGGATACCCAGCGCCTGTGAAAACATCCGCTGAGCCGCTTGTGGCGAGCCTTCGAAAAAAGAATGAAGCACGGTTGTCGGAATTAAAATCAGTGGATGCACAATTGAAAAGAGGAGACGTGGGTCAGGGACGACAGCTTTTCTTTGGTAAAGCCATCTGCTCTAGCTGTCATGCAGTACAGGGACAGGGTGGAGATTTTGCGCCCGATCTTACAAACATAGGCGAGATCAGGTCGCGGCATGATATACTTGAAGCCATTTTGTATCCAAGCGCCAGTTTCGCCAGAGAGCATGAAACTTCGAAAATTGTAACTACATCTACCACTTATACTTGTATTATCAAAGAGCAGCTGACGGATGCGATCATCATCGAAACAGGTCCCGGACAACGCGTACGTGTTCAACGATCCGTAATAAAAGAGATCGAGCCGCAGAATTATTCGATGATGCCACCAGGCCTTAATAAACAACTTACCATCGACGAGCTCTCAGATCTGATGGCTTATCTTACCTCACTTCCTGATGGAATGGGCGGCCATGGCAATGAGCATCACTGATACAAAACTTAAAACGAAAATGCGTTATGACAAAAACGTTTATATTTTTCTTGATGGTTTCGTCTGCAATGATGATCATGCAAGCATGCCACCCGGTGAAAACCTCCCAACATTCAGTAGCGAAATCAGATGATAAGACAATTCAGCTTTTCAATGGGAAAAACCTGGATGGATGGTACCCATTCGTCCAGCACAGGGGAAAGAATAATGATGTAAAGAAAGTGTTTACCGTTCAGGACGGGGTGATTCACATTTCAGGCGAGGAGTACGGTAGCATCGTCACAAACGACGAGCACAGCAATTACAAGCTTGTGGTTGAATTTAAGTGGGGAACACACTGCTATGAACCCAGGAAAGAGAATGCACGCGATAATGGCGTGTTGATACATTCCTCGGGTGAGGACGGAGGTTATTCGGGAATCTGGATGCATTCGATCGAATGCCAGATCATAGAAGGCGGCACGGGCGATTTCCTCGTTGTGGGAGATGGCAGCGATAAATTTTCCCTCTCCAGCCATGTGGCATCACAAAAGCAAAAAAACTCTTACATCTTCCGGCCCGGCGGTGATACTGTTACGATTCATGGCGGACGTATCAACTGGTATGGCAGAGATCCGGAGTGGAAGGATGTTAAAGGATTTCGTGGTCACCAGGACATTGAAAAACCGACGGGTGAATGGAATACAATGGAATGCATTGCAGAAGGGAATAATGTTACTATAAAGCTGAACGGCGTGTTGGTCAACCAGGCTTTCGATGTCGTTCCTTCCAAAGGGCGAATTCAGATCCAGTCTGAAGGCGCTGAAATGTTTGTGCGGAAGGCTGAACTTCAGCCACTTTAACAGTCACGAATATTCTTAAACGACTGTAAGTCCCGGTACTTCGTTCACAACACTTGCCTCCGCTTTCTTTGTTTTGAAGAACAGCGCGAATATGCAGGCATACTCCCCACTGTTACTATCATACACATTTATAATACTTTTTTTTATATATGCCGGAATTTGGGCCGCATTACTTAAATTCATTTGTATCACATTAAGTTTTTTGAAGATGAAAGCCGTAGAATACCGTTTACCGAAGGAATTTGATAAATCGTTTATTGTTTTCAGGGAAAAGGGAAAATTCTTTCCATGCCCGTGGCATTATCATCCCGAATACGAGTTGGTGCTGGTAACAAAAAGCACTGGTGTGCGTATGGTGGGCGACAATGTGGGTTATTTTGATGAAGGAGATCTTGTTTTTCTGGGGCCTGTATTGCCCCACCTCTGGATCAACGATCCTGAATACATTAATGGACAAGCCGAAACAGAGGCCGAAGCGATCGTGATACATTTTGTAGATAATTTTCTTGGAGAGAATTTTTTCGAGTTGCCCGAAATGAAGCCTTTGAAAAACTTTTTAACGCTGTCGAAACACGGCATGGTGATAAAAGGGCTTGCGAGAGAAAAGATCAATACCATTATGAAGAAGATGCTGTATATGAATGGCATCCAACGTCTCGCTGCACTATTCACCATTTTTGATATTATGTGCAACAGCAATGAGTATGAATTGCTGGCGAGTCCCGGTTATGTGAAACACTGCCAGCTTGACTGCACCGACAGATTCAGTAAGGTAACGGCCTACATCATGCGCAATTTCGACGAAGATATTTCACTTAAGGAAATTGCATCCATCGCGAATATGGCCGTGAGCACATTTTGTAATTTTTTCAAGGAACATTACCGGGTTACTTTTGTAGAATACCTGAACAATGTACGTGTGGGGCACGCTTGCAAATTTTTAAGCGAGCGCGATGATAATGTCGTTGACATTTCTTACAAGTGCGGCTTTAACAACCTGGCTAATTTCAACAGGCAGTTTAAGAAAATAAAGAAAATGACTCCGAGTGAATATCGTCGCAGACTGAATATGAATGTACTTGTGTCAGAATAGGGTTTCTGGACAAAATCAGATGACTTTGAAAGGGCCTGGAAGAATTCCAAATTCATTAGCTATTATCTGCATTCCTTCCTGAGGAACGTATTAGGATAAAATACATTGACCTTGTTTCATATGGAGTTGATGCCGGCTTTTATTTTCTTCTGCCGCTTGCGGTGGTCAAGCCGGATACTGAACAGGAGAGCATACAACTTTTTACTTTTTCACACACCCATCCGGTATTTCTGATCTCATCTTAACCATAACCGGAATCCTGGAAACGGGTCAGAATGTGGGGGTGTAGCCATCTGGGTTCAAAAAATCTTTCGACTCACCCCCTAAATTGAGTTGTTTTTATTTCTGAATAGCTCCAAAATACAAACGGCCTGCAAATCAACGATTTACAGGCCGTAAGTTGTGCTGTAGAGGGAGGGCTCGAACCTCCACGAGGCGGTTAGCTATAGTACAATGTTTTGTGGTGGTCAACCCCAGTCGCCCTGATTGCTCAAAACGGCATTATGCTACGTTTATTCCGTGATCCCCACCCCCGAGACAAGAGGGCATGTCTGCCAAGATTCCATCACTCCACAATCTTGAATAATCTCGCTGAAAGAACTATTGTAACACAAAACTAAGGAAATCCACTATTGTTTGAAATACATTAAAGAAATATTTTGAAACTTTCGAAAATATTCAAATATTTGTGTTCTGCTATTAATGATATCAAAATCTACTATTGAAAATGGGGCTGAAATTGAACCTCGACAAACTAGACCTCCAGATCATCCACGAGATGACGGCCGACGCCGAAGTTTCCTATGCTGATCTGGGTAAGAAACTTTTTGTTTCGGGCGGCACAATCCATGTCCGGATAAAAAAACTCCAGGAGGCAGGTATTGTAAAAGGTACCAGGCTGAGCGTCGACCTGAAGCAACTTGGATACGATGTGATCGCCTTTATCGGCATCTACCTTGAAAAAAGTTCGCTTTATGATTCTGTAGCCAGGGAACTGCATAAGATTCCGGAAATTACCCGTCTCAACTACACCACGGGCAACTACAGCATGTTCGCCGAGATCGTCTGCAAAGACATAAATGAACTCCGCGCCGTGCTCCACGATGAATTGCAAAAGATCAAAGGAATCGAAAGGACCGAAACCTTCATCTCGCTGGAAGAAAGTTTCATGCGGACCGCACAGGTGTACAAGCCCTGATTTACTTAGCAAAGAAAGAACTCCGAATCATTACGGGCCCGGCACAACTGTGAATCTAAGTTTTCACATCCAGCGCATCTCTCAACCCATTTCCCAGCAGGTTGAAAGCCAGCACCAGTATCATAATGGCAAACCCCGGGGCCAAAGCCAGCATGGGGTTGTGGGTAATAATGAAATTGTAGTTCTCCTTGATCATCAAACCCCAGCTGGGTTGCGGCGGTTGCACACCCACGCCCAAAAAACTAAGACCTGCTTCGATCACAATCGCCGACGCAAAGTTGGATGCCGCGATCACGATCACCGGTCCCATCACATTTGGCAGGATGTGCCTGCCGATGATACGAACCGGGGAATAACCCAGTACCCGCGCGGCATCGACGTATTCCAGTTTCCTGATGGCAATTACCTGCCCCCTGATCAGCCTGGCTACATTCACCCAGGTGGTGAGGCCAATGGCGATGAAGACCTGCCAGAATCCTTTGCCCAGAACCAGGGTGATCGCGAAGACCAGCAACAAGGTGGGGATACTCCAGACCACATTGATGAACCACATGATCACCGCATCGACCCTGCCAAGAAAATAACCAGCCAGCGCACCGAGCAACACGCCTATCAGTACGGAAAGGATCACCGTCACCAATCCAACACCCAGGCTCACTCTCGCGCCGACCAGCAAGCGGCTGAGGATGTCGCGCCCATACTTGTCGGTGCCCAGGTAAAATTTCTTAACTACCACCGGAGGATCGCCAACCATCTCCCGTGGCACGGCCATCCTCTCACTCACTCCCTCATCGATGAATTTCTCGGCTATGACACTGTCTTCAATAAAATGACATGCGTTCACAGGGATGTAATCATAACGATCCGGCAGACCATAAACCACACGTTGAAGGAGTGAAACGTAAGCCGGCTGCTCTTCTTTTACCAATCTTAAGAATTGTTGCGAGGTGCCAGGCTTCAGACCGCCAATCTCCACCACCATGCGGTTCGCATCGGGAGAACTATCGGGACTGATGAAATAAGCAAAGATGGCAATCAGTACGCATAGGATGATGATGACCATACCACAGAGCGCGCTCTTGTTTCCGAACAATCTCCTCCATGTATTTCGCTGATTGGAACCCAGGATCATGACTGAAATTACATTATTTATCATGGGCTTTGCTGCCCACATTCACGACCCTTCTCGACTTCCACCTGTATGATCCAAACCTTCCCAGCCATCCTGCGATGATGGTGTAAAGAATATGCAGGGGCTGAAGAAACACGAAGTACCACATCAGTCTTTGCTGACCAAAGAAGAGCGCCACAGTGTTGACAAAGGGAAATTCAAGAATGATCTTGCCCGCCAGCAACAGCAATAGAAATGGCAGCCATTGCCTGTCGATTATTGATGCGACAGCCAGCACCAGGAAGCCAAGATTAGCGAGGTAGGTGACCAGCAGAATGAGAAACAATTTGTTGTCCTTGTAATGAACGGCCTTGCTGGCCCAGCGGATACGCTGATTGAAGAAATCGCCCCAGGTTTTTTCTGTCGGCGTTTCCACGGTCGCGAGCGGTGATTTCAAATAACGCACACCTGAGGGATAGATGCTGAATACTTTTTGCATCAGGAAGACATCATCCCCGGAAGGCAGCTGGTCAACGCCTTCGAATCCGCCTGCTTCCAGAAAGGCTTCACGGGTGTAGGCAAGATTGGCGCCATTGCATAGTGCATGCATGCCCTTGCTCACCGCGGCACCCGTAATTCCCTGTAGTGTGATAAAATCCAGTGTTTGAAAGATGCCCAATAATGACCCTCGTGCTTTCATCTTCACCGGTGCTGCGATAAACTTCCCCTCAGTTGCGAGGTAGCAGGCTACGATGGTGCTGATCCAGGTTTGGGGTTGAACACTGTCGGCATCCGTTGTGATGATCAGCTCACCCGAAGCCGCCTGTATCCCTGCTTCGATTGCTTTCTTTTTCGATTCAACACCTTCCGGGAGCTGAAGAACCAGCAAATTTTCGTGCTGGCGCGAAAATGCTTCCAGCAAATCGCTGCTCCGGTCAGTTGAATGGTCGTCGATGAAGATCAGCTGAAGATGCGTCTTTGGATAATCCTGCGCGGCGAGTGCGGTGAAAAGAACGGGCAGGAATTCTTCTTCATTTCTCACCGCGATCAGAACGGAGACCCGAACCAGGGGTGAATTCCCTGGCGTTGCGGGATACTCCAAAACCGGGATGGAATTCCATGCCCTGCGATAGGCATCGATCTGGATACCATAAACGATCATCAGCACAAAACACAGGAAAATAACGATGGTCATGATCGCTTGATTTATTCACAGATCGGGGCCGGCAATGGCTTGGAAAGTACAGATATTATTACTAAGTTTATATGGTTGTTTAAACAACCATATGCCAAACAACCAATTCAAGAAGGGCGAGCTCCACAGTTTCATTACGGGCAAGGCATCGATAGCGATTGCCAGGCGGCTGCAGAAGAAATTCAACACGGCTTCGCTCAACCTGACCATAGAACAGTGGAGTGTACTCTATCAGCTCTGGAAGCAGGATGGAAGCAGTCAGCAGGAACTTTGCCAGCGGACCTTCCGCGACAAACCCAGTATTACGCGACTGGTTGACAACCTCGAAAAAGGTCAGCTTGTAAAAAGAGTGCCTTCGGCGGCGGACCGAAGGATCAACCTGGTCTATCTCACAAAACAGGGTCTTAAACTGGAAGAGCAGGCGATGGAACTGGCGGAAGAAACACTCAACGAAGCCCTTAGCGGCATATCATCTGAACACATAAACCTCTGCAAGGAAATCCTGCAGCGAGTATACGATAACCTTAAATAAATATATGATGAGCACTGCCACGGAAAAAACAACAATAAGAGGAGGAGAATGGCTGGTACGTGATTCAACAGCCGCCGACACCTTCATTCCCGAAGAATACAATGAAGAGCAACAGATGGTCAAGAACATGTGCGCTGACTTCCTCGACACCGAAGTGCTGCCTGTAATAGATAGGATCGACAAACTGGAAGCAGGGCTGATGCCAGCGCTTATTGACAAGGCGGGTGCGCAGGGACTACTGGGCGTGTCGATACCCGATACCTATGGTGGCCTGGGCAAGGACTTCATCACTTCCACGCTCGTGAATGAAGGCCTTGGGGGCGGGTTCTCCTTTTCGGTCGCGGTTTCAGCGCACACGGGCATCGGTACCCTGCCGATACTTTATTTTGGAAGCGATGCACAGAAGGAAAAATACATTCCGAAACTGACTACCGGTGAATGGAAGGGGGCTTACGGGCTGACCGAACCCGGCAGCGGAAGTGATGCGCTGGGCGCGAAAACCACAGCCACGCTCAGCCCGGATGGAAAATACTACCTGCTCAATGGGCAGAAATGCTGGATTACCAATGGCGGCTTCGCTGATGTGTACACCGTCTTTGCAAAGATCGACGGCACCCAGTTCACCGCCTTTATTGTTGAAAGAGGTTTTGAAGGATTTACGCGCGGGCCCGAAGAACACAAGATGGGTATCAAGGGATCATCCACTGTTCAATTGTACTTCCAGGACTGCAAAGTGCCCGTGGAAAATTTATTGGGTGAGGTGGGTAAGGGCCACGTGATCGCATTCAACATCCTGAACATCGGCCGGCTCAAACTATGCGCCGCCGCCCTGGGCGCGTCCAAACGATCAGCAACGGTTTCCGTAGAATACGCCAATACCAGGGAACAGTTTAAAACCGCTATTGCCAATTTCGGTGCCATTAAGTCGAAGATCGCCGACATGGCCATACAGGTATGGACATGCGAAAGCGCTCTTTACCGAACCTCAAAATGGATCGATGACAAGGAACACGAACTGCTCGAGGCGGGCAAACCCTTCAACGAGGCCTTGCTCGGTGCGGCGGAAGAATATGCCATCGAATGCGCCATTCTAAAAGTATATGGAAGCGAAGTCCTGGACTTTGTTGCCGATGAAGGCGTGCAGATCCATGGCGGCAACGGGTTCAGTGACGAATACCTGATCTCCAAAACTTATCGCGACAGCAGGATCAACCGAATATTTGAAGGAACTAACGAGATCAACAGACTGCTGATCGTAGACATGCTGCTGAAAAGAGCGATGAAAGGCAGGGTAGATCTCATGGGCCCCGCTACAGCTGTGTCAAAGGAACTGATGAGTATTCCGGACAACTCAGGCGGCGAAGAAGAAATGTTAACTTTAAAAAGGCGATACTGATGACAGCAGGGGCGGCTGTGCAGAAACTGATGATGAAGCTGGAGAATGAGCAGGAGATTCTGATGCACGTGGCCGACATGATCATCAAAACCTTTGTAGCCGAAAGCGCCTTGCTCCGGGTGATGAGCCTGGCTGAAAAACAGGGAGAGCAGGCCATTAGTTTTGAAGTCGACATACTCAGGGTTTATCTTTATGATGTGGCCGATGGAATTGCCAAGGATGGAAAAGATGCCGTCAATTCCTTCATGGAAGGCGATGAGCAGCGGATGCTGATGACCGGCCTGAAACGTTTCACAAAAACCAACCCTTTTAATGTAAAGGAGGCAAGGAGAAGGATCGCCGCAAAAATTATTTCGGAAGGAAAATATAATTTATAAATCTTAAATCCTCCATCATTCATGAGTCAGCCATCCCGCCGATCATTTATCTCAACGACTGGTAAGGTTGCACTTGCAGGTAGTTCCGGTATATTTGCGGCAAACAATACCAACGATATGGGTGCAGGCAGTTTTTTCATTCATCATGTATTTTTCTGGCTTAAAAATCCGTCCAGCGCGGAAGACAAGGCTAAGCTAGTCGAAGGGCTTAAAAAATTATCCAAAGTAAAAACCATCAAATCATTTCATATCGGCCAGCATGCCGGCACCACCCGTCCGGTGATCGAAAAGTCTTATGCCGTTTCGTGGATGCTCACTTTTGATTCCCTGGAAACCGAAGAAGAATACCAGAAGGATCCCATTCACCTCAATTTTATCAAAGAGAATGAAGCCCTCTGGGAAAAAGTGGTCGTCTACGACTCTGTTCCCGTTGCCTAGGTTCAGGTTTTTTTTCTGTCAGAAAGCTGTAAAACTGGGGCAGGTGATCAGGCCGGGTTCATCCCTTCTCAGGAGCTGAATTTTAACATTTTAATGAATTCCGCAGGCTTTCCTGCTCTCGCAATGATTTATGCCAAAGGATAAGTAAATTTGTAGTATGAGCGAAGTTTTGCAAACCCCGCTTCCTCCACTCACCGCGAAGGATTTCGCGACCGATCAGGAAGTCAGGTGGTGTCCCGGATGTGGCGACTATTCGATTCTTGCCCAGGTTCAGAAA
>Ga0193752_1003589_pt1 | contig 10610 bp, 8 predicted proteins | sample H1c1metaG_FD_144924 | JGI IMG/M metagenome (GOLD analysis project Ga0193752, IMG submission 144924) | Soil microbial communities from a riparian zone of the East river system, Colorado, United States - H1c1 | ecosystem: Environmental > Terrestrial > Soil > Riparian zone | place: USA: East River...
CATCGACTCGCGCCCCTTGTTCATGCGCTCGAGGTCGGCGCGCTCTTCGGCCTGCGCCAGTGTTTCCGTGGTCAGCACACCGAAGATGACCGGCACACCCGTGGTCAGCCCCGCATCCATGAGTCCGCGCGCGCATTCTCCGGCGACATAATCGAAGTGCGGAGTGTCGCCGCGGATCACGCAACCGAGCGCGACGACGGCATCGACACCACCACTGGCGGCGAACATCTTTGCGGCCAGCGGCAATTCGAAAGCTCCCGGCACGCGTTCGAGCAGCAGACGCGCGGGGTCGCCACCATGATCGCGCCACGCCTGGGTTGCGCCTTCGACCAGCTGCTCGACGAGCGACGCGTTGAAGCGCGCTGCAATGATGACGACCCGGCGCTGGTTCGCGTCGAGATTGATAGTGCTGGTGAGTGAGCCGGTCATGGGCGCGGAAGTATACGGGTCTTATTCAGCGACGTAGCCGGTGATCTCGAGGCCGAAGGCCGCGATACCCTGCAATTGCTTGGGCGCCGACAACACCTGCATGCGCGTGATCCCGAGGTCCTTGAGAATCTGTGCACCGATCCCGTAGGTGCGCAGCACCTGCGGCGCCGCATGAACGGGCGCGACGTGTCCGGCGCGCTGTCCCAGCGCGGTGACCGCATCGGCCAGCTCGCGCGGCGTGGTGTGGTCGCGCAGCACGATGACGACACCGGTGCCCACTTCGGCGATGCGCTGCATCGCCTGACGAAGCGTCCAGGTGCGGCCGGCATCGCGCAGGCCGATGAGATCCGCCAGCGTGTCGATGGGATGCACGCGCACCAGCGGAGCCTGCGCCGCGTCCAGCTTGCCGCGCACCAGCGCCAGGTGCACGTCCTTGTGGACATGATCCTCGTACGCTAACAAGGTGAAGTCGCCGAATTCGGTGACCACCTGCTGTTCGGCGATGCGCTCGACCGAACGCTCCTGACGCAGGCGGTAGCGAATGAGATCGGCAATGGTGCCGATCTTCAGGTTGTGCTGAAGCGCGAAGGTTTCGAGCTCCGGCCTGCGCGCCATGGTGCCGTCGTCGTTCATGATCTCGACGATCATCGCGGATGCATCGAGCCCCGCGAGCCGCGCCAGATCGCATCCCGCCTCGGTGTGACCGGCACGCGTCAGCACGCCACCGGGCTGCGCCATCACGGGAAAGATGTGTCCGGGCTGTCGCAGATCCTCGGGTCGTGCATTCGGCTTCACCGCCGTGATGACGGTGTGCGCGCGGTCGTGCGCCGAGATGCCGGTGGTGACTCCCTCGGCAGCCTCGATGGACAAGGTGAAGTTGGTGCGATGCTCGCGATGCGTCTCACTGACCATGAGCGGCAGCCGCAGCTGGCGGCAGCGTTCGGCGGTCAGCGTCAGGCAGATGAGGCCGCGCCCGAAACGCGCCATGAAGTTGACGTCTTCCGCACGCACCTTCTGCGCGGCCATGATGAGGTCGCCTTCGTTTTCGCGATCCTCGTCGTCCATGATCACCACCATGCGGCCGGCGGCGATGTCGGCGAGAATCTCTTCGATGCTGTTGAGCGGCTTCATGTGTGTTCCGTGAGCCGCTCGACGTAGCGAGCCAGCAGGTCGATTTCCAGGTTGACTCGCACGCCGACCGCAAGCGCACCGAGCGTGGTGACTTCGAGCGTGTGCGGAATGAGATTCACGGAAAACTTTGCACCGTCGACTTCGTTCACCGTGAGGCTCACGCCATCGAGCGTCACCGAGCCCTTGCGCGCGATATACCGCGCCAATGGTTTTGGCGCGGCGAAATCCACGCGCAGCGAGCGCGCATCTTTCGTCGTCGAGACAACTTCGGCGATGCCGTCGACATGCCCCGACACCCAATGGCCGCCCAGGCTGTCGCCGGCGCGCAAGCTTGGCTCGAGATTGACGCGCGCACCATCGCGTTTCGCGCCGAGCGTGGTCACGCGCAGCGTTTCACCCGACACGTCGGCGTAAAAACTCGCCGCACCGTGCCCGGCAACCGTGAGGCATACGCCGTCCACGCAAATGCTGTCACCCAGGTTGAGCCGCTCGCGCGCTATGCCAGCAAATGCCACTTCGATACGGCGATCTTCGGTGCCGGGCGCGCCCGAGCGCGCCTCGCTGCGCCTGAGCACTCCGATTTCCTGCACGATGCCTGTGAACATCACTTTCCTTTGGGCTTGAGCCGCAGCCGCATGTCCGGCCCGACGACCCTGGAATCGAGCAGCTCGAACTCGGGCGCGGCGTCGAGCTTCGTGAGTCGCGCGAGAGTGGCCACCGGTTTCGCATCCTTTCCCAATAGTTTGGGCGCGATGTACAGCAGCCATTCGTCGACCAGGCCGGCTGCGAACAACGCGCCCGCGAGCCGCGAGCCGGCTTCCACCAGCACGTCGTTCACCTCGAGTTCGGCGAGGCGTGCGAAAACCGTCGCCAGATCGAGATGAGAGCGCACGACGCGAATTCGCTCGACACGCGCGGCGCCAAGCTTCTCATCGCTCGGCCCCGACTTGCGAGTCGCGGTGGGTGCGGCAAACACCAGCACATCGCCCGGCGGCGCGAGGATGCGGGCCGACTTGCGTATCGAGCGGCGCCGGTCGAGCACCACCCGCATCGGCTGACGCGGAGCCTCGATGCGCACATCGAGACGCGGATCGTCCGCGTTCACAGTCGCGGCGCTCGTGAGCACCGCGCCGCTCTGCGCGCGCCAGTGTTGAACGTCAGCGCGCGCTTCCTCGCTCGTGATCCATTTGCTCTTGCCGTTGGCGAGCGCGACGCGGCCGTCGAGACTCGCGCCCGTCTTCAGACGTATGAACGGCCGGCCCTGGCGCATGCGCATGAGGAAGCCGGCGTTGAGCGCTTCGGCATTCGCCGCTAACAACCCTGACTCGACCTTGAGGCCCGCTTCCTTGAGGCGCCTGGCGCCCGTACCGTTGACGCGTGGATTCGGATCGCCCACCGCATACACCACGCGCCGTACGCCGGCGGCCAGCAGCACGTCCACGCATGGCGGCGTGCGGCCATGATGGCAGCAGGGTTCGAGAGTCACGTAGGCAGTCGCACCACGCGCGCGTTCGCCCGCGGCGCGAATCGCAATCGGTTCGGCGTGCGGCTCACCGGCCCGTTCGTGCCAGCCTTCGCCGACGATTTCCTCGTCGCGCGCCAGCACCGCGCCCACGCGCGGATTCGGGTGTGTGCTGTACAGGCCGCGTTCCGCGAGCTCGAGCGCGCGGCGCATGGCGGCTTCGTCGAAGGCGCTGAAATTCATTTTCGTTCCTTGCCGGGTTTCTTCGGCAACAACTCGCCCGGCAGCAACGAGAGCTGATCTTCACTCGGAACCTTGCCACGGCGATGCCGCAGTCGATCCACCTCTTCGCGAAAAGCTTCGACATCCTGAAAATGCCGATAGACCGAGGCGTAGCGCACGTAGGCCACCTCATCGAGTTTGTGCAGCTCTTCCATCACGATCTCGCCGATCTGCCGCGAAGTCACTTCGCGTTCGCCCAGGCTGCGCAACTTGCGCGTGATGTGCCCCACCGCTTCCTCCACCGATTCCCGCGACACCGGGCGTTTTTCCAGCGCCTTGTGAAGCCCGCCACGCAGTTTGTTTTCGTCAAACGGAACGCGACGCTGATCGTTCTTCACCACCAGCGGCATCAGGAGCTCCGCGGTTTCGAAGGTGGTGAATCGCTCACCGCAGGCCAGGCATTCCCGTCGCCTGCGGATCTGGCTGCCTTCGGCAGCCAAGCGCGAGTCATTTACTTTGGTGTCGTCGTGCGCGCAGAAGGGACAGTGCATGGCACGCCCTCATGTCTGGCTACGGCGCCTTCACGGGCCGTAGACTGGATAGCGCCGGCACAGCTCCGAAGCCGCGGCGCGCGCCTTGTCGATGGCCGCATCGGCACCGTTGGCATCGAGCACGTCGGCCACGAGATCCGCGATCTCCTCGAACTCGCGCTCCTTGAAACCGCGCGTGGTGCCGGCCGGCGAGCCGATACGGATGCCGCTCGTCACCATGGGCGGACGCGGATCGTTGGGCACGGCGTTCTTGTTCACCGTGATGTGCGCCTTGCCGAGCGCGGCGTCGGCTTCCTTGCCATTGATCGCCTTGTCGGAGAGGTCGAGCAGGAACAGGTGATTGTCGGTACCACCGGAGACGATCTTGAAGCCGCGCTTCTGCAGCCGCGCGGCGGTGGCACGCGCGTTCGCCACGACCTGCTTCTGGTACTCCTTGAATTCGGGCTGCAGCGCTTCGAGGAACGCCACGGCTTTCGCGGCGATGACGTGCATCAGCGGACCGCCCTGCGTGCCGGGGAACACGAGCGAGTTCAGTTTCTTGGTGATCGCTTCGTTGGCGCGCGCCAGGATCAAGCCACCGCGCGGGCCGCGCAACGTCTTGTGCGTGGTCGTCGTGACGACATCGGCATACGGGATCGGATCGGGGTACAGACCTGCCGCCACCAGGCCCGCGACGTGCGCCATGTCCACGAACAGATAGGCGCCGACGGAATCGGCGATCTCGCGAAATTTCTTGAAGTCGAGGTATCGGGAGTAAGCGGAGAAACCCGCGACGATCATTTTGGGTTTTTCCGCCAACGCCTGCGCTGCGAGCGCGTCGTAGTCGATCTCGCCATTGTCCGGACGAATGCCGTATTGCACGGCGCGGAATAGTTTCCCTGAGAAATTCACCTTGGCGCCGTGCGTCAGGTGACCGCCGTGATCGAGGCTCATGCCAAGAATCGTGTCACCCGGGTTGATCAGCGCGAGGTAGGCCGCGGCGTTCGCCTGCGAGCCGGAGTGCGGCTGGACGTTGGCGTAGTCGGCGCCGAAGAGCTTCTTGGCGCGCTCGATGGCGAGCGTTTCAGCGACGTCGACGAACTCGCAACCGCCGTAATAGCGCTTGCCCGGATAACCTTCGGCGTACTTGTTGGTGAGCACCGTGCCCTGCGCTTCGAGCACGCGCGGGCTGACGTAGTTTTCCGAGGCGATCAGCTCGATGTGATCTTCCTGGCGCTGGCGTTCGTTCTTGAGGGCGGTCTCGAGCTCGGGGTCAAAACCACCGATGGTCATCGCGGTGCGAAACATGGAAAGGGCCTCACGGGGTCGTCTTCCGGGGGCCGCGAATTGTACTGGATTGGAAGGCGGTGGTACCGGGAAGGGAATGCCGGGAATAGCGGGCCAGTTGGCGCAGGGATTGGTAGGTCCGGCGAGCGCTATTCCCGGCATTCCCTTCCCGGTACCACCTCCAACAACCCCTCCACTACCCCCGACCAGGCCTGCGCGAGGTTGATCCGGTTGTAGCCACCGCCGCCGGTGCCGAGCACGCGGCCATGCCCCAGCTCCTCGGCAAGGGCTGCCAGATCGCGCGCCGCGCGCGTATGGCTTTCCGCGGTGAATCGCATGTGCGTGATGGGATCGCCCTCGACGCTGTCCGCCCCTGCCTGCAGCAGGATGAATTCGGGCTGGAACTTGCGCAGGTGCGCCAACACGCGCGGCCACACGGATTCGAATACCGCATCGTCCGCACCCGGCGGAACCGGGATGTTGAGCTTGGTGCCGGCAGCGGCGCCAAGTCCGACCTCCTCCGCACCGCCGGTGCCCGGATAGAGGTGGCGCCCGTCTTCATGGATGTCGGCGAAGATCAGGTCCGGATCGCTCTCGAAACCGTAGTACATGCCATCGCCGTGATGCGCATCGATGTCCACGTAAGCAATGCGCTTCAAGCCGTGATTCCGGCGCAGCATTTCCACCGCCACGCCGCAGTCGTTGAACACGCAGAAGCCCGCGGCCGTATTGCGCGCCGCGTGATGCAAGCCGGCGATGGGGATGAATGCCCGGCGCGCCTTGCCCGCCATGATCTGCTCGGAAGCGAGCAAGGTCGCGCCGACGACATCGGCCGCCGCTTCGTAGACGCCACGCCAGGCGGGAGTGTCGCCCGCGTCGAGAAATCCCTCGCCGCTCACCGACGCCCTCGCGACCAGATCGAGGTACTGGGGCGTGTGAAAAGACTGCAATTCTTCGCGGGTGGCAGCGCGCGTTTCCATGATGCGCACGCGCTTGTCGAGACCACGCGCGGAAAACTCGGCGAAAAATGCCGCGTGGCGATCCGGCCCGAACGGATGGCCGTCACCGAATCCGTACCGCGCCAGGCGTTCGCCGGCAATCACGAGTACGGAGGGTGCCTGCACGGAGGCGGCTGCAGCGGACAGTGTTCTTCTCCCCTTTCTCGTGCGCCTTTCGAATCGCGGGCAAACGTAGCACAGGCGCGCGAGTGGTGGATGTAGAATTCCGCGCCGTTCAGCCTCTTAGACAATCGGAACCATGGCCCAATATATCTACACGATGAACCGGGTTGGCAAAGTTGTGCCACCCAAGCGCGTCATCCTGCGCGACATCAGTCTTTCATTTTTCCCCGGCGCCAAGATCGGCGTGCTCGGCCTCAACGGCTCGGGCAAATCCACGCTGCTCAAGATCATGGGCGGGATCGACACGAACTTTGAAGGCGAGGCGCGCGCGCAGTCCGGCATCAAGGTCGGCTACCTGCCGCAAGAGCCGCAGCTCGATCCTGACAAGGACGTGCGCAGCGTCGTGATGGAAGGCTTGGGCGGCGCGTTCGCGCAGGTCGCGCGCTTCAACGAGATCTCGGACAAATTTGCCGATCCGGAGCTGGATCCGGACGAGATGAACAAGCTGCTCGAAGAGCAGGCCAAGCTGCAGGACGCCATCGACGCGGTCGGCGGCTGGGAGCTCGAGCGCAAGCTCGAGATCGCCGCTGACGCGCTGCGCCTGCCGCCGTGGGACGCCATCATCAACAAACTCTCGGGTGGCGAGAAACGCCGCGTGGCGCTATGCCGCCTGCTGCTGTCGGCGCCGGACATGTTGTTGTTGGACGAGCCCACCAACCATCTCGACGCCGAGTCGATCGCGTGGTTGGAGAAGTACCTCGAGGCATACCCATCTACCGTCATCGCGGTGACGCACGATCGCTACTTCCTCGACAACGTGGCCGAGTGGATACTCGAATTGGATAGAGGCCACGGCATTCCCTATCAAGGCAACTATTCGACCTGGCTGGAGCAAAAAGGCGCGCGACTCGCCTCGGAAGAGAGAACCAACGAAGGCCTGCGCAAGCAGCTCGCGACGGAACTCGAATGGGTGCGCACGAGCCCGAAAGGCCGCCGCGCCAAGAACAAGGCGCGCGTCGCACGTTACGAGGAGCTCGCGTCGCGCGAATTCCAGGAACGCAACGAGACCAACGAGATTTACATCCCGCCGGGCGAGCGCCTGGGCGATCTGGTCATCGAAGCCAAGAACCTCAGCAAGTCCTATGGCGACCGCCTGCTCATCGACAATCTGAACTTCCGCCTGCCGGCCGGCGGCATCGTCGGCATCATCGGGCCGAACGGCGCCGGCAAGACCACGCTGTTCCGCATGATGTCGGGGCTCGAGCAACCCGACTCCGGCGAGATCCGCATGGGACCCTCGGTGAAGCTCGCCTACGTCGATCAGTCGCGCCAGTCCCTCAACGACAAGAACACTGTCTGGCAGGAGATCTCCGGCGGCCTCGACATCATCAAGGTCGGCAACTACGAAACGCCGTCGCGAGGTTATGTCGGGCGCTTCAACTTCAAGGGTACGGGCCAGCAGCAGAACATCGGCGAGTTGTCGGGCGGTGAACGCAATCGCGTGCATCTTGCCAAGGTGCTCAAGTCGGGCGGCAACGTGCTCATGCTCGACGAGCCCACCAACGATCTCGACGTCGAAACCCTGCGGGCGCTGGAAGAGGCCTTGCTGGCCTATCCGGGCTGCGCAGTTGTCATATCGCATGACCGGTGGTTCCTCGATCGCATCGCCACCCACATCCTCGCCTTCGAAGGCAACTCCGAGGTGGTATGGTTCGAGGGCAACTTCCAGGACTACATGGAAGACCTCAAGCGGCGCAAGGGCGAAGAGGCCACTCAGCCACATCGCATCAAGTACAAGCCGCTGACTAGATAGGGGCTGGCCGGCATGAACGTGGTTCTCGACTCGACGGGCACGATGTACTTCGGCGACGAGCGTGAGACGGCTCGTAATTGCCCGCATTGCAATGCGTTCTCGCGCATGAGCCCGACGGCACTGCCGACGTTCGACGAACTGCTGTTGCAGAAGCCGCGCGCCATAGGCGTGGTGTTCCGCTGCCATGCCTGCACCGCACCGGTGTTCCTGCGGTTCGCCACGCGCGCCTTCGCCAGCAATCGCGTGGAGCTCTCGCCGCAGGCGTTCGACGTCGAACGCCCGGTCGAGAAGTTCGCGTTCAACTACGTGCCCGAAGACGTCGAGACCTTCTTCCGCGAAGCGTTGATCTGCTACTCGCACAACCAGTTCCAGGCGTTTGCGTCGATGTGCCGGCGAACCGCGGGCGTGTCGTTCGCGGATCTCGGCAATTCCACCAAGCTGCGCCTGTTCGACTCGCTGTCCGACGTGCGCGAGATGGCGGAGATCGAGGAGGAAACCTTCGCGGTGGTGATGCGCGTGATCTTCGCAGGCCATGCGGATCCGCTGGTCGACCTGCCGTTCATCAACACCTACCAGGCGGCGGTGTTGTTGGAGGTCATGAAAGACTTCCTCTACCAGGCGTATGTGCGCAAGGGACGCCTGCAGCACGCGATGAAAGTGCGGCGGTTCTTCGTCGAGGAAAACGCCGCAAGGCGTGCTGGCCGCGACGACTAATGGGGACATTCCTCATTAACCCACCCATCTCCGCGCGTTGGCGAACATGCGGTACCACCCTGAGTACTCGCCCGCGCCATCCGGCCGCCAGGAGTTCTGCGCGTAGCGGAACGAGCGCTCGGGGTGCGGCATGGTGAGAGTCACGCGTCCATCCTCGTTGGTGATGGCCGCGATGCCGAATGGCGAACCGTTCGGATTGGCGGGGTAGTTAGTAGCCACCTGCCGATTGCCTTCGATGTAGCGCGCCGACACCAGCCCGCTCTTCGAGAATGCCGCCGCCGCATCGTCACTCGCAAACTCCGCGCGGCCTTCTCCGTGCGCGACCGCAATGGGCAACATCGAGCCGTTCATGCCGAGCAGGAAAATCGACGGTGACGGCTGCAACTCCACCAGCGAGAAGCGCCCTTCGAACTGTTCGCCGCGATTGCGCACGAAACGTGGCCAGTGCGTGGCCCCGGGAATGATTTCCTTGAGCGCGGCAAACATCTGGCAGCCGTTGCACACACCGAGCGTGAAGGTGTCCTGCCGGTCGAGGAAGCGCTGAAACTGCTCGCGCGCACCGCCGTGATACAGGATGGACTTGGCCCAACCCTCGCCCGCACCCAGGACGTCGCCGTACGAGAATCCGCCGCAGGCAACCAGCCCGCGGAAATCCTCGAGCTTCACGCGGCCCGCGAGAACATCGCTCATGTGCACGTCGTGAGCTTCGAAGCCGACGCGCTCGAACACCGCCGCCATCTCGATCTGGCTGTTGACGCCCTGCTCGCGCAACACCGCGATCTTCGGGCGCGCGGTCGCGACAAATGGAGCGGACACATCCTCGTTGGGATCGAACGTCAGCGCGACATTGAGACCCGGCGCGCCCGGATCGCAGGCCGCCGCGAATTCTTCGCGGGCACAGGCGGGCTCGTCGCGCAACTCGCGCATGCGATAGGAAGTTTCGGACCAGGCGCGGCGCAGGTCCTGCCAGGACTCGTCGATACGTGAGCCCGCAGCCGCGATGCGCACCCGCAGGTCGCGAGTGGGCGCGCCGATCGCATGCGTCATCGTGCCAAGACCATGGCGCACGAAAATCGACTGCGCGGTCGCAACGTGATCCGCCTTCACCTGCACGACGACCCCGAGCTCCTCGGAGAACAGCCCGCGCGCGGCGTCGGTGATCGATTCCGGTAGTTGGACATCCAGGCCGCAATGGCCGGCGAAGGCCATTTCCGCAAGCGTGACGAACAATCCGCCATCAGAGCGGTCGTGGTACGCCAGCACCAGGTTCTGGGTGCGCAACTCGTGCAAGGCAGCCGCGAGCTGGAGGAGCCGCTGCGGATCGACAAGGTCGGGCGGCGTGGCGCCGAGCTCGCCGTACACCTGCGCCAGTGCGGATCCGCCCATGCGGTTTTCACCCGCTCCCAGGTCCACCAGCAGGAGGATCGTGGCGCCCATATCGGTGCGCAGTTGCGGCGTCCAGGTCTTGCGAACATCCGTGACCGGCGCGAAGGCCGTGATGATCAACGAAACCGGCGCGACCACGGACTTGCGCGCGAGACCCTCGCCCCACACGGTTTTCATCGACAGCGAATCTTTGCCGACCGGAATTGCGATGCCCAGCGCGGGACAAAGCTCCTCGCCCACGGCATGCACGGTGGCGTACAACGCGGCGTCTTCGCCGGGCTCTCCGCAAGCCGCCATCCAGTTGGCCGAGAGTTTGACGTTCGATAGCGTGCGAATGTCCGCCGCCAGAATATTGGTGAGCGCCTCACCGACCGCGAGCCGACCGGAGGCCGGTGCGTCGAGCACCGCGACGGGCGCGCGCTCGCCCATGGACATCGCTTCACCGGCGTGGCCGAAGTAGTCGGCGATCGTCACGGCGACGTCGGCCACCGGCACCTGCCAGGGCCCCACCATCT
>Ga0193752_1003590_pt1 | contig 10606 bp, 9 predicted proteins | sample H1c1metaG_FD_144924 | JGI IMG/M metagenome (GOLD analysis project Ga0193752, IMG submission 144924) | Soil microbial communities from a riparian zone of the East river system, Colorado, United States - H1c1 | ecosystem: Environmental > Terrestrial > Soil > Riparian zone | place: USA: East River...
CGGTCCTGGGATGCCTCTTCAACGTCGCGTCGAAGCTCATCGAGTCGACTGCTCAGCCTTGTCAATTCTCTCATGCCACTGATCGAGCCAATCAAGATCGTCAGTGTCATCAAGACGTACGAGGCGCTCAGCCACAATCGCCGAACCATCGAGACCATGGGTGCTGATGCCGTCACGACGGGAATCGTCTGCAATTATAGAAGCAGGGTCAATCTTGCGGAGCCGAATCCGGTTCTCGCCGTCACAACTTTTGCAGGCCCGCGCACGGAGGAGCGCAGAGCGAAGCGGATGGGATCCTCCGTCCGCGGCGAGCGCACGCTAGGCGCCCGAGTGTGCACTGGCGATCAATGCATCCATGTGTTTCACGAAATCAGTGTCAAAGCCCTCGCGAAGGTGCTCTTTCCAGGCGGACTGGAAGGGCTCTTCACCCGCCCAGTAGGTCATGTATTGATTCCAACCGGACCACTGCCGCGCCTGAAAGAGCTTATTGTGATCTCGATTGTACAAGAAGTACGCATGCTCAAGCATGGACACTAGGATTTCGAAGCCAATTCGTCGCTGAGCTTGCTCGTCCGGAGACAATTCACGATGAACGATCCTGCTGTATGGCGCCATGCCAATGCCAACATTGTCAAAGCAGAGGCGAAGAAACTCTTGATACTGTTGCTGCAACGCTTGATAGGTGTTGTTTTCACGCGTCTCTCGCACATTGCGGCGATCGCGCCACCATACGAATAGTGCAAAGGGAACGCCGAGAAATGTCGCGAGATTGGCGGCCAGTGAGAGTAGCGAAGCGAGGCACTCGAATGAGAAGAGCGGGCAAGTTGAGGTCGGCATTCGTTCCCTCTTTGGTGCGCCTAACGATACAGAGTTCTGCGGCGAAGGACCGCCCGAGGTTTCAGCGAAGCTCGACCGCGGGGCCGCAATCCGGTTGCTGGTCTATCACAAGCCTTGCGGCCCCGCGTACCGGGTGAATTCGGAAATCGGAAGGCGGTCCTTTGTCCGCAGCAACTCCACGTTAGGCGCCCGAGTCTCGGCTGTGGTGCCACATGCAGTGTCCAGCAGCGGCGGACGCGTGCAGCTTCTCAACTGCACCAGCGATCGCAACGGAGCATCGCTTGATGTCCGTGAAGACGGAGGCAGCAATCGCCTCAGCGTCCGCTTGCACGAGATCGAAATCATCTGTGCATTGCGGATCAAAATGCGCCAACCGTCCGTAGACGTGAGTCCTGGGCAGCGCCCGATTAATGAATTCGGGCAAATCGGCGAAGAATACTCCGGCGTTGACGTAGAATCGCCAAGTGCTCGCGTCGGAGGAATTCCAGGTGCTTCCCTGAATCTGAAAGCGCTCTACATAGCTAGAGCAGGGTCGCGAAAACACGTGTCCTTGCTTGATGAAACCAGCGGGCTTGAGAAGATCCCGATGGAGTGCGGATACGAACTGTTTGGCCCAGTCCTGCAAGCGAGTCTCTCCGGGTGCGCCTAACGTGGACTTTAGCCGAAAGCAGCGTCTACTTCGATCTCTTCGACTTAGACAGAACGCGGTCGCTGTCCAAGTGGTTTGTTTATCGGTCGCCCAGCTCACGATATTCCGAGTCGTTGCCGCGAGTAGGGCGGTGATAGCAACAAACCTCTTGGGCAGCGCACGACCGATGCATAAGTACCGAATCGCGACGCCGAGCCGAGCGGTGCCCTCGCGCTCGCGATAGTTGGTTAGGCCGCGGTGCGCCGCTCGGATCCCGCAGCGGTCTGGCTTGGCGTCGCGGCCTAACCGAGTAAGTAGGACCTGCGCTGGGCTGCTTGCCGTCCGCGGGTGCAGTGTCCGAATCGTTGGATACGCAGGAACGCGTCACCGCCTGGCTAATTGCGGCCATGCGCGGCCTGGCAGCCAAAGGAAGCCAAGCGTCCCCGCGGGCTAACGAGCTCTCCCCCGCCTCGTGGCAGTCACCCCGAGGTGTCGGGAAATAGGAGGACGCTCGTGATCTATAAAGGCTCGGTTCAGGCGTTGTTGGCTTTGTGTCTGTGTTTGGTCGGCGCTGCGTGCGGGGATGACGCGGAGTCCAACACGGGCGACTCGGGGCTTACCGGTGGCGATGGGGACGGCGACGGCGATGGCGATGAAGACGCGGCGGTCGATGCCGGCGGTGATGGCGACGGCGACGGTGATGGCGACGGCGATGGCGATACCGAAGTCGGTACCGTGACGCCGAATCCGGATGGGACGGATCCGCTTCCGCCTTTGCCGATCGACAAGACGTTGCCGATCATCTTTGTGCACGGCTTCGCAGGCTCGGCGCAGCAGTATGAGGCGCAGGCGCAGCGCTTCGTGGCGAACGGCTATCCGATCGACCGCATTCGCGCGTTCGATCACGACGGCGCAGGGTTCGATATCGCGGGCTACGCAGATGGCGTCGATGCGGTGATCGATCAGGCGCTGGAAGACTTCGGTGTGGAGCAGGTCTACTTGGTGGGCCACTCGCGCGGCACTTCGGTGTCGTCGACGTATTTGAGCGATGCGACGCGCCTCGCGAAGGTGGCGAAGTACATCGCGCTCGATGGCTCGCCGTGTCCGACGACGTTGCCGTGCATTTCGCCGAATCAGGCGATGCTGCTGGGCCAGGCGCACGTGGAGTGCGCGACGTCGCCTGAGTCGTTCGAGATGCAGTACGAGTTCTTGATGGACGAGGCGCCGGAGATCGTGGACATCGTCGCGCAGAAAGAGCCGGTGACGATCTCAGGCCGCGCCGTGAACTTCCCCGCGAACACCGGGCGTGAGAGCGCGACGCTGGAGATCTGGGAGCTCGAGGAGGCGACGGGCCATCGCGCGACCGAGGAGCCGCTCGCGACGATCGAGCTGGACGCGGACGGTGGCTGGGGTCCGGTGACGGTGGACTCGCGCAAGTTCTATGAGTTTGCGCTGGTGCCGAGCGGCGACGCGGTTGGGTCGACGCATCACCTCTATATGCAGAAGTTTTTGCGCGACAGTCAGCTGGTGCGGTTGCTCTCGGGCGATGCGATGTCGGCGACGCGCGTGAATACGAACACGAGCGACGATCACTCGTCGGTGATCGCGATCCGGATGCGCGAGTGGTACGCGACCGATGATGGCGATCTCGATGGTGATCAAGCCGATCTGATCGAGATCGGCGTGAGCGGCGGCGACGTGGAAGAGGTCGAGGCGGTGAACGTGTTGCAGCGGTTCGTGGGCAACGCGACGATCGGCTATCACATCCACGATGACGCGGCTTCGCCGGGTGAGTCGTCGTTGATCGCGCTGCCGTACTTCGCGGGGCAGGCCTTCCAGAGCGGCGTGGACTTTTTCATGCCGGCTTCGGATCCGCCGGATGGGACGATCACGATCACGAACATCCCGCGCGGCGACACCGAGAAGCCGCAGACGCTGCGGATCCCGAACTGGCGCTCGTCCGAGCACGCGGTGACGGTGCAGTTCGCGGATTTCGCGCAGTGATCGCGGATTGATACTGAGCTGTTCTTCGCCTTTCGAGCTCATCCTCAACGAACTTTCATTCGTGGGGGTGAGCCGAAGGCGCGTCTTCCTGTACTGAGGAAGACATGCGGTTGGGTGCCGGCGCGGTGCGATTGTTGGGGTGCGTTGCGCTGTGCGTCGGCGCGGGGATCGCGGGCTGTAGCGGGACGATCAGCGGGTCTGAGCCGGCAGCGGCGGGCGAGAGGCCTGGCGCCGCGGGCGATTCGGGCGAGGGTGGTACGGGGGCTGGGTCTGGGGGCGCGAGCGGCGGCGGCTCGGGTGGAACGGGCGGGAGTGGTCAGGGCGGGACGGGCGGCGATGATCCGAGCGTGCCGAGCACGTGCACGGAGCTCGCAATCGGGGCGACGCCGCTGCAGCGCATCGGGCGGGCGCAGTACGCCAACAGCGTGCGCGACATCCTGAAGGTCGCGGTCGAGCAAGCGCGGTTGCCGGAGGATGAGAAGTACGGGGCGTTCGATGGCAACGTGGTCGTGCCGATCACGGACTTGGTGGTCGCGCAGTATGTGAGCGCGGCGGAGGCTGCGGCGCGCAGCGCGTTGCCGGAGATCGAAGCGCTCGTGCCGTGCGATCGCGGGGCGCTCGGCGATGCGGCGTGCGCGACGCAGTTCATCGAAGCGTTTGGTCGGCGCGCGTATCGCAGGCCGCTCGAGAGCGAAGAGGTCGATCGCTACGAAGAGCTGTACGGGGTGTTCGAGGGCAAGGGGTATCCGGATGTGCTGCGGATCATCGTGCAGACGATGCTGCAGTCGCCGAGCTTTCTGTATCGCGTAGAGCTGTTGCCGACGGCAGCGACCGGCGAAGCGATCGAGCCGCTCGATGGCTATGAGCTGGCCTCACGGCTCTCGTTCTTTCTGTTGAGCACGACGCCGGATGACGAGCTGCTCGACGCGGCGCAGAGCGGTGAGCTTACGGATGGCGCCGTGTTGATGGCGCAGGCGGATCGGCTGCTCGAGGATGAGCGGTTCGCCGATACGCTGGGCAGCTTTCATCTGCAGTGGCTGGAGCTGACGCGGGTCAGCTCGCTGTCGCGCGATGAGGAGCTGTTTCCGGAATACACGGCAGAGCTCGGCGCGGCGATGCGCGAGGAGACGCTGCGCTTCGTGGACTACGTGATCCGTGAGGGCGATGCGCGGTTCGAGACGTTGCTGACCGCGCCGTACTCGTTTCCGAGCGGGCCTCTATTGCCGATCTACGGCATCGAGGAGAGCGACGTAAACGCGGATGGGCCGACGATGCTCGAGCACCGCGCGGGCATTCTTACGCAGCCGGCGTTTCTGGCGGCGCATGCGCACTACAACCAGACGTCGCCGGTGCAGCGCGGCAAGGTGATCATCCGCAACGTGCTGTGTCAGGCGTTGCCGGATCCGCCGCCGAACGTGAACGCGACGCCGCCGGATCCTTCGCCCGACGCGACGACGCGCGAGCGGCTCGCGGAGCATCAGAACGATGACTCGTGCAAGGGCTGCCACCGCGGGATCGATGGCATCGGTTTGGGGTTGGAGAACTTCGACGCGATCGGTCGCTATCGCACGATGGAGTCGGGTAAAGAAATCGATGCGAGCGGCACGATCGTGGGCACCGATCAAGAAGGCGACTTCGAGGGCGCGCTCGAGCTGGCGGAGCGGATCGCGAGCAGCAGCGATGCGCAGCGGTGCATGACCACGCAGTGGGTGCGGTTTGCGTTGGGCCGGCCGGATACGCGCGCGGACAAGTGCACGATCGATGCGCTGGCTGCGGGCTTCGCGGACGACGGCGGCGACATTCGCGCGCTGCTGCGGGCGATCGTGGCGTCGGATACGTTTCGTTCGAAGCTGGTGCCGGAGGAGATGCCATGAGCCGGCGGTTTTCAGTCTCGCGGCGCGCGTTCCTCACCGGGCTCGGTGCGGCTTCGCTCAGCCCGTATTTGCCACTGCTCAACGCGAGTGGGCAAGAAGCGCTGTATCCGAAGCGGCTGCTGCTGTTCTTTACGCCGCACGGCACGATCAAGAACATGTGGAAGCCGAGCGGTACGGAGCGCGATTGGACGCTGAGCCGGCTGCTGATGCCGCTCGAGCGGCACAAGAGCAAGATCTGCGTGCTGTCCGGCCTGAACATGCAGGACGTCGGCGTCGGCGCGCCGCATACCAAGGGCGTGCCGCTGATCTGGACGGGCAGCAAGCTGCTCGACGACGGGACGTTCATCCGCGAGGACGGCTCGGGCGGGCCGACGTACGGCTGGAACAGCAGCGCTTCGGTGGACCAGGTGATCGCGCAAGCGATCGGTGGCTCGACGCAGTATCGCTCGCTCGAGTTCGGGGTGCGCTGTGGCTCGTCGTTCCCGTCGAACCGCATGGTGTACACGGATCCGCGGCAGCCGCTGCAGCCGGCGACCGATCCTTGGCAGCAGTTCGATCGCTTGTTTGCGATGCCGAGCGTCGAGGCGAGCGATGAGCGGCTGCAAGCGATCAAGATCGCTCGGGCGGAGATGACCAAGATCGCGCCGCGGATCGCGTCGGCGGATCAGCTCAAGGTCGAGGCGCACCTCGACGCGCTCGATAGTCTGCAGCGGCGGCTTGAGATGCGGAATGAGCTGTGCGCGGGTCCCGAGCTGCCGGCGCAGGGCAATCCGGGCGAGCTCACGATGACGCCGCAGGTGATGGACGCGCAGATCGAGCTGATCGCAGCGTCGTTCGCGTGCGACCTCACGCGCGTCGCGAGCTTGCAGTACACGCTCGGTGAGAACGACAACCAAGGCTATCCGTGGCTCGGCATCAACGACGGCCACCACAACCTCACCCACGCCGCGGACAGCGATGCTGCGTCGTGGGAGAAGGTGGCGCAGATCCGCGAGTGGTACGCGGAGAAGTTCGCGCAGCTGCTCGATCGCTTGGATGGGATCCCCGAGGGCAGCGGGACGATGCTCGACAACTGCATGGTGGTCTGGGCGAGCGAGCTCGGGATCGGCAACACGCACTCGTTCAAGTCGACGCCGTTCGTGGTCGCGGGCGGTGCGAGCGGTGCGATCGAGACGAATCGGTACTTGGAATTCAATGAGATGGTCGACCACAATCGGTTGCTCGTCAGCATGTGTCATGCGATGGGCCTGAGCGATGTGGATACGTTCGGTGATACGGACCAGGGCAGCGGGCCGCTCGCTGGGTTGGTCGGTTAAGAGCGCGCTGCAGGTCGCTGCCTACGCGGCGCTCGCGAGCGGCTGCGTCACCGATGGCGACGTGCTCACGAGCTTGCCGCCGCCGGAGCCGCGGGTGCCACGGGCGGCGGACGACTTCGTCGACTCGGTCGGCGTGACCGTGCTGTACGCGAGCAACGATCACTTCGCGGCGATCGAGCAGCCGGCGCTAACGCGGCTCGGCGTGCGGCACGTGCGTGACTGGGCGCTGCAGCCATCGGAGAACGCGGAGCAGGTGGCGATGCTGCGGATGCTCGGCGATGCGGGGATTCGGTCACAGCTGATCTTCGAGCCGCGCTTTGGGTTGCTGCCCGAGCACTTCGCGCCGATCGCCACGGCGCTGGGCGACGCGCTCGAGGGCGTGGAAGGCGCGAATGACAACGACGCCAACGACGAGGACCTGAGCACGGAGGACGTCATCGGGCAGCTGCGCGCGTTGCGTGCGGCGATCGATGATGCGGGACTGACCGGGCAGGTGGCGCTGGTCGATGCGCTCGACATCGAGCCGGAGGAGAAGGGCGACCTCTCGGATGTGCTCGACTACGGCAACTTCGAGCGCGACCGCGATCGCACGCTGCCGGCGATCGATCTGAGCGATCGCAAGGAGGCGGCGCGGCTGGCGTGCGGGGCGAAGCCGTTGATGGTCACGGAGTGCGGGTACTCGACGACGGACAGCCCGCTGAGTGTGTCGGAGGACGCGGCGGCGAAGTATGTGCTGAGGCTGGTGCTCGGGCACTTCGCGCAGAACATCGCGCGCACGTACATCGATGAGCTGATGGATGGGCCGGACGACGACGTGCAACCGTTTATGGCGCAGGGGCTGTTGCACCTCGACGGCGCAGAGAAGCCGGCGTTCGGTGCGCTGCAGCGGTTGATCGAGCTGCTCGAGGACGAAGGTGAGGCGTTCGATCTGGAGCCGCTCGAGCTGGCGGAGCTGGAGGTGCCGGCGACGCTGCGCAGCGTGCTGCTGCAGAAGCGGGACGGCAGCTATGCGCTCGCGCTTTGGCAAGAGGTGCCGAGCTTCGTCGAGCTCGGTCAGCCCGATCCGGAGGTTGGCGACATGACCGTGACCCTTACGTTTGCGGTCGCGATGGCGCGCGTTGCCGGATATGCGCCGCTGCTCGATGCGTCGCCGGTGCTCGAGGAGACCGATGTCCGCACGGTTGACGTCGCGGTGCCCGATCATCCGGTCGTGCTGATCATCGAGCGCTAGAGAACCAGCAGCAGGCTTACGGATAGGGTGGTCCAAGCGGGGCCGATCGCGGCGACACGCTCGCCATCGATGTCTCCGGCCACGCTGCTCAGCGCGAGGCCTGCTTCGTGTTGGTAGCGGACCTCGCCCCATTCGCCGAGCTCGACGCCGACACTGAAGCCCGTCGTCAAACCGATCACGGCTCCGCTCACGTCGCTGTCGCGGGTGGTGGTCGCGTCGTGAGCCTCGCCGGCGATGCGCGCTCCACCCGCGCGCACGCCGCCGGCAAATTCGACTCGAAAGGTATCGATGATCAGAAAGCCCGCGAACGCCGTCGTGCCGAACAAGAGCGCGCTGGTGCGAACGGTGCCCAGCGCACGATCGGTCGCGCTGTGAGCGGCAGTGAGATCGAAGTGAAGCGCAAACCATTGCGCAGGGCTACGGGCCATCAGCTGGAGCGAGCCGCCGTACTTCGCGTCTTCGCTTTCGTCGAGCGCGAGCATCGCGAGCGCGCCGGCGCCGAGGCGGAGGCTCCACAGGTTCTCGCGCTTGCGCACAGCGATCAGCGCGGCTTTGCGCTCGCGGCTCGTCTCGGGCGGCTCTGCTTGCTGGCGCGGCGCGGGGCCGTGCTGCAGCTCGAACCAGCTCGCGCTGACCAGCTCGGCGATCGCGATCGCGATCACGCGCGTTCGGGCGCGCGGGTCGACGTCGGCGAGCGAGACGACGCGGGTCAGGACCTTGCTCGTGAGCGGATCGGTGACCTCGAGCGCAGCCGCGTCACCGTCGCACTGCGCGACGACGCGCGTCGTGTGCTCGGGCAGCTCCATGCTCAGCAGGACGTTCGCGTCGAGCTCGACGCCGACGATGCTGCGGATGTCCTCTGCGCCGTCGCAGTCGACGACGTCTACGCCGAGCCGCAAGGGCGCAGCCGCGGCCGTATTCGCCGCGAGCAAACACAGCAAAGATAAGAAGAGACTTCGCACCCCTGCGAGATACTAGTCGAGCTTTGCGAGGGCGCGAACCGCCGCGGCGCGTGCTCCGGCCGGATAGCGCTCGAGGTAGCGGCGTGCGACGGCTTGGGCTCTGGGTTGATCGTCTGCGCGCGCCCACGCTTCGACCTCGCGCGCCAGCGCATCCTCGACCAGCGGGCTCTTGGGTCCGAGCTTGGCGACCAATGCGAATGCGGTCGCGGCCTCTGCGGGGCGGTGCTGGCTTTCGAGCAGCACGCGGCCGAGGGAGAACGCGGCGCTCGGTGCGAGCGGGTCGCTGGCGTACTTTTGCACCACCGTTTGCAATGCGTTCGCGGCGTCCGCAGCCCGGCCTTCCTTGCGGGCGAGGTCGGCGGCGGCGAGCAGGTCGCGGACGGCGTCGCGCTGCTTCTTGAGCTTGAGCTCCATGCGCTCGATCGCGAGCGCTCGCGCATGCTCATCGGCCGCCATCAGCTCGAAGCGCGCATCACCGGTCGCAGGCACCGGCGTCGCAGGCTCGGTTGCGGAACCGTTCTGCTCGAGCGCGAGCTCTGGCGGTTGATCGACGATGACTGCGGGCCTCGGCGTCATCGGGACCGCGTCTTGGGTCGTCGGTGTCGCCGCGCGCATCGGCTCGGGCTCCGCATCGGGCGTTGTCGAGAACAACCACAACGCCGCCACTGCCGCCATCATCGCGGCGCTGAGCCCAAGTCGGCGCCCGCTCGCGCGACGCTGCAAGCGGGTGTCGATGCCCTCGCGCAGCGCTGCGACGTGCCCGCCCGTCAGCAGCTCCGGCAACGCCGCGCTCTGCGCGCGCGCTTGTTCGAGCCAACTAGCCATGGCCGAGCTCCTTCTCCAAAAGTCGTTGCGTGCTCGCAATTCGTCGCTTAGCGGTCGCGAGCGAGCACCTGCACAGCGCCGCGACGTTCTCGAGCGGCTCATCTTCCAAGTGGCGCAGCGTCCACGCCAGCCGATCTTGAATCGGCGCACGCTCGAGCACGCGAAACACCGTAGTGAGCGCGGCGCGCGCTTCGATCGAGCCTTCCGCGCTCGGCGTGACCAACAGCTCATGCGCGGCGTGATCGTCCACGGGGAACAGCAAGCTGCGCAGCTTGCGCCGCACGTGCTTGCGCTGCGCGACGCGCACGGTGATCGACGCCAAGAAGCTCTTCAGCGCATCCGGCTCGCGCAGGTGCGGCAAGCGCTCCGCCGCGGCGACGAACACGTCTTGCACCAGGTCGTCGACGTCTGCGCCGCCGCCGAGCAGCCGGTAGCCGAGCTTCGCGACATACGGCAGGTAGCGCGCGTAAGCCTCATCGAGGCTCACCGCTTGCTGTTGCGCATTACCGCCCAGCTCGGCTTGCGCCGCGAGCGTGCGCGACCTCAGCAGCATCGAGGCCACGCTAACACCGCGCATGCTCGGGCGAAAGCCGGCGCCGAGCGCGCACAGCACGCTCGAGCGCCTTCAAAAACCGTGAGCCGTTTAGTGGCCCAACTGCACGCCGCCGGACGAGGAGCCCTTGGCCTTGTAGGCGCGCTCCAGCACGGCGATATCGAACTTCTTCATCTTCAGCATGACCGCCGTCACGCGATCCGCTCGAGCCTGGTCTTGGTCCGCGATCATCTGCTGCAGGACCTTCGGGACGATCTGCCAGGACAGCCCGAACTTGTCCTTGAGCCAGCCGCACTGCTGCGCCTTCTCGTCGCCGCCCTGGGAGAGCCGGCTCCAGTAGCGGTCCAGCTCGTCCTGGGTGTCACACATGACTTGC
>Ga0193752_1003591_pt1 | contig 10605 bp, 8 predicted proteins | sample H1c1metaG_FD_144924 | JGI IMG/M metagenome (GOLD analysis project Ga0193752, IMG submission 144924) | Soil microbial communities from a riparian zone of the East river system, Colorado, United States - H1c1 | ecosystem: Environmental > Terrestrial > Soil > Riparian zone | place: USA: East River...
TTCATCGTAGCGGGCGCACTTGTCGGCGCCGCAGTCGCGTTGAAGCTGACGATTGCGGCTTACGCCATCGGCATCGGCGTTTCGTTGCTGTTCATTGGATCGCTGCGACAGAGAGTCCAACGAACCGCGTGCTTCGGGATCGCGGCGCTGGCGGGTCTGCTGCTGGTCGGGGGGTTCTGGATTTGGGAAATGTGGCGCTATAGCGGTAATCCACTGTTTCCGTACTTTAACGACTTCTTTCACTCGCCGTTGCTGGCGGCGGCGAGTCATCGGGATCTCAATTTCAAGCCGCAGGGCTGGATCGAGACGCTGCTATTTCCCTTCTATTTCACGGCCAACTCGCGCGAAGCCTCAGAATCGGTGTTCCGCGATGCCCATGTTCTGATGCTCTATTTGTTGTTGCCGGGCACGTCGCTCTATCTCTTGATTTCTAGAATACGGCAACGGATCGCCGTGCAATCGACGACGGTGTTCTTATTTTCGTTCGCTGCCGTTTCGTACGTGGCATGGATTGCAGTGTTCGCCATCTACCGCTACCTGGTCCCACTTGAAATGATGGCGCCCGTTCTCATCGCGTTGTCGGTTTCAGCCTGGCCACTGAGTACGAATCAGAAAATCGTGACAACCGCCGCCATCCTCGTGTTGGCGCAAGTATTCGTTCGGGTCGATGTCAGTGACAGGCAAAGTTGGAGCGGAGACTACGTGTCAGTCCAGGTGCCGGCCTTGCCTCAGCCGGATCAGACTTTGGTCGTGATGACCGGCCATGCCCCGATGTCGTACGTCATCCCGTATTTTCCCAGGAGCATTCCATTTCTGCGCATCGATGGGTGGTTAGTCACAGCCGATGACCGTGATGCTGGATTAGCCCGCACGATGCGATCCCAGATAGATGCGCATGTAGGTCCGATCTTGGCTCTGTTTCAGCCGGACGAAGCCAGCATCGCAATCGAAGCAACAGCCATCTACGGCCTCAGTCTGGATCTGTGGGCGGCGAACTGCAACGCCATCCCCTCTAACATCAACGAGACGCTTTTGCTTTGTGAGCTGGGCAAAGTTTCCGACCAGAGCAAGCCCGTCAGCGCGGACTAAATCGGGCCAGGATTGGTTCCGCAACAAGCGATGGCTCGTCCAAGCTGTGCAACCGTCGGCGGTCAAAGCCGATATGATCGAACTCGCATGAGCAAATTCCGCGGCACCGACCAGTCACCCTGGCATCAACGTATTCCAACAAGCGTTAGGTTCAGACGCTCATGGACCAAGCTCGCTTGGCCGTGTCGGGCGACTGGTTTCATTCAGAAGGGTTTCATCCAGAAGGAGACGGTGTGAACAAAGTTGCGATTGTGACCGGTACGTCTACCGGCATTGGATTGAGTACCGCAATTCATCTGGCCAAAGCGGGCTATCAAGTCGTCGCGACCATGCGCGACATCAGTAAGGCTCAACTGCTGAAAGACAAAGCCGCCGAGGCGGGTGTGATCGTTGAAGTGGCGCAACTGGACGTGCAAAGCGACGCTTCGGTCAAAGAATGCGTTGACGCAACGCTTGCCAACTACGGCCGCATCGACGTCCTGGTGAACAATGCCGGTGCGGGATTTCTGGCCAGCACCGAGCAGATGTCGATGGAAGCGTTACAGAAAACAATCGATGTCAATTTCTTCGGCGTCTGGCGGTGCACGCAAGCGGTGTTGCCTATCATGCGCAAGGCGAAAAGCGGCCACATCATCACCCTAAGCAGTATCGGTGGACTGATCGGTCAGCCGTTCAATGACGCCTACTGCGCAGCCAAATTCGCGGTGGAGGGCATGATGGAAAGCTTGGCGCCCGTGGCCAAGCAGTTCGGCGTGCACGTGAGCTTGGTCGAACCCGGTCCCGTGAATACGGAATTTGTCGCCACGGTGCGCAAGGGCAACGCGGCCACTGCACTTCCGGCCGATGACTATGCGCCGTTGATGCGTAACTATATGAAGGGTTCCGAGCAGGTGTTTGCGACGATGGGGCAAACAGGCGACGATATCGCCGCAGTGATTGTCACCGCTGCAACGGATGCACAGCCGCATCTTCGGTATCTCACCTCCGATGCGATGCGAGGCCTTGCCGGGCGCAAGTACGTCGACACCACCGGCGATTCGATCGTCGCGATGATGGGGGCTCGCCTGGCGCAGTAGCAACGATAGGAAGGAGAGGGAGTGATTCCGCATCGCGCGAATAATTGCCGGATCTGCGGCAGTGCATTGACAGTGCATCAGGCCGTCAAAGGCATTTGCGCGCGGGCCGCGTGTCTCGATCGGTCGATCAAAATTGCCGCCGCAAAAAAGGAATCCGATCGGCTCGCGGCGATGCATGCCTTGGCCAAGGAGTGGTTGGCGGATCAGACATCGCGGCATTCGCGGTATCGGAATGCTTCGTTAGTCGTGCTGCCCGGCAAGGATTCGAGGATGGTGCCGCTGCCAAGTGCGCAACGAGACACGTTCCTCGCGCACCTGCGGGCTTTAACCCTATCGGCTGCCGTGGAACGGACGGGCGAGCAGCCACCACTCGATGCACCCATGGCGGCGCTTGCGTCCGCATGTGCCGCGTGTCGTGGCTATTGCTGCAAGTACGGTGGCAGTAACGCTTTTGTCGATGCGCAGACCATTGCGCGCGTGCGCGCAATGCATCCAGGTATAGAGAACGAGGAGATTGCGGCGCTTTACGACGCCGTCATTCCGGAAAGGCACGCCGTCGATTCTTGTGTATTCCACGGCAACTCAGGCTGCACGTTGCCGCGTGCGCTGCGTTCTGATGTTTGCAATCAGTTTTACTGCAAGCCTCTCCGGGAATGGGTCGCGACCTCATCCGCCGACGATAATCGTCCGACTGCTATTGCGGTGGTGCTCGGTACTCAAGTCGTACGCGGCACCGTTGTCACGTTAACGGATTCCGACGAGGGGCCGGGAGACGCAGGCCCGACCCAGGGTTAACGACTTTGGGCTAACGACTTTGGGCTAATCGCCTTCGGCGCTATTTAATTAATCGCCTTCCGCGCTATTTAAGCGCCTTGGTGCGGCATGCCTTGAAGCGTGTCAACAGTTGATCCTGCGTGGACGAGTCGGCCGCGCCGACCGCGAGCCACTCGAAGACCAATGCGTCCAGGTCATCCTTACCGGACTCCGCTTGCCCGAATCCCTGCATCAAGCGTTGCATCTGATAGGCACGTTTGAACGGGTGATCGGACGCGGGAGTCGGCGTATCGGTGAGCATTTCGGCGCGAATGCAAAGCGTGCGAAGCGCCGCTTCGTTCGCGCTCATATCCTCTTTGCCGGCTCCCTGTTCGGCCTTTTGCAGTTCTGCTTTCACCGCGGCCAGTGCGGCTTTGGGCCACTGCTGAATGCTCTCTATATATACGTGTGCGTCTTGTCGCAGCGAGTCCATTTGGCCCTCGGCTTTTTGGATTTGAGCCAGGCGTAATGCGCGAATCTTCGAACTGGCGTCCAGCACATGATCCCAAGCCTGCGCCTTGTCGCGCGCACGTGCGGCAGCCACGCCTTTCTCGCAACGGTTGAGCGCACGGTCGAAGCGCATAGAGATGTCACGCGCGCTGGAGCGCGGCAATTCGCCAAGGGCATCGAACGCATCGCGAAGCGCCGGCAGTTGCTTCATGCCTTCCTGCAATTCCGCACCGCTGAGCCCTGCCAATCGCTCAACTGTTTCGCAAAGCTCGATGGCCTGCGTCTTGGCTGCATCGAATGCGGCGGCCTGTACACCGTGCTGCTGCTGACGCTTCTGGAACACCGCGTCGCAATGCTGGCGGAATTCGGCCCACATTTTTTGGTCGTCGTCGCGCGCCACAATGCCGGCGCTTTGCCATTCGATCTGCAGTCGTTTGATCTCATCGGTGGCCTTGCGGCCATCGTCCAACGCAATCAATGTTTGTGCTCGGGCAATCAATGTGCGTCGTAGCTGTGTATTGCGTGCGTACTCTGCTTCCAGCAGTGCCTGCATTTTCGCGGTGAGTGCATCGAATCGCTGCTGAAACGGCTTGTTGGCTGCGCGCTCGACTTGTTGATGATTGCGCCAAAGCTGCTTCGATTCGCGTACCGCTTTGGACACCTCGCGCCAATCCGGCTGCTCCCAGTTTTGCGCGGCGTCGAATTGCTCGAGCCGTTCGAGTAGCGCCTTGCGCTTCTCGAGGTTGGCCTGGCGCTGCGCGGCCTGCGCCGCAAAGTAGTCGCGGCACGGCTGATACGCCGTCTGCGCCGCTTGGTGGAAGCGTTGCCATTCGGCATCCGCGTTGTCGACGCTGCCCTTGCTGATGCTCTTCCATTCGTCTTGCAGATGCTTGATCTTGTCGGCGAGCGACTGCGGTGCGTTCTCGGCGCCGATCAACGCTTCCATTTGCTCGATCAACTCGATGCGCTTGGGCGCGACTGCATATTGCTTCCAATCTTGCAGCTCACCCAGCTTCTGATCCAAGGTCTGCAACTGCTTGGCAAGGTGCTCCGGCAGTTCCGCGATGGTGGCTACTTTGTCGGCAATGGATCGACGCATGCCGGCGGCTTGTCGCGATTGACCCTTGGCGAGCGTGCTAGAGGCGGCGCGGATCAAATTTCCGAGTTGCCGAACTCCGTGAGCCGCGACCGCATTCTGGTCCGATGCGGATTTGGCGCGCGACGCGAGTGCTTCATTCGCCTCGGCGATGACGGCAGGCGCCGCATCGCCCAGTAAGCCGCTGTGTCGCAGCGTCTTGCGTAATGCGCGCTCGTCGGCGTCGGAGTTTGTCGCATCCGACGGTGGCTGTTCTGCCGTTCCTTTGAATAATGCGATCTGCTGCTCGAGCGAGCCGTGATGCGTTAACGCTTCGCGCACTTCTTGAATCGCCCGGCGAAACTGCGCATACGCATCGAGTTCCGCCTTGCTGGGCGCTTTGTAGCCGGCGAGTTCGGTCCAGCGTCGCTCCGCCATCGGCATGTTGTGATCGGACGGTTCGCCGCTGTAGACGCCGATCAGCGCCTTTCGCAGTTCTTCGAGCAGCAGCTCACGCTGCATTTGCGCCTGTTCAACCGCAGCGGAATGAGCCGCCTGCGCGGCGGTCTCTTGCACGTGCTTGGTGAACGTAGCACGACAAATATCGAGAGCGTGTTCGACCTTTGCGGTCACGTCCGGCGCGGCATGTTCGACAACTGCTAACCATTGCTTGTTCAAGTAGTCCAGCGTTGGCGCGAATACGTTGTCGAATGGCAGATGGCTGTGCCGCTCGATCGCACTGCAGATTGCTTGAATGTGCGCCTGCGTGTCGGCCGCCGATTTTTCTTCGGCCAGCATGACATCGAACTTGGCTTTGATAATCTTGTAGACGTTTTTATCGCTGCCGCGAATTTCTTTGAGCACGCGGCGCAGCTGCGCCGGTTCGTTGATTTTCTCCGCGGCCAACTGACGCACTTTGCTGGCGGGCGCCTCGATGGCCAGCCGGCAGAGCTCATCGCCATCGGTAATGCCGTCGATCAGTGTTTGCAGATGTCCCAAGTTGCTGCACGCAGCGGCCACCGCCAACACGGCGTTTTGGTCTGTTGCGTGGGTCGCGCAGGTTGCGAACGAAATCTCCGACTGATCGACCAGCAGCCCAAGTCGGGTGCGAGCGCTGCGCTCGACCGCGGCCGGCGCGGCCGGGCCGTGGAGCCCGGCCAATTTGATGAGCGTATCGGCACTGTTTAGCTTGCCGATCGCCGCAATGCGTACGGCATCGTCGGAACCCGTCAATGCGACGCCTGCTAGGAACTCAGGCGACTGCGAGTCGAGATCGATTTTCTCGTTTTTAGGCGGCGGCGCGGTCGGTTGGCCTTTCAGGCGCGAAAACATGTACGTTCCTTATCGACGAGTCACGGAATCGAGGATTAACTGGGGATACCGCGGCGCGGTTCCGGCTGCGGAGAATATCAAAGGAAAAGGGAGTATTGCGCTGCCATCTCGGACTTTATAATGCGCCGCGACAACAATTTCGAATGAGCGGCTTGGGTACGGGAAATCTCAGTGCAATCCATTATTTCCATTTCTGGCCTTGTCAAAACTTATGCTTCGGGCTTTCAAGCGCTAAAAAAAGTCGACCTTGAAATTCGCCGCGGCGAGATCTTTGCGCTTTTGGGTCCAAACGGAGCCGGCAAGTCGACGCTGATCAACATCGTGTGCGGCATCGTCACGCCGAGCAGCGGCACGGTTTTGGCGGACGGGCACGATATTCAGCGCGACTATCGCGCCGCGCGCAGCAAGATCGGCTTGGTGCCTCAAGAACTGACCACGGATTTGTTCGAAAGCGTTTGGTCCACCGTCAAGTTCAGCCGCGGCCTGTTCGGCAAGCCGCCGAATGAGGCGCACCTCGAGAAGGTGCTGCGCGACCTGTCGTTGTGGGACAAAAAAGATAACACCGTCATGACATTGTCGGGGGGCATGAAGCGCCGCGTCATGATTGCGAAGGCGTTGTCGCATGAGCCGCAGATATTGTTCCTCGACGAACCGTCTGCGGGGGTCGATGTCGAGTTGCGTCGCGACATGTGGGAGATGGTGCGCAAGCTTCGGGAAAACGGCGTGACCATCATTCTCACCACGCACTACATCGAAGAGGCAGAAGAGATGGCCGATCGTATCGGCGTGATCAATGGCGGCGAGATCATTCTGGTCGAGGACAAGTCCACGCTCATGCGTAAGCTCGGCAAAAAGCAGCTCACGTTGCAGTTGCAAGCGCCGTTGGCCAGCATCCCGGCGGTACTTGCGGATTGGAAGATCGAGCTGCGCGCCGAAGGCATGGAACTGGTGTACACCTTCGATACTCAAGCTGAAACCACCGGTATCGCCAGTCTTTTACGCCACTTGCGCGATGTCGGTGTGGACTTCAAAGATTTGAAGACGCAGGAAAGCTCGTTGGAAGAGATCTTTGTGAGTTTGGTGAGATCCGCAAAATGAATGCTTACGCCATTCGCGCCATCTATAAGTTCGAACTCGCCCGCTGGTTTCGCACGCTCGTTCAAAGCCTGCTCTCGCCTGTGATTTCAACGTCGCTGTACTTCGTCGTCTTCGGCGCGGGGATCGGATCGCGCATGGGAGAGATCGAAGGCGTGAGCTACGGTGCGTTCATTGTGCCGGGTTTGATCATGTTGTCCGTGTTGACCGAGAGCATTTCGAATGGGTCGTTCGGGATCTACATGCCGAAATACGCAGGCACCATTTACGAAGTGTTGTCCGCTCCGATCTCGTACATCGAGATCGTGATCGGCTATGTCGGGGCCGCAGCCACCAAGTCGTTGATGTTGGGCCTCGTCATCCTGGCGACTGCACGTCTGTTCGTGCCATTCGAAATCGCGCATCCATTTTGGATGATCGGCTTTCTGATATTGACGTCGCTGACCTTCAGCTTGTTCGGCTTCATCATCGGCATCTGGGCGACGGGGTGGGAGAAGTTACAGATCGTTCCGATCATGATCGTGACGCCGCTGACATTCTTAGGCGGTAGTTTCTACTCGATCAGCATGCTGCCGGAGATCTGGCAGAAGATCACGCTGTTCAATCCAGTGGTGTACTTGATCAACGGTTTTCGCTGGAGTTTTTACGGCATCTCGGACGTTAGCGTGGGTGCCAGCTTAGCGGCAACGCTTGGCATCATGGCGCTGTGTTTGGTCGTCATCGGGTGGATATTCAAGACCGGCTATCGGTTAAAAAACTGAGGCCGCAATCCTACATTCCCGAGCTGAAGCGTTTTTAGAAGGAGTGGACTAAAAGGCGAACGTGATGCCGACGAGCGCCTGACCCTGCACGAATGCATCGCCCTGAATATCGGCTGCGCAGGTGAGTTTGCCGTCGGCAGAAACGCAAAACAGTTCCGAGTCGGAGTCGACGAAAGTTGCATAGCCGCGCGCTTCAACGCGGGCGCCGAAGTTCTTGGAGAAGGGGAACTTGACGCCAAATCCGAGCCCTATCGATGGTTCGACTTCTGTATCGAAGGTGTTGTCTTTGGGTGTGAAGCGAGTGGCGCCGAGCGTGAGCGCCATGTATGGAAGTACGCGCGGCCCGAAGTCGCCCAATTCAAGTTGGCCGCCGATTTGCAGATACTCGATTGCGCCGTCGAACGCCGACGTGTTCTTGATTTCGGCATCTTGGCGGCTGTAATGCAATTCGTAATAGGCGCCTTCTTCTTGCTGAAGATTCAGCGTGACGCCAAAGCTCGCGCCCGATTTGAACTTGTATTGCTCGCGCTTTGCATCCGGGTCGCCGGGATCCGCCGGAATCTTGAATTCTCCGCCGAAGCGATAGCCGCCGAATAGCGTCGCTTCAAAAAACGCTGGCTCCGCGGCGTGTGCGGCCGGCAACCCAAGCAGTGACAGCACAATAAAAGCAGCTTTCCACGGAGTCATGCAGGTACCACGTTAAACCGGCCGGCCGCTCCGGACGACATGGGTCCATTCTAAGAGATATAGTGCGGGAATGTCCGGTCTATTGGGGCTGGACCGATTAAGGACACCTCATGACTAGTCACGACATCATTCTGCATCACTATCCCATGTCGCCGTTTGCCGAGAAAGCTCGGCTCTTACTTGGGCATAAGCAGCTCGAATGGCGCTCCGTGACGATCCCTCGCATCATGCCGAAGCCGGATGTCGTGGCGCTGACCGGCGGGTATCGGCGCACGCCGATATTGCAAGTTGGCGCAGACATTTACTGCGACACTGCGCTGATCGCCCGCAAACTTGAACTGCTGAAGCCCACGCCGACGTTGTACCCGCCCCACATCGCGGCTGCCAACCATGCGCTATCGCAGTGGGCGGACTCGACGTTGTTCGGCGTTGCAGTTGTGATTGCATTTCAACCAACTGTCATCGCGGCTTCGTTTTCGTCCGAAGACGAAATGAAGATTTTTGTTGCAGACCGTGCGGCGTTGCGGAAGGGCGCTTCGTCGCGTCGTATGCCGCTCGCGGAAGCCAAGCCATCGCTGGCCGTGTTCCTGACGCAATTGAATACGCAACTATCGGATGGGCGACGCTACTTGTTCGGCGATGCGACGTGCGCCGCCGACTTCAGCGTCTATCACCCATTGTGGTTCGTCCGAGTGCGGCCGCTGCTCGCCGCCGAGCTTGCGCCATTCAAAAATGTACTGGCTTGGATGGATCGAGTGGCTGCCATCGGTCACGGTCAGTCGGCAGAGCTCGACAGCGCTGAGGCTGTGGACATTGCAAAGCGCTCGGCCGCTGTGTCGGTGGAAGCGGAGTCGGACCTTGAGGCGTTCAAAGTAGGCGACGCGGTGGAAGTGTTGCCGACGGATTACGGCCTGGATCCGGTCGCCGGCGAATTGGTGGTCTGTAATGCCGAAGAACTGGTCGTGCGTCGACGCGACGCGCGGGCAGGCGAGGTCTCTGTGCACTTTCCCCGTCTAAACTACGAATTGCGCAAACCTACGCCGGCCTGATGCAAAGGTATCAAAAGAGCCATGAACAGCGGCGCACTCAAAAGACTAAAGGTGTCGTTGCTGACGATCGCGCTCTACACGCTATGTTCCGCGCTGTATTTGTCGTTTTCGGGACAAGCGGGTGCGCGCGATTGGCGAACCGCCAGTCGCGAGCCGGGTGGTCTAGCGCCGGACCCGGCCGACACTCAAGAAGCAGTCGTCCAAGTGTATGCGGCGCGCGCCGCACGCTGGCGCGGTTACTTTGGCGTGCACACGTGGATCGCGGTGAAGCGCAGCGGTGCTCAGGAGTTCACGATTCATGAAGTGATGGGATTTCGGTTGCGGCGCACGGGGACCGCGGTGGTTGCGAGTTCCAGAGAACCTGACGGGCGTTGGTACGGCAGTCGGCCGCAATTGCTGAGCGATCTGCGCGGCGCGGGTGTCGACGACATCATCAGTCGAATCGAAGAGGCCGTTGCCAACTATCCTTATCCCAACACGTATCGCGTATGGCCCGGACCCAACTCGAATACGTTCGTCGCGTTTGTGACGCGCGAGGTGCCGGAGCTGCGCGTCGATTTGCCGCCCACTGCAATCGGCAAAGACTATCTGGGCGTGATCCCGGTCGGCACAACCCCAAGCGGTACCGGCGCGCAACTCAGTTTGTTCGGAGCGGCGGGTGTACTGGTGGGTCTGGAAGAGGGCGTCGAAGTGAATGTGCTGGGACTCACGTTTGGCGTCGATCCCAAAAGCCTTTCCATCAAGTTACCGCTGCTAGGTCGCATTGGCCCGCGTCGTGATGCGAAACCGGGCGTGCTGGAGCCGAAGCAAGATGCCGTGCCGGCGCAGGTCGAGGACGCTCTCGCTCCAGAAACTCAACCGTCGCGCCTATCGGCAGTGGCGGATATTGCTTTGCAGAGCGTCGTCGCCGACGGCTCGGTTTCCATCGCACCGTAAAGTTAGCGCCGAGCGGCTTTTACCGCGGGACGAGCTGGCTCGAACTAGCATCCGCCGAGTGGAAGGGCCATCATTCCAAGCAATGGCCCCGCTCAAATTCATAGCATTCAGCTTGCCGCTTGCTGTCGTGGCGGCGCTGGCCTGCGCGCAGGAATTTGGCTGGTTTCGCGGTCAATCGATCACGCAGAACGACCCCCCGCCCACGGAGTTCATCGCGGCGCGCTGGCACTTCGGCACCAACG
>Ga0193752_1003592_pt1 | contig 10600 bp, 10 predicted proteins | sample H1c1metaG_FD_144924 | JGI IMG/M metagenome (GOLD analysis project Ga0193752, IMG submission 144924) | Soil microbial communities from a riparian zone of the East river system, Colorado, United States - H1c1 | ecosystem: Environmental > Terrestrial > Soil > Riparian zone | place: USA: East River...
ATTCCATTCGGATCTTCCCACGGCAAGGTTCCCTGTCTGGAGACAATACACTGTTTTAATTTCCATTTTTCCTTTGATGGCCAGAATGCCTTTAACAGCTTGTTCAAAATTCTCTTTTCCTGAGACGGGTTTTCCCGGTTCCGGTACGATAATACCGCTGGCATCATACATGCTCATTACTGTAGCGAGATCTCCGGTGTTAAATGCAGCAGCCAGTGTTGCATGTGCATCTTCAGCTCTTGTAGGTAAATTCATTTTTTGATTTTTTTTATTGATTAGTAAATGATGACAAACTATTATCAGAGAATGGCTGTGAAACTCTTGTTTGCAATAACTGCCCCGGCAAGACTCCCCGCGTTTTGATATAATTTATTAAACAGAAAAGGACCCATGCTTATCCGTTTAACACCCAGTTTATTTAATACATCAAAATCCGGCAAACCAGGAAAACACATTACGTTCAAGGGTAGCCTGGTATTGTGTACCGCTTCTGCTATATCGTTTTCAGCAGTAATGCATGGTAAAAAAATGCCATCAGCGCCGGTTGTTTCATACAACTTTAATCTTTTGTTTGTTTCGTCCATTTTGTTGTTAACATTCAGAATGAAAGTGTCGCACCGGATATTGATAAATAATTCAGAGTTGATTGAGGCCAGTTTGTTTTTGACAATCCCGATCATTTTTGCAAACGACTTTGCATCCTTTAACGACCGCCCTGCGGAAGTGATCTGGGAGTCCTCGATATTTATACCGGCAACGCCAAGATCCGCAAGGCTTTGTATATTGGAGTAGATTTTTTCAGCATCGGCGCCGTATCCTGTTTCTATGTCCACTGATAAAGGAATATCTACAGCAGAAAGTATCCTCTTAACGATAAAAAGATATTCATCGAACGGCATTTCCTCGCCATCTTCATATCCCAGAGAATTAGCTACTGCTGAACTGGATGTGGCGATTGCTGGAAATTTTTTTTCCTGAAATACCAATGCACTTTTTGCATTCCATGCATTTGGCAATATAAATAAATCATCAGACCGGTGTAAATCGCGGAATTGTTTGAATGTTGAAGACATGATTTTTCCCTTTTGTTTTGAACGTTTATTAATGTGCTGTTATAAGAAACAAAATTAATACACTACAAAAACATGGGATTGTACAGAACGGAACAAATCAATTATTTGTAAACGCAAGAGTAACTGGAGAAATTTCATACGAATATCCTGAAGGGGTATAACCCGTAAAGCCTTTAAATTCTCTGATAAAATGCGACTGGTCGAAGTAGCCACATTCATAGGCAATTGAAGTCAGCGAAGCATCTTTTTTTGTTACAAGCCTGAGGCTATTTTGAAAACGGTTTATTTTGCTATATAACTTTGGTGTAAGTCCTGTATGTTTTAAAAATAATTTTTGCAGATATCGCGACGTGATACCATAACGGGCTGCGACATTTTGAATATTATCAAAAAACTCATCCTGCCGTATTTCATTCATAACATCACTTATAAGCACCACCTTATTGAATCTGTGTTGAGATACAGATAGCTTTTGTAATAAAAAACTTTCCAGCAGGTCAATTCGTTTATTCCATTCGCGTGTTTCAAGCAAATGCTTATGTAATTCGTCAACTGCCTTTCCGCCCAACTCACGGAAATCAATAATGCTGTCATTAAAAATATCTACCTTATCATTTAAAAAATACCCGCCTGCATGTGGAAAAAACCGAATGCCCAGCATCGTATTTTTCCCGATCGACTTAACCGCCAATGGTTTGATTATCTGTCCCCATAATTCGATAGATGGGTTTGTGACAAACCTTTTATTGGAAGCCGTTTGCCAGGTGCCCGTACCAAGGTTGAAAATAATCTCAATGCAGCCACTTGGGAAAACAGTATCTGTAAATGCAATATCACTATCGGACTCATAGATATAATAGCATTTAACATACTGCTTTAAGTTGCTGCCCGGTTTGATTTCATTATATCTCATTTATCCTGTTGAATATTCGAAGTTCGTAACCCAAGTGCTGTAAAGATACAATATTGGATAAGATTCAAAAATAGCTGTTGTGCAATGCTTATAATTGTACAAAACGGAACAAACTGTAAATAGTTCTAATTCTTTATAAACCTTGAACTATGAACCTGTTCACCTTTGTTATTTTTAACAACCAGGAAATAAAGCCCGGGCATCACCTGCGAACTGAAGTAGGCAGATTTGGTATTCATACCGGGATGAATTTGAAATCTGTCCTGTTTTATTTTAGATCCGGTCATGCTGTAGTAATAAATCGATAACTGATCATCGACAGTTCCATGTATTTGAAAATTGATATTATCTTTAATCAGTGTATTATGGTTGACAGTAAGTGCTTCAGTAGCTACGCTTCCGGTTTGAATCACTTTAGAGTAAAAGACGAGTCCACGGCTATTTATTTGCTTCAAACGATAAAAAGCTGTGCCCGTGGTTTTCTCAACATCAATGACAGCATAAGTATTGATTGTCAGTGATTTTCCACGATTGACGCTTTGAATATTTTTCCAGGTTTTTGCGTCGGAACTTTTTTCGATGACATAATTGATGACATCAGATTCATTTGTTGCTGACCAGTCTAACCTTGTAAATTGAGTAGTTGGTTTGGCGGTAAATGATAAAAGCTTTACAGGCAATACCACAAACGTTGACGTTGAAAAGAATGGTTTAAAATAAATACATGTTTGCCTGATTTGTTCAGCGCTATAAGTTGAGACTGCACCATTCCGGTAGAGCAAAGTTGACATATTTGTGAAGTTCATCTGAAACATCGCTTCGTAATGGTTGGTATCGATTAAAGGAATATTATATATCGTTGAAATGGCCTTGCTTCTCACACCATCAAACGAAACATTCAATATCGTGAGCGGGTCGGTGGCAATACTTCCAGGGGTGGCTGCTTCAATAAATTCCCGTAAGGAACTATTGTCTCCATCCACGTCCACACCCGTTACGGCAACGCAACCAAGTATTGTGTCGGTGCTGGTTCCTGATACTTTAAACGAAATTTTCCAGTCTATATAAGAAGTATCATTGGCTACCGCGCCGACATATGGCTGAAAGGCATCGTAATATCCGATTCCCGCACTGTCGTCAATATTATACAAAGTTGCCCCACCATATATTTGGACAACTTCAATATGTGCATCTATACCAGGAGCAACATTTTGAAACAAATAAACAGCACCTTCCTGCTTATCCGTTCCGCTTAAAAGGACCGGACTGTGAAACTTTAAAGATGGTGAAATGCATTGAGCCATACCTGTTAGAGCCGATATGCTCATTATAAGTAAGGCCAGCGATATTTTAAATAAATTATTACCCGGTTTTTGTAAAAATTGCTTCATGTATGACATTTGGGTTATCCAATCACCCCAAGTTTGGGGCCGATGGATAATCAAATGATCCGCAACACGTTCAATTAATCTTTAACGCTTTACCGTTCCCACAATGGGAGTGAAAATCCAGGTTTGGGCCTAATGCCCGACCAGGTATCTGTCAACAATTCATCAATTTTCAGTTGTTTTCTGTTTTATACCATCAAAGTAGCATTTCATAGATGATATCATGCTATCCGCCGGTAATTTAGCCTGACGAAATATTTTGACGATTTTTGCAGGGATGAAAAGGATTCTGTTTCATATATTATTTTGGGCGACCTACCTGTCGCAGGATACTTTGCTGGCATTTTTGTGGGATGCAGCAAAATTCAATGAGCTGACTGTTGGGACAAGAATACTCGTGTCTTTCAAACTTTGCGTTTCAGTAGTATTACCAAAGATCCTCTTTACTTATCTTGTCCTATACTACCTGTTAGACAGAGTACTTAAACAAAAAGGTATGCTGATAACCACTATATTTTATGGTTTTATAGCGGTTGTTTCAACACTATTGATGGTCAGGGCAATAGAAGTGTATTTTGTTTATCCTGTACTTTTTGAAGGGAACCTTAAATCCCCCGCCTATTTTAGTCCGTTCGGTTTTTTATTTGCATTGATTGATTTAGGTTTTGTAAGCGGTGCAGCAATTGCAATCAGGCAAGTCAGACTTCAATTGGTAGCCAAGGAAAGGGAAAAAATTTTAATCAAAGACAAGTTGGAAGCAGAACTGAAGTTTTTAAAAAATCAAACAAATCCTCATTTTTTGTTTAACACGCTCAACAATATTTATGCGCTTGCAAGAAAGAAATCGGACAGCACGGCGGATGTTGTGATGAAGCTATCAAAAATATTAAGGTTTATGTTATATGAGTCAGGAAAAAAATTCATAACTATTGGCGAAGAAGCTAAACTGCTTGAAGATTATATTGATCTCGAAAAAATAAGATATAACGAAAAGCTAAACATAATATTCAATAAGGATATTGATGACAACTCGCAGGAGGTATCGCCACTTTTATTATTGCCCTTCGTTGAAAATGCTTTTAAGCATGGTGTTAGTGAGTCATTTTTTGATTCAACGGTGATAATAAATATCGTGGTTGAAAAGGGGCATCTTACTTTTGATATTGAAAATACAAAAGAGGATGAAGAAGTTGAACATTCCGTAAATAACAAAATCGGGTTGTTCAATATTAAAAGGCAACTGGAACTAATGTATCCCGAATATAAACTGGTTGTTGATAATCAGCCTAAGAAATTTAGAGTTAATCTGACCGTAAATCTAAATAATCATGGAGAAATATAATTGCATTATAGTGGAGGATGAACCGTTAGCTGCAGAAATTTTACAAGACTATGTTCAGCAGATTTCTTTTTTGCAATTAAAAGGAATATGCAGGAATGCAATTGAAGCGGTGGAATTACTACAAAGCAATAAGATTCACGTTATTTTTCTTGATATTCATCTGCCCCGTATTAAAGGGATTGATTTTGTCAGAACTTTAAAAAATCCACCACTCGTAATAATAACTTCGGCCTACCAGGAATATGCCTTGCAGGGGTATGAGTTAAATGTCATTGACTATCTGCTTAAGCCCATAGAGTTTAATCGGTTTTTGATGGCCGTGAATAAAATCAAAGCGAATATCGAACATGGTATCAGTAATGGCCACACCGGAATAATCAATTCCGAGTCCGGCGCTGAAGCTGAAAGGGCTTATTTATTCTTTAATGTCAGTAAGAAAAAAGTAAAGATTTATATAGATGATATTTTATACATCGAGAGTCTTAAAGAGTATATACAGATCGTCACAACAAATAAAACCATTCTTACCAAATTTCAATTGACTCAAATTGAAGAGTTGTTGACGAAAATGAAGTTTATAAGGATACACCGTTCTTTTATTGTATCAAAAGCAAGGATAGATGCCTTCTCAGCAACAGAGGTTGAAATTGCCGGAAAAGAAATACCGATCGGAAGAAGTTATAAAGAATATGTTTTGTCGAATTTGACGGGATCAGGTTGAACGCAGACTGTTATCTTTCAGTTATAGCTGAAAGTTTCACCGCTGTAACGAATCATTTATATCATCCTCAAAAATAAAGCATTGAAAAAGTCTTTTATCTTACTGGCCATATTAGCTATAATAGTTTTAGTCAGTTCGTTTTATATTCAACGTCCGGCCTGGGATGAAGTTCCTTATCCAACCGGTTATCGTAAATGGACACATATTAAGACCATGATCACAGGTAGTGGTACCCCCACCCATACGGGATTCCACCATATTTATGCGAATGAAAAGGCCGTAGCAGGTTACCAAACCGGGATCTTTCCTAATGGCTCTGTTATTGTATTTGATGTGTTGGAATCAGTTAGCCAGGCAAATGCCGATGTATTGGAAGGAAAGAGAAAATTAATTGATGTAATGCTAAAGGACACAACTAAATATAAAACAACAGGCGGTTGGGGTTTCGAAGAGTTCCCGGGGAATAGTCAGACAGAAAGAAAAATCGGGAGCCTGGCTGAAAAGGTCTGTTTCAGTTGTCATTCTTCTAAAAAAGAAACAGGATTTGTTTTTAGTTTAAATAGAGATTAACAAAGCTGTTTCAGGATTGAAAATGTCTGATTCGGGACCAACTTTGTCCACTTAGCCGGTTAGTGATTTGATCCAACATGGTATACGAAATACTTTTGTCGAAACAAATAATCAATACAAAAATTTACAACAATGGAAAACACTCAAACAGATTCAGCAATAAGCACAATCAAAACGTCTGCAGAAACAGGGAAGATACAGGAAGGAAAAGTTTTGTATACCGCGAAAGAACATACAACAGGTGGCAGGGATGGTGGATCGTCACGTAGTTCTGATGGCCGGTTGGAAGTAAATCTTTCGGTTCCCGGTACTCCCGGTACCGGCACTAATCCAGAGCAATTGTTTGCTGCCGGCTGGTCTGCATGTTTCATTGGTGCGATGAAGATTGCTGCCGGTAAAATGAAAGTCAGGGTACCAGCAGATGTAGCGGTCGATGCCGAAGTGGACCTATGTTTAAATGGTGATGCTTATTTTCTCCAGGCACGCCTTAATATCAGCCTGCCAGGCCTTGATCGTGAAGTTGCGCAAGCACTCGCTGATGCTGCACATCAAACATGTCCGTACTCAAAAGCCACACGTGGCAATATTGATGTGCAAATCAATGTGATCTGATCAAAAAAATAAACTGCTTCTATAGAAGCGGTTGATTTACAATCGCTTCCATAGAAGCAGTTCTGTGTTGCAGTTCTTACAAATTTTTGATTATTATCCTTAAATTATGGTTCTTATTTTTTCAATTGTATCTCCATTTTTCACCCGAATAGCTAATCTTCTGGTTGCTGTTCCATCCTCCCCATTTCGCGATGCCTAAATAGCCAGTGGGGTGAAGGCTCCATGGACAGCTGTAATTTTTTATAAAATTTCATATTTGGATCTTTGAACTGTTGTTTCAATGAGAACTGAGCGGTTTATTCAACTTAGCTATATAAATCTGATACTCTGCGGCCACCTCACTCAGGAATGTGATTCTTCGTGTCCAGGCCTGTTCGCTGTGCTCCCGGATATATTTATTTTTAAATGTCTCTGATACTTCCGGAAAATAGCCTTCTTCCAATTTCGCAAAGCCTGGTTTAAGATTTATTATCATCATTACCTGTTTGGATGAGCCACCAAGACTCAGCACATAAACATTATAGCTTGCATCGCTTGACAATTTTTTATCGATATCTGCAGTTCTTTTCAGTTCGGCCAAAAATTTTTCTTCCATCCCATTCCTGAGATGGAATATTACAGTGACTATTTTTTCCGAACCGGGATTTGACTGATAACTGAGTGAATCCCGATACTCATAAATCAGATTCCCTTTTCTTTCCTGAATATTGGTCAGCACATTCATGTCATAATCCAGGTCGTGGGCTTTCTTTGCAGGATTGTCGGCATCCATTTCTTTGAAGCTGGATGGACCTTCTATGAGTTGATAATATCCCAGGTGGGTTCCACTGAGTATTGAATAAACATATCTTTTCTTTTTATCGGTTGCATGAAATTTTGCAACATGCGATTGCCACGCCGCTTCAAAATCAGCCATATGTCCCGCTGCTGGCTTTATTATTTCTACTGTAAACAGTTTTGCATCCTGGCTAAAAACTGATGAAGTTATAAAACAGAAGCAGTAATGGAAAAAGTTGATTAATATCTTTTGCATAACCAAAAACAATCTTTCAATTTAAATTTATAAGTGGAGGCTTCTTTTCTTCGACTGCAGGTCCGTCTGCAACATACCGGTGTAATTCCTCATTCCTCACCAGCGGTCCCATAAACAATAACATAATCAACAGGCCTATAATTGCAAGTGCACCAAATCCAATAAAAAGTGCATCATACGCAAATGTGTAATTGTGCGACACTGAAAGTGATTTTAAAGTAACACCGGAAATAGATTGAAATATTGCACCACCCAGTCCTGTACCAACACATGCAAGCCCCCATACTGAAGCAGCAGCGCTTTTAGGAACTACGTCTGCAGGAAAAGCAAGTGAGTTTGCTGTGTAAGAAGTATAGCCAAATCCTGCGAGTCCAAAAACAATTAATGCTGATATAGGGGATGTTATTATCCACGGTGCGAGCAATAAAGGAACACCCATTATAAGGCCGGATAAACCAACTGCTATTTTCCTGGCTTTTGGAATGGGAACGCCTTTTTTTATAATAAACTGGGTAAAGTAACCGCCTGCAATATTTCCAACATCGGCTATAATAAAAGGTAGCATTGCGAACCAACCTATTTTCTTCAGATCCCAACCGTGTACATCTACCAGGTATCTGCCGATCCAGAAAGTAACGAAGTACCAAACAGGATCCATAAAGGCTTTGGATAATGTAAAGACGGATACAAATCGGGTCTTGAAAAGTTTCATGGGAGGAATGATCCTGGCTTTGGATTCTTTGAGGGAATGTTCTGGGGTATAATATGTAAACCAGAAAATGACCAGCCATAAATAACCGAGAATAGCCAGAATAATAAAAGTATACTGCCATCCATAACTGGTACCCAGATATGCCACAAGTGGTGGCACCAATATGGCACCCAATGCGGATCCGCTGTTAAAAATTCCGGAGGCTGTGGAACGTTCATGCGGTGGAAACCATTCACTCGTGAGCTTTATCGCTGCGGGCCAGTTACCAGCTTCACCTATTCCGAGAAAAAATCTACAGATTCCAAACTGTAATGGTGTTATGGCAAATGCATGGACCAGTCCGGCTGTTGTCCAGAATGCCATGCAAAGCGAATAGCCTAACCTGGTACCGAGTTTATCTATCACAAAACCCGAAAAAGCATTTGATAACATATAAGCTATAAAAAAGGCGGTTCCTATATAGCCAAATGCGTCATCCGGAATGATCTTTCTTAATTCTCCATCTGCGCTGAGATAATTGAATGACAGCCGATGCACATAGTTTAATACTGTGGCAAGAAATGCCAGGCTTACCATCAGCCACCGCATACGTGATGGTTTTATTTCCGGGATTGTATTCATATGAAGCAGCAATTAGTGGTGGTCAAAATGAATTCGGACTTTATAAGGACTGTACTTCCAATATTTTTTCTTTCTCCTGTATAATTTTCAGTGGGTTCCTGAGAGCTCTTCCCAGCTCATTCCATTCTATTTCCATGATGTCACCGTCTTCCAACACTATACCATTTCCAAAGCTGAATGCATCCGCCCCGAAATAATGTACATGCGCTTGTAACGGAATGCGGTTGGAAGCATATTTGAAATGATGGTATTCCAGATTTTGCAGGCTGTGCGCCATATTGTTTTCTCCGGACACGATATTCGTACTCCAGATACCTGCACCATTTCTGTTTATACCGACCTTTCCATTAAATCCGGAGAAGTCACAATCAATTACGAGTTCGGGGCCAATAGCACATTGGCGTATTTTTGAAGGAGCCAGGTATAGATAATTTTTCTTTTCCATTACATGGTCAGAAAATTCATTGCCTGTACAAAAGCCTACCCTCCACGGGTTTCCATCTTCATCAATAATGTAAGCGCCTGCTATTTCCGGTTCTTCGCCACCATCGTTTGCATATGAAGGAATTTCCAGCGGGTTAAGATGAGCCGTAAGAATGGAACCATTCCCCTTGTAAAACCACTCTGGCTGCGTTCCGATGATGCCTTTCTCCGGAGAACCTCCATCTAGGCCCCATTGATATATCCGGATACTGTCGGTAGGTTTCTCATCTCCGGACTGATGCATCATTTGCCTGTTCAGTGCACTGTTCTTATGTGTTAATCCGGTACCCGATACCAGGCATCCCAATGGACCCCCGGGGTGATCAAAAGCAGGTAGAAGTTTCCAGGGACTGTTTCCATTATAAACCAGGTTATATTGAAGTGTTTCGTCAGAAACCGCAACCTTTATCAATTCAATAATAGTTTTTTTTGTACGAAGTGCTTCCAGAGCAAAATCATAGATAGTAACAAAAGGATGCAGCAACACAAGCAGCGGTTCGTTCACCAATGCTACCCGCCTTTGGTGAACTGGGTGGATCAGCTGAACAAGTCGGGTGGTATTGTTATTCATAAAATGATTTTTGCTTTTTGTATTTTATTGGATGATCCAGCCGCCATCAACCGAGAAGTTTGCGCCAGTTACATAGCTGGACGCCTGGCTTGCCAGGTAAAGTGCAATGCCTCCGATTTCATGCAGTTCGCCCCAGCGGCCCATCGGTATTTTTGAAATAAAAGCTGCATATTTTTCGGGATCATTTACAAGTGGAAGATTCATGTCAGTGGCGAAGGGTCCGGGAAGAATAGCGTTTACAGTGATACCTGTGCCCGCAAGTTCTACTGCCAGCGACCTGGTAAGTTGTATCACCGCGCCTTTGCTTGTGGCGTAGGGCGTGCGTTCAGGGATAGCCGTTAGTGACAGCATGGAACCGACATTGATGATCCTTCCGTATCCGTTTTTTCGCATAAATGGCAGTACTTCCTTAGACGCGATCCAGGAGCCGGTAACGTTCACCTGCTGCACCTTGTTGAAATCATCCAATGAAAGATTGCCGATTGGTCCGCGGATATTAATTCCTGCTGAATTAATGAGTACATCGATCCTGCCAAAATGTTCTGCCGTTTGTTTTATAGC
>Ga0193752_1003593_pt1 | contig 10598 bp, 7 predicted proteins | sample H1c1metaG_FD_144924 | JGI IMG/M metagenome (GOLD analysis project Ga0193752, IMG submission 144924) | Soil microbial communities from a riparian zone of the East river system, Colorado, United States - H1c1 | ecosystem: Environmental > Terrestrial > Soil > Riparian zone | place: USA: East River...
TGGAAATAAATCAGCCAGCCAATATGCAGCTCTTCAAGATCGCTTAAGTGGCCGATGTGTTCCTTTGCCGTCCATTTGCCATTGGGTCTGTGCGATAACTGATCTTCCGTTCCAAATGCGATGAGCTCGCTGATCCTCGGGGCTGATGCCGATAGGCGTTCTATCAGAAATGGAATGAAATCAATCGTGTACCCGAAATTGAACGAACGCTCTGTCCACTTCGGCAATTGGAAATTCTTTTCCATGATACGCTTGATTTACGTCTTTCTCGGCTTCTTCTTGGCAGCCGGAAAAAGCACGTTATTCAGGATAAGCCGGTAGCCGGGGGAGGTAGGATGCAGCGCCAGGTCGGTAGGGGGATCGCCGATGGCATGCTGGTAATCCTCCGGATCGTGGCCTCCGTAGAATGTCCAGGTGCCTTTACCATATTCGCCATGGATGTATCGGGCCTCGTTGGCCGGCTTGTAATCGCCCATCACCAGCACACTGGTCTTCAGCGTTTCTTTACGGAAGGCAGTTGTCTGCCCCACAAACCCCTTAATAGTCGTCGTATGATTCTGGCAAAGCATGCTCGGTACAGGATCAAACTTTGCGGAGAAGGTAAACAGTGAAAAATAATCCGTCGACATATTAGGCACACGGCGGAAATTGGTGTTATCGATATTGGAGTACTCGTATTCGTAGGGATTAGTGACCAAGGTGAAGTCCTTAAACGCAAAACATGCGTTGTAGTTTAATTTCTGCTGGGCATCAGGGGCCATCGGGTCGCCATCGAAGGGAACATCGCAGATGTCCGTGCCTTCGGCTGCCAACGCGATGTCGTAGCTATCGGTAGCGGAGCACATGGCAAAGAGGTAGCCGCCGCCAGCCACGAAATCCCGGATCTTTTTCGCCACAGCAAGCTTAAGCTGGGATACCTTTTTAAAGCCATGTTTCGTAGCCATGGCCTCGTTGGTACGTACGTCCTCCTGGTACCAGGCAGCGTTCCGCTGCCCGTACCAGAATTTTCCAAACTGACCGGAAAAATCCTCATGGTGCAGGTGCAGCCAGTCGAAATTGTGCAGGTTGTCGGCCAGTAATTCGTCATCATATATCTTATCGTAGGGAATCTCGGCATAAGTGAGCGCCATGGTAACCGCATCATCCCAGGGCAGCTTATTGGGGGGTGTGTACACCCCGATACGAGGTGCCTTTTCAAGACGGATCAGGTCTCCGTTAAAGTCCGGGTTGGCAATCTGCTGCAGAATGCCATTATACTGCGCATCGCTCATCACCTCATAGCTGACTCCCCGCAGCTTGCACAACCGCTCGATCGCGTCCACATGATCAATGCCAAAGGAACCGCCCTTATAGTTGAGCAACCAGTCGGCGCCGATATTGAGCTTCAGCGCGGCATAAGCTATACCATAGGCTTTGAGGTGCGCCACCTGCCCTTCGGCATCCATAGGGATGAAAATCTTGGAAGCATAGGCGGTCGGCAGGAAGAGCAGGCCGGCTATGGTGGAAAAGACGAGTCGGTAAAAGAAATATGGCTTCACGATTTCAAATTAACGCAAATGTGGCCGTCTTCTTGTTTTGGCTGCACGTTTAACACCATCTTACATGCCTGTGTACATTTGCAGCCCTAATTCCTATGGTAAGCTACAGCAACTTTCGCGCGGGCCGGGCGCTGGTCCGGGCAAGTCTTCAGGCCATCCTGCGCAGTCCCTCTGCTGTGGTGTTTGGACTGGCTTTCCCGTTGGTGTTCATTCTTGTATTCGGGCTGCTAGGCAACAGCAGCGGCGGGTTTTCCACCAGTTTATCCCTGGCTCCCGGTTCTGATACCCTGAATCCCGTCTATACCGCGCTGCGGAGTATGGAGGGCATCAAGTGGAAAACCTATCCGGATACCGCTGCGCAACAGAAAGACCTGCAAAAGGGAATTATCGCTGCCGTGCTGCGCATCGACAGGCAGCCGCCTGGTGCGATACCGTTGTACCGTATTCATCTCCAGGGGGCTTCATCTGAAATTGGTGAGGTGCAGCAGCTAAGAGGCATTATCGGCGGAGTCATTGAGCACAGCGATCCGGAAATTACCCGCCGCATGGAGGCCATAGCGGACATCGATATCGAGCAAACGGAAGTCCGTGAATACAAGCGTATTGACTTTATTCTTCCCGGTCAGCTTGGTTTCTCCCTGCTGGCAGGCAGCGTATTCGGTACGGCCTTCGTCTTCTTCGGCCTTCGGCAGACCCTGGTGCTGAAGCGCTTTTTCGCCACCCCTGTACGCAAAGCGACTATCGTCGTGTCGGAGGGCATTGCCCGGATGGTCTTTCAGCTGCTGACAGCTATCGTTATTATTGGAATCGGGCATTTTGCCTTCGGCTTTACCCTGGTCAATGGCGTTGTCACTTTCCTGTCGCTGCTCGCCTTATCTGCACTGGCCATCATGGTGTTTATGGGCTTTGGTTTTGTGGTGAGTAACCTGGCAAAGAACGAATCGGTTATCCCGGCTTTTTCAAATATGATCACACTGCCGCAATTTTTGCTGGCGGGCACCTTCTTCCCGATCGATGTATTCCCCGCCTGGCTGCAGCCCATGGCCCGGGCCCTGCCGTTATCGTTTCTGAATGACGCGATGCGCAAAGTCGCCTTCGAAGGCGCCGGTTTCTGGGCGGTTCGCTGGGACGTCATGTGGCTCTGCATATGGGGGATTATCCTGTATGCTATTGCCAGCCGGGTATTTAAATGGGAATAGCCTTAAGCGACTACAGATAGCGCCTCGCGGATCTCGGCCGGCTGCAGGATTTTGGTCATGGCTACTCCGGCCTTTTCGATCAGCACATATTCTATTCCCTCCTTGCGGCGTTTTTTGTCGGTAACCAACAGCTGCATCACGTCATCTGCATTATGCTCAAGGCTTGTTGGGAGCTCAAACCGTTCCAGCAGCTGTTTTAGCTGGGGTCCAGTTTCCTTGCTGAGCCCCTTGTGTCGTTCGGACAAAGCCAGAGCTACACGCATTCCTAGTCCTATCGCGTGACCATGGGGGAGACCGTATAGAGTCTCAAATGCGTGGCCGGCCGTATGCCCGAAGTTGAGCATCTGCCTCAGGCCAACTTCGAGCTCATCCGCATGGACGATCTTGTTTTTTACGTCCACGCAGCCCTCGATCAGCTCCGCGAGCTTTTGAGGATGCTTTAGAAACCAGGCAATATCGGTGCTCTGCAGGGTGGTCAGGATACGAACATCTGCAATGTATCCGTACTTGATGACCTCTGCAAACCCATTGCTCCACTGCTCGTCGGGCAGGGTGCTGAGAAAATCTATATCGAACAGGACGAAACGTGGCTGGCGGATCGTGCCAAGCATGTTTTTATGCAGGCCTGTATTGACGCCGTTCTTGCCGCCAATAGCCGCATCCACCTGGCTCAGCAGGGTGGTAGGTACAAAAGCCACGGGCACACCACGCATAAATGTGGCCGCCAGAAAGCCGACGATATCCGTCACGACTCCGCCGCCAATACCCAGCAGCATCGTCCCGCGATTCGCCCCAGCCTCGATCAGCTGCTCCGTCAGCCTGTTGATCGTTTCGAGTGTTTTATACTGTTCGCCGGCCGGGAATGTCAATAGGCGGTAGTCCGTTAACTTTTCTGCGTGCAAGTCGGCCACGGTTTCATCCATAATAACAATCGTCTCCGCCGGTGGCGCGACCCGCTTCAGATCGTCGGATGAGGCCTCAAAGTGATATTCCGTAGTGGCGCCTGAGGAAAAGGTAATGGCATGGGACTTCATAGGCTCCAAAATTAGCAGTCTATCCCGCGGTAAGTCGATTTGATATGTGTCCAAATCGATACCACGTAAATTTGTGCGGAATTTTTACTGCAAAGGCAAGAAGCAATCCTGGCGCCTTTGCGAACCCTTTGCGCTTTTGCGCGAAATAATCATATGAGCAAGCACGGAAAAGTACTGGTAGCCATGAGTGGCGGAATTGATAGCACGGTTAGCGCATTGATGCTCCATGAACAGGGCTATGAGGTAGTCGGCATCACGATGAAGACCTGGGATTACGCAACCAGCGTAGGCACCAACGGCAAGAAGGAAACCGGCTGCTGCAACCTCGACTCATTTAACGATGCCCGGCAGGCCGCGGTGGAGCACGGCTTCCCGCATTATGTTCTGGATATCCGCGAGGAGTTCGGGGTTTCTGTTATTAATAATTTTGTGGATGAATATCTGGCGGGGCGCACCCCGAATCCCTGTGTGCTCTGCAATACCCATATCAAATGGGCAGCACTACTGAAGCGTGCCGATGCTTTGGGCTGTGAATTTATCGCCACCGGCCACTATGTAAAAGTGCGGGAAGAGGCAAGTCGCTTCGTGATTTCCCGCGCAAAGGACCTGACGAAAGACCAGAGCTATGTGCTTTGGGGGCTGGGGCAGGAATGTCTTTCGCGCAGCATATATCCCCTTGGCGACCTGCTGAAGACGGAAGTGCGGCAGATTGCAGCGGACATGGGTTATATGGAACTCAGCAAGAAGTCCGAGAGCTATGAGATCTGTTTCGTACCGGATAATGACTATCGTGGCTTTCTTAAGCGTCAGAATCCGGGGCTCGAGGCTTCTGTGGATGGCGGGGATTATGTTTTAAGCGATGGCAGTGTTGTCGGCAAGCACCGCGGCTATCCATTCTATACCATCGGGCAGCGCAAAGGCCTGGATATGGCTTTCGGCAAGCCGATGTTTGTAACGAAGATCATCCCTGAGACGAATACCGTGATGCTTGGCGAAGCTCACGAGTTGCAGGCCGCCCATATGTGGGTAGCCGGCGTAAATATGGTCAAGTATAACTCCATCGCGGATGGGATGACCGCGACAACCAAGATCCGTTACCGAGACGCCGGGGCGGAAAGCCTGCTTTATAATGAAGACGGCAGGATCCGGGTGGATTTTACCCATGCAGTATCCGGCATCGCGCCGGGACAGAGCGCTGTGTTTTATGAGGGGGATGACGTGATCGGGGGCGGCGTAATACAGTAGGCTTTTTGTTGGTCCGTGCGCAATGGATTGGAATCATCGATACCGCATTCATCCAAATGAAGATGATTTGCCTGTGTTTTTGTCAAAATGTATTTATTGGTGAAATAGATCGTTCTTACCTGCCTTGTTTAGACCTGATTGCCAGAATGTAATCAGGCCTGTAGGCCGTCATTATCCCTATATGGGCTTTATGTAAATAGATTACATAATCTACCGCCAACTTCACAGCCCCAACCTCCTACACAGCCCGTATTTTTGCCCCTTATGCAGGATTATTTAGCGGGGCTCAATGAGCAGCAGCGGGAAGCAGTAGTGCACATCGAAGGGCCTTTGATGATTATAGCAGGTGCAGGATCGGGTAAGACCAAAGTACTGACCACCCGTATCGCCAACCTTATGCGGCACGGCGTTGATTCATTCAACATCCTGGCCCTCACGTTTACCAACAAGGCGGCGAAAGAGATGAAGGAACGGGTCGAGCACATACTCGTCAATCAGGAGGCCCGCAATCTCTATATCGGAACCTTTCACTCGGTATTTGCCCGGATCATGCGCGCCGAGGCTACCCGCATGGGCTATCCAAGCAATTTCACCATCTATGACACCGACGACGCGAAAAGCGTATTGAAGGACATTATCAAGGACCTCAACCTTGATGACAAGCACTATAAGCCATCCTACGTCTACAACCGCATTTCAGCGGCAAAGAACAACCTGATCGACCCGGCCTACTACAAGACCGATAGCACGATCCAGACGGAGGATACGCGCAGCAGCCGTCCAATGATCGGTGAGATATATGAACGGTATGCCGCCCGCTGCTTCCGTAACGGAGCAATGGATTTTGACGATCTGCTCTTTAAAATGTACGTGCTGCTGACGAATTTCCCCGAGGCCCTGGCCAAGTACCAGCACCGGTTTAAGTTCATACTCATCGACGAGTATCAGGATACGAATATGGCGCAGTACGCCATCATCAAGATGCTCGGCGCAGTGCATGAAAATATTTGCGTCGTGGGTGATGATGCACAAAGTATCTACTCCTTCCGCGGGGCAACCGTACAGAATATCCTGCAGTTCCAGGACGACTACGAAGATGTGAAAGTGGTGAAGCTGGAGCAGAACTATCGCAGCACCCAGGCTATCCTGAACGTGGCAAATACGGTGATCGGCAATAACAAGAACCAGATCCCCAAAAACCTCTGGACCGATAAAGAGACAGGCGAGAAGATCAAGCTTGTCCGCACGCTGACGGACAATGATGAAGGCCGTTTCGTAGCCGATGCCATCACGGAGATGAAGCTGCGCAACCACTATCCCAATAAGGATTTCGTGGTATTGTACCGTACCAATGCGCAAAGCCGCTCGTTTGAAGAAAGCCTGCGCCGCATGAATATCCCGTATCGGCTGGTAGGGGGTGTGTCGTTTTATCAGCGCAAAGAAGTCAAAGACTTTTTAGCGTATCTGCGCGTTATCGTGAATCCGCAGGATGAGGAGATGGTAAAGCGCATCATCAATTACCCCGTTCGCGGTATCGGCAAGTCGAGCATCGACAAGATCACTTTGGCGGCAAATACAAGCGGCAAGACCTTTTGGGATGTGCTGCAATTCCCGGATGCGCATGGCATACGCGGCTCAGGTGCGAATGCCATCGAGAATTTCGTGGTGATGATCCGTGCCTTTAAGACCATGCTGGAGAAAGGTAATGCCTATGATATGGCCTTCGCCGTAGGCAAGCAGACCGGACTCGTTGCTGACCTCTACAATGACAAAAGCGTAGAAGGTCTGGCCCGTTACGAAAATGTGCAGGCGCTCCTTAATGCGATCAAGGAATTTACCGAAACACCCGATGAAGAAGGTGAGCTGCGCGATAAAAGTCTCGGCGCCTATCTGCAGGAAATAACCTTGCTTACGGACGCAGATAAGAACGACCCGAACGCACAGGATGCCGTGACCCTGATGACGATCCACGGCGCAAAGGGACTTGAGTTTCCCTGCGTGTTTGTTGTAGGCCTGGAAGAGAATCTGATGCCCTCATCCATGAGCCTTTACGACCGGGATAGCCTTGAGGAAGAGCGTCGCCTTTTTTACGTCGCCATCACGCGCGCAAAGGAGCGCCTTTGGGTGACCTATGCGAACAGCCGGTACCGTTTCGGCTCGCTGGTGCAGAATGAGCCCAGCCGCTTTATTGAAGAAATCCCTGATGCCCATCTTGACCGTTCATTTACTGGTGCGGCGCATCGGGCTACGGGTTCGGTAGGCGCCTTTGGCAATACAATGAATCAAAGCTTCGATAAGGTTCCATCGCTGAAGAAGCTGGCCGATAAGATCGCCCAGTCGAAGATGAATGCCAATCATACCCCGACAACCAACTTCAAGCCGGACAATCCGACGGAGATGGAAGTAGGCATGAGTGTGGAGCACCAGAAGTTCGGCTTTGGCACCATAACTGCCATTGAGGGTGGCTTATCCAACCGGATCGCTACCATTGATTTCGGACAGGGAACGGGTGTGAAAAAGATCGTCCTGAACTATGCGAAGCTGATGATTAAAAAGAACCGCGATTTGCTGGATTAAGCGGATTTACCGCGCTAATATAGAACCGGGATTTTTTGGATTTAAGGGGATTTTACGCGCATTTCGCTTGACTGATATGGCCAGATAGAAATGGGAGCTGAACACTATTTAGACGTGGCTAATCCATAAATCCAATAAATCCCGGTTCTCCTAGTTCTCCGGGTTCTCCCGGTTCACTTTATTTTTCAAACCGGATCTCTTTCAGCACATAACCCCGATCCCGGGGTTTTAGCCACATATAGACTTTGTATCGTCCGTTGTTGGTATTCAGATAGCCTATTGTAAAAGTCGCAGGACGGCCAGATGAATTGCTGGAATGCTGAACATTGAATGCGTGTACAGTGTTTTTGGCAAAGAAGTCGCGTAGCACCAGCTCGCCCTGCGTCCGGCTATATGTGGATGTGGAGCTGTTAATCGTAATGTCTACAGAAGGGCCGAAGTATCGCGAAATGCCGGAAGCATCGCCTGCCTTTAGCGCAGTGCCAATGGCATCCATCAGGCCGCTCTGTGCAGAGGCGGCATTTAAAATGGTAATTAGTAAGATGCAGAGCAATAAGGCTTTCTGAAACGACTGCCTGCATTTGTTTATAATATTCCTTTCAGTCACAATGTTTTTATTATAGCAAAAAGGGGGCCACGTTTAGCTTAAAATCATATTTATTGCCTTGGTCTATCGCCTTCGGGAGCCTTAACCAAAGGTTTATCAGCCTGCAAAATACGCGTATGATCGACCTGATTTGCTTAAACAGGAATACTTTCGTGTCATGTCTAAGAAAGCAATGCTGATTGTCATGGACGGCTGGGGTCACGGCCGGGTGCCTGAATCAGACGCTGTACTCGCTGCTCACACACCGTTTGTAGATGCATTGTATGACAGCTATCCCAATTCGGAGCTGATTACCTGTGGCGAAGCAGTCGGGTTGCCCGAGGGGCAAATGGGTAATTCTGAAGTTGGGCATCTCAATCTGGGTGCGGGCCGCATTGTCTATCAGGAATTACAGCGCATTAATGTCGCAGTCCGTGACGGTGAGCTGGAACGTGCCCCGATGCTTCAGGCAGCTTTTAACCAGGCTAAGGCGCCTGGCCGCACCCTTCACCTGATCGGCCTCGTCTCCGATGGTGGCGTGCATTCCCATATTAATCACCTTAAGGCAATACTTACGCTGGCGCAGTCCGCCGGTGTGCCGAGAGTCGCTGTTCATGCGTTTACCGACGGTCGTGATGTGGACCCGAAAAGCGGTTACGGATTTATCGCTGATCTACAGCAATATCTCCAATCCACCGGCGGCATGCTGGCATCGGTAACGGGGCGCTATTATGCTATGGATCGCGATAAGCGTTGGGACCGCGTTCACCTTGCCTATGACGCGATGGTGCGTGGCGCCGGTGTGCATACTACGGATCCGCTGACGGCGATTCAAGCCAGTTACGCGACGGGCGTTAGCGATGAGTTCATTAAGCCTATTATTCATACGGATGAAGCAGGTACGCCGCTGGCTCTTATTCATGAAGATGATGTGGTTGTATGTTTCAATTTTCGCACGGACCGCTGCCGCGAGATCACGGAAGTGCTTACCCAGCAACCTTTCCCGGAGCAGGGCATGGGTCCTCTGAAACTGCACTATGTGACGATGACGGAGTACGATGCTTCCTTCAGGGACGTAGGCGTCATTTTTCGCAATGACAATCTTAGAAATACGCTCGGTGAAGTACTCTCCAATGCCGGCAAGAAGCAGATCCGTATTGCGGAAACGGAAAAATACCCGCACGTTACTTTTTTCTTTTCCGGGGGGAGAGAAGTCCCTTTTGAAGGCGAACGCCGGATCATGGCGCCATCCCCCAAAGAGGTGGCTACATACGACCTGAAGCCGGAGATGAGCGCCCGCGATATTACGGAGGCCATCCTGGTGGAGATCGATGCCGAGAGCGCGGATTTTATCTGTCTCAATTTTGCCAATGCCGACATGGTCGGGCATACCGGCGTATGGGAAGCCGCCATTAAGGCCGTCGAGACCGTGGATGAATGCATCAGCAGGATCATTCCCCTAGCCCTGCAACACGGTTTCGGTATATTTCTAACCGCCGATCACGGCAATGCCGATTACATGATCAATGAAGACGGAACTCCTAATACCGCACATACGCTGAATCCGGTGCCGCTCTTCCTGATCTCCAGAGATTTCGGAGGCGGACTAAAATCCGGCAAGCTTGCGGATATCGCGCCAACCATTCTGGCTTACATGGGTATTGAGATTCCGCAGGAAATGACTGGAACGATCTTAATGACCTGATTTTTAGCGTTGCGACCTGGCGGCTGAGTTTTTTTTGCGGTGTAAGCGAAACAGAGCGTTGGTTCGTCGAAGTAGTTGATGTTCCGTGGCCGTACGACCTGATCAAAATCCCCCCACACATTCCCCCAGTTGCCGGCTATCGCGGGTGAGCATTCCGTTTATCTTTGCGGCGCTAAAATAAATTCATGAACATTAAGCAATCTCTGTTTGCCGGCGTTGCCCTGCTTGCGCTGGCCGCCTGCAACAACGGCAGTGAAAACACCGGCGGGAAAGAAGCCCGAAAGCTGCTGGACCCGGCAAACCTGGACACCGCAGTACGTCCGGGCGATAATTTTTATCTCTACGCCAATGGCAGCTGGCTGAAGAACAATCCCATTCCGGCAGACCAAACCCGCTGGGGCGCCTTTAATGAGCTGCAGGAGAATAACTACAAGGCCTTGCACGAGTTGCTGACTGATGCATCCGCTAAGAACGGTGCCGCCGGCACTAAAGAGCAAATGGTAGGTGACCTTTATAAAAGCGGCATGGACAGCGCCACGATCGAGCAGGCTGGTCTGAGCCCGTTAAAGGAGCATTTGGACCGTATCAATGCCATCACGGATCCCGCTGGTATTCTGCGCGAAGTAGCGCTGGAACACACGATGGGAATCAACTCGTTGTTCAACTTCGGCATTTCACCGGACGATAAGAATGTCACGAATCAGATTTGCCAGT
>Ga0193752_1003594_pt1 | contig 10597 bp, 9 predicted proteins | sample H1c1metaG_FD_144924 | JGI IMG/M metagenome (GOLD analysis project Ga0193752, IMG submission 144924) | Soil microbial communities from a riparian zone of the East river system, Colorado, United States - H1c1 | ecosystem: Environmental > Terrestrial > Soil > Riparian zone | place: USA: East River...
TCGGATTACCCGCGCGCACCAGAAATACAATGGTCGAGTAGTAAGGCGCGCTGTTGTTCGGCATACGCTGCTGCCAGTTGAGCGGCAGGAGTCTTGCCTGTTCGGCGATCGCGTCGATGTCGCCGGCCAACGCCAGCGTGACCACGTCCGCCGGAAGGCCGTCGATCACCGCGCGCGCCTGCCGGCCGGAGCCGCCGTGCGACTGGCTGATGTGCACGGTCTGGCCCGTGGTGTTCAGCCAATGCTTCGCGAACGCGAGATTCACGTCTTCGTACAACTCGCGCGTCGGATCGTAAGACGCGTTGAGCAGCGTCACTTCGCTCTCGGGCCCCTGGGTGCACGCGCCGATCATGAGCGCCGCGAAGATGGCGGCAACGCTGAGCGCGCCTCTGAGGTTCGGCATTGTGGATCCCCCGGGGATAAACGTGGGGCCGAAGCCTATCAGGTCACGACAATCCCCGGCCGGGCGAGACTCAGGCGGGAATCCGCTGTTCCTGCCGGCCAGCGACCTGCGCAACTATCAGCTGCGCGATGCCGACTGCGTGTGCCCGCAGTTCCGGGACGGCCGTCGCCTCCCAGTCGCGCGCCCGCAGCCACGGACCGAGGTAATAGAGGCTATCTACTGGCGTGCCGCTGCGCGCGACCACGCGGCCGTCGGCAGCGACGTCGATCCCGAGCGAACGCGAGTCGCAGCGGATGAGTCCGTTGGCGAGCAGCGACTGCACCAGCGGATCGCCATTACGCTCCGCGCAGCTGTCCGGGCCCGTGCAATTGATCACTCGATCCACGAGCCAGGCGCGGCTGCGGGCGGCGCCGCGCGGCCGCCACAGGATTTCCACGACGTCGTCGCGCAGATTCGCATCTTCTAGCCGGCCCGCGTGCACCTCGAGCACGCCCATGCGCGCCAGCGATTGAACGGCCGCGAGTGGGCCCGCGGGTACGCGATGCCGGTTCACGTCCCAGAGGGAGCGCACGTGGCGCAGAAAACGCGCGCGCTGCGTGGCGTCGAGCGCATTCCACACGCCCGGCAGCTGCGCGCGCGCCAGCGCGAGCACTTCGCGCCAGTCCCCGCCGGCGGCCGCGACCGCACGTGTCTGCGCGCGAACCGCGCGCACCAGCGCGAGAGTCGATCCGCGCGCGGCGTCGAGCGCGGTACGTACGTCGGGATTGATCGCGGCCAGCGATTGCGATGCCTGCGGTTGCGGCAGCCACCCGTGCCGTGAGAGCACATATATATGGCGCAGGCGCGGGCGGATCGCCGCCAGCCGCAGCGCGGCGTCGATCATCGTGAGGCCACTGCCGATCAGCAATACGCTCGCGATGTCCTGGTGCGCCAGGCTGCCGAGACTCCACGGGTCGCGCAGGTAACGATCGGTGGCGGCAATTCCTTCGATCTCGCGCGGGGTCGCGGGCGGCGGATTGCCGAGCGCCAGCACGATCTGATCCGGCGCGAGAGCGCTGCCGTCATCGAGCCACAGGTCGAAGCGGCCGCCGGCGTGGCGCAACTGCACGGCGCTGGCGCGTACGTGCGTGCAGGTGGTGCGCGTGGTGGCGGCGGCCTTGGCCTCGGCGAGGCGGGCGCGCAGATAGTCGCCGTACACCTGGCGTGGTAGATAGTCTCCCGGCGCGGCATGGATGCCGGTGCCGCGCGCGTAGTCCAGAAAGTCCTGCGGCTTCTCCGGGTCGACCGACATCTGCGCCGCCGCGACGTTCAACGGATAGGGATAATCGCGCGTCGCGTACGCAACGCCGGCGCCGATCTCTTCGCGCGGATCTATCAACAGGATGCGCAGCGGCGTTTTCGCGGTGCGCAGTAGATGAATCGCGACCGCGGTGCCGGAGAAACCGGCGCCAATGATGGCGACTACGTGGGGTTCTGGTGTGCCGCCGCGAGAAGTGGCGGGGGCGACCATTCCATGGTCTTGGGGGCTGGCCTGCATGCGGGCAGTATCGGAATCGCACGGTCACAGCGTCTATTGTCCGGCGGTTTGAATCCGGTTACGGAGGCGCAGCCGCCGGCCGCTGAAATGTCACAGCGGGTATTCTTTGGTCTTAACCGGTAAATAGAGGAGTGATCATGCGAAACATCGTGGGTGCGGCGGCGGTGGCGTTGATCTTCACGGCTGTTGGCCAGGCGGCGCCCGACAAGATGCAGGGCGTGCTCGTGGGACAGGGAGGATCGTTATCGGTGGCGACTTTGCCCGTGCCAAAGCCGGGTACCGGCGAGGTGCTGATCAAAGTGCGTGCGGCCGGCGTGAATCCGACCGACTGGAAGAGCGCGTCGCGGCGGGTGGGCTCGGTGCCCGGCACCGACGTTGCCGGTGTCATCGACACGCTGGGTGAGGGCGTCACGGCCTGGAAGGTGGGAGAGCCCGTGCTGGGATTTGCCCGACAGAGTGGCAGTTACGCGCAGTACGCCGTGATTCCGGTCGGCAGTCTCGCGCGCAAGCCGACGGCATTGAGCTTCGAACAGGCGGCGGGCGTGCCGATCGCGGCCGAGACGGCGTACCGGGCGCTGCACGAGGCGGGGAAGCTGCAGCGAGGACAGACCATCCTCATCCATGGTGCCGCGGGCGGCGTCGGCTCCGCCGCGGTGCAGATCGCCAGGGCCGCCGGCGCACGCGTGATCGGCACCGCCTCGGCTAACAACCACGAGTTTCTCCGCTCGCTGGGCGCGGACCAGGTCATCGATTACAAGACCCAGAAGTTCGAGGACGTGGTGAAGAACGTGGATGTCGTGCTGAACACGGCGGATGCGGACACCGGTGCGCGCTCGATCGCAGTCGTGCGGGAGGGAGGCGTGCTCGTCTCCATCGTCGGCCCGCCCGACGCAAGTGCATGCGCGGCGGCGAAAATCCGCTGCGTGCGACCGGATCGCGACACGGGCGCACCGAATGCGGACCTGCTCGCGCGCATCGGCGAACTCGCGGACGCGGGCAAATTCAGCGTGTTCGTCGAACAGACCTACACGATGGCCGATGCCGCCCGGGCCTGGGAGCAGAATCGCGCCGGTCACACGCGCGGCAAACTCATCATCGCGGTGTCTGCGGGCCCCACGATGAAACATCAGTAGAGGCGGCAATAACCATGAAAAACAAGCTGCGCGCGATCATCGTTCTCCTGTGCGTCGCGGGCGCGGTGCCCGCAGCGGTGCCCACGCTCGACAACGCGGCGCGCACGCTCGGTGTCGATACGATCTCGAGCCTCGAATTCGAAGCGCGCGGGCATTATTACCAGTTCGGCCAGGCGCCCGCGCCCGAGCTGCCGTGGCCTGCGTTCGAAGTCGACGGGTATGTCGCCACGTTCGATTTCGCCCGCGGCGCCGTGCATGCGAAATACCACCGCGTCCAGGTGCAGGAGCCTGGCCGGTTGCGGCCGGCGTCCGCGCAGACCATGGATCAATTCGCGCGCGATGGCGTCACGTGGAACCTGACGCCGGCGCCGACGCCGATTCCCACCAACCTCGCGGAGCGCATGGCCGAGATCTGGGCCTCGCCGCAGGGTTTCATCAAGGCGGCGCGCGCGCACGCGGCCATGCTGCGGGCAAACCGGGACGGTATCGCCGTTTCCTTTCAAATCGACCGGGCGCGTTACGAAGGCCTGGTCAATGCGGCGGGCGAAGTGGTCTACGTGCGCACGATGATGGATTCGAATGTGCTCGGAGATACGCCGATCGAGTGGCGCTATTCGAACTACCGTGACTTCGGCGGCGTGAATTTTCCCACGCGCATCGTGCGGCGCGTGGCCGAACTTCCCTGGTATGAGCTGGACGTGAACGCGGTGCGCATCAACACCGCCGCGGAGTTCGCGATCCCGCAGAGCATCGCGGCCAATCCCGCGCCGACCGTGACCAGAGTCGACGCCACCGAGCTCGCTCCGGGCCTGTGGTTTCTCGGCGGCAGTACGCACAACAGCGTGGTGGTCGAGCAGCAGTCCGGCGTGGTGATCATCGAGGCGCCGCTCGACGAGGAGCGATCCGACGCCGTGCTCGCGAAGGTGCGGGAGCTCGTGCCCGCCAAGCCGATTGTCGCGGTGATCAACACGCACGCGCATTTCGATCATGCGGGTGGCCTGCGCACCTACGCCGCGGCGGGCATTCCCGTGATCAGCCACGCGCGCAACGTGAAGTTTTACCAGCGCGCCTGGAAGCGGCCGCGCACACTCAACCCGGATCGCCTCGCGCTGTCGCGGCGCGCGCCGAAGTTCCGCAGCTTCACCACGAAGCTCGCGCTGGCGGACCGAAAACATCCCATCGAGATCCACGCGATCGAGGGCAGCGGGCACAACGACGCTTTCGCGCTGGTCTATCTGCCAGCGGACAAGGTACTGGTCGAGGCGGATGCCTGGACGCCACTGGCGGCAGACACCGTACCACCCGCCGCGGTCAATCCGCTGTGGACCAACCTGGGTGACAACATCGTGCGGCTCAATCTGGCCGTGGAACGGATTGCGCCGCTGCACGGAGCGATCCAGACCTACGCGGACTTCAAGACGGCGATCGGATCGCGGTGAACGGTTTGCAGTGACGGGGTCGCGCTGAATCGATCAGCGCGACACGGACTGTGAAACCTGTGCCGCGGCCTTGCGCGCGGGATCCGTGTCGAGCGCCGAGATTCCCGCGAGGATCGCGAGCGCCATGACGACATAGGCGATGTCGACGCGCAGATCGTGCGATGCGCGCCAACGTTCGGCGCTGAAAATCCGTGGCCGGTCCGCTGGTCGATGCATGAGTGGTCCTCCAGGTGGCCGATGAAAGCTAACGGACGCGGCGGCCGTCCGGAAATCGTCTGATCGCATTCTCTTATTCCGATCGGGTCGTTCCCTGCGTGGCGGAGCCATGTTGATCTACGCGTCCCCTGGATTGCTAGTTAGTCAGCCGGATTCGCATGTCAAAGGCCTTCGCGCGGTTTCATTTTCATAACCGCGCGCTCACGTTGCTGGTACCGCTCGCGTGGATAACATTCCTCGGCGCAGGCACGCACGTGGCGGCGCAGTCGGCGCCGCGTCCCGAAGCGTTGATCAAGTGGCGCCAGTCCGCGTTCCAGGTGATTGCCTGGAATTCGGGTCGTATCAAGTCCGCCCTGGCCAGTGGCGATGCGCAGGAAGTGCGCACCGCGTCCACGGCGCTGGCGGGCGTGGCGAATTCGGGTCTGGCGTCGCTGTTCCCGGCCCACACCGCACAGGGCAAGGGATGGCGCGACACCACGGCGCGCCCGGAGATCTTCAGCGATCCGGAAAAATTCCGCGCACTGACGCTGGAGTTCGCGCGCGAATCCTCCGAGCTCGCGCGGCTCGCCGCCGGAACGGATCAGCCGGCGATCACCGGACAATTCGCCAAGCTCGCGAAGGCCTGCAAATCGTGCCACGACAAGTTCCGCCAGACCGATTGAGCGCCTCGAAGCCATGCCGCGCGAGCGGCTTTAGCCAACCCCACGGAGATAAGTGACGTGTCCAAGAAAATCCAGATCATCACCGCGCTGACAGCGCTCACCGTGCTCGGCGTGGCGCTCGCGCAGACGCCGCCCGCCGCGCCGGCGGCGGCACCCGCGGGCCCGACGCCCGCGGAACGCGCCATCGAGTATCGCCAGGCGGTGTACAAGATCGTCGCCGGAAACTTTGGTCCCCTGACTCAGGTTGCGCAGGGCAAGGCCGACTTCAATGCCGACACGGCGCGCAAGAACGCCACGCGCCTCGCGCAGATCGCCGGCTTCGTCGGCGACGCCTACCCGGACATCTCGAAAGAGGGCAAGACGCGCGCGCTGCCGGCCATCTGGAGCAACCGCGCCGAGTTCGACGCGATCGTAAAGGACTTCAATACACACACGAAGACGCTGTCCGACGTGGTCGAGAACAGCAGTAGCGCCGGCACGGAGCTCAAGGCCGCGGTCGCCGCGGTGGGCAACGACTGCAAGACCTGCCACGAGAAGTTCCGCTCCAAGTAACCGCTTTCAAATCCCGACACCCTTCCCCGAGGAGTCCACGATGAAATTCAGAAGTTTGTTAGTCCTGGCCACGGCGCTCGGCGCTACCGTGGGCGCCACGGCCTACGCGGCCGAGCCGGCCGCCGCCAACACACCTGCCGCCAGACCCAAGGCCCTCGCGCATGAACTGAGCCGCGCCGAGTTCGAGCAGCTGCTCGCCAAGCCCGATCAGCTGCTGATCATCGACGTGCGCCGGCCCGACGAACTCACCCGGGTCGGAGGATTTCCGGCTTACTTCAGCGTGCAGATCAAGGAGCTCGAGAACAGCCTCGACTGGATTCCGAAGGGCCGCACCATCGTGACCGTGTCGAACCATGCGTCACGCAGCGGCCGCGCCGCCGACCTGCTCGCCGCGAAGGGCTTCAAAGTCGCGGGAACCGTGGGTGCGCAGACTTTCGAAGAACAAGGCGGCAAGCTCACCAAGTTCGAAATTCCGGTGCGTCCGGCCCCGAGCGCCGCGGCGGCCGCCTCCGGTGCCGCGAAACCCGCCACGGCCAATTGATCTTGAGCGAGACCGCGACCCGGCGCGTGTGGGATTTGCCAGTGCGCATCGTGCACTGGCTGCTCGTGCTCGGGATCGCGGGTTCGTATGCCACGCACAAGGCGGGCATCGAATATTTCCGCTACCACCTGTGGTTCGGCTATCTGGTGCTGGCCACGTTCCGGTTGATCTGGGGCGTGGTCGGAACGCGCCACGCGCGCTTCTGGAATTTCCTGCGCGGTCCCGGCGCGACGTTTCGGTATCTCACCGGGCTGGCGCGCGGGAACGCGCCCGCGCACGCCGGCCACAATCCGCTCGGCGGCTGGATGGTGATCCTGCTCCTGCTGGCGCTGTTCGGGCAGGGTGTCACAGGCCTGTTCGCCAACGATGAAATCTTCAACACCGGCCCGCTGTACGCGTACTTGAGCGATGAATCGAGTCTCCGGCTCACGTCCTGGCACCGGCGCCTGTTCGACTGGATCCTCGTCGCCGTCGCATTGCACATCGCGGCGGTGCTCGGCTACTGGCTGTTCAAGAAGACCAATCTGATCACTCCCATGTTTTCCGGGCGCAAGCCGCTGCACGCGGTGCCGGAACACGAAGCGATCTCCTCGTCGAGGCTGTGGGCGGCGGCACTGGTGCTGGCGGGCGTCGTCGCTACGCTGGGCTGGTTCGTGCTGCGCGCGCCCGAGGCCCTGGTTTCCGGGTTCGAATAAGCCGGTAACAATCCTGCTACCACTTCCGGTAGTTAGCATGCACATGCCGAAGGCGGCATATGTCTTCACTGAATCGTGATTGGAGTGCGCCAGGGCGTTAATCGACCATGCGCTCGCACTCCACCGGAATGGGTCCCATGAATACGATGAAGTCGGTCTCTGTCCTGCTGTTTTCCGCCTTGCTGACCGTCACGGTCGCCACTGCCGCCGATGAGGTCAAACCTGCCACCGCACCCGCGAAGGTGTGGGCCTACCAACCGGTCGAGAGGCCGGCAGTACCGCACGTCAACAATGATAAGTGGGTGCGCACTCCAGTCGATGCATTCGTGCTCGCCAAGCTCGACGCCGCGGGCCTCGCGCCCTCGAAGGACGCCGACCGTGCAACCTTCATCCGGCGCGCGACGCTCGACACCTGGGGCCTGCTGCCGACACCCGAGGAAGTGCGCGCTTTCGAGAAAGACCATTCCAGGGATGCCTTTGAAAAGCTGGTCACGCGCCTGCTGGCATCGCCGCGTTACGGCGAGCGCTGGGGCCGCCGCTGGCTCGACCTGACGCGTTACGCGGACAGCGACGGGTACAACGCGGACGGCCCGCGGCCCAATGTCTGGCGTTATCGCGACTACGTCATCAAGGCATTCAACGACGACAAGCCGTACGATCGATTCGTGAAGGAACAGGTCGCGGGTGACGAACTGTGGCCCACGGAGAAGGAAGCCCTGATCGCCACCGGCTTCCTGCGCAATTTCCCCGACGAGATCAACGCGCGCGACCTGAACCTCAAGAAGCAGGAGATCGCGAACGACCTGACCGACACCGTCGGTACGGTGTTGTTAGGCAGCACCGTCGGTTGCGCCCAGTGCCACAACCACAAGTTCGACAAGATTTCGCAGAAGGAGTACTACCAGCTGCAGGCGTTCTTCGTGAACGCGAGCGCGAGCGACGACATTCCCGCCGCCAGCGACGACGAGTTGGCCGAGTACCAGAAGAAGAAAGAAAAGTACGAGGCCGCGACCAGGGACATCCAGGCGAAGATGGATGCGATCCTGCAGCCCGTCATCGACAAGCTCGAGGACGACCGCCTCTCGGGATTCGTGCCCGAGACGCGCGTCTCGATCACCAAGCCGGAAAATGAGCAGACGGCGTACGACCGCTGGATCTACCACCGCAATCTCTGGACCATGCAGGGCCGCACGCGTAATGCCGTGGTGCGCCTGAAGCAGAAGGACGCGGAGAACTACCAGAAGTACGTCGATCTCGAGGCCGACCTCAAGAAGTTCGACAAGCTCAAGCCGAAGGAGCTCGGCAACATCTCCGCGATCACGGAGCTCGGCCACGCGGATGCGCCGCCGACCTACGTGTTGTTCAAGGGAATCTACGATCGCAAGCTCGAAGAGGTGCAGCCGGGTTTCCCGGCGCTGTTCACCGACGAACAGCCGGCGATCAAGCCGACCGCGACGTCGTCGGGGCGTCGCACCGCGCTCGCGAACTGGCTGGTGGACGCGAAGAATCCGCTGACCGCGCGCGTATTCGTGAACCGGTTGTGGGGCCAGTATTTCGGCCGCGCCATCGTCGAGAGCGTCGGGGACTTCGGAAAGATGGGTGTGAAGCCCACGCATCCGGAGCTGCTCGACTACCTCGCCAACACGTTCGTGCGCGACGGCAACTGGAGCATCAAGTCACTGCAGCGGCAGATCCTGCTGTCGAGCACGTATAGGCAATCGTCGGCCTTCCGAGAGGACGCGCAGAAGCTCGATCCGCAGAACAAGTTGCTGGCCGTATTCCCGCGCCAGCGGCTCGATGCGGAGCAGATCCGCGACTCCTTGTTGCAGACCGCCGGCTTGCTGGATGAGACGATCGGCGGGCCCGCGGTGTATCCGCCGCTGCCGCCGATGCCGTCCCAGGCGGGCTTCAACGACAACGCCTGGAAGGTGTCGGAGAACCAGCGCGACCACAATCGCCGTAGCGTCTACATCTTCGTGAAGCGCAACAATCCTTATCCGCTGCTCGACACGTTCGACTGGGCGAATCCGCAGGGCGTTCATGGCAAGCGCGAGGTCACGACGACGGCGCCGCAGGCGCTCGCGCTGATCAACAGCGACCTGGTCTACAGCTGGTCGCAGGTGCTGGCCGGCCGCGTGCTGCGCGAGGCGGGCGACAAGGACAGCGCGCGCATCGAGCGCCTGTTCGAGCTGCTGTATTCGCGCAAGCCCACCAAGGACGAATCGAAGACGCTGCTGGCGTTCCTCGACAGCCAGGAGAAGCTGCTATCCGCGCAGGTTGCCGCCGGCAAGCCGATCGTGGCACCGGATGGATATGGACAGAACCCGCAGGTCGGTGTCGAGCTCGACCAGCTCTACCAGACACTCTACGGCCGCAGCGCCGACCGCTACGAGAAAGCTTCGCTGGTTTCGTACCTCGAGAAACAGCAGAAGGCCGAGCCGGCCGACAAGCCGGCCAAGCCGGCCGAGGCGGCCGCTGCCGATCCCCACGCGGCACGGGCCGCGGCGTTCGTCGACCTGGCGCACGCGCTCGCGAACTCGAACGAATTCAGTTACCGCTTCTAACTATCACCTGGAACCATTCACATGAGTCGCATTTTTTCACGTCGGGCTTCACGTCGGGATTTGTTGATTGGCGCCGGTCTGGGCGCCGGCGGTCTGCTGCTGGGTGGCGCGCTGCCGGCCCGCGCACTGGCCGCGCAGGCCGAGGGTTATATCGACCCGCTCGCCCCCAAGGATCCGCATTTCCCGGCGAAGGCTAAGTCCGTCATCTGGCTGCACATGGCCGGTGCGCCGAGCACGCTCGACCTGTATGACTACAAGCCGCAGTTGATCAAGCTGCATGGCCAGCCGCTGCCGGAGTCCTTTTCCAAGGGCCTCAAGACGGCGACCGACGGTGGCGTCGGCGCGCTGACCGCGACGCCGCGCACCTGGAAGCAGTACGGCGAGACGGGCGCCTGGGTGTCCGACCTGCTGCCGAACATCGCGAACCACGTCGACAAGATCTCGTTCCTCAAAGGTTGCAAGACCGAAGGCAGCACGCACGTCATCTCGTCGCTGAAGCTGCATACCAGCTCGCTGGTGCCGGGCCGTCCGTCGCTCGGCGCGTGGATCACCTTCGGCCTCGGCAGCGGCAATCCCGATCTTCCGGCCTTCGTCGTGCTGCCCACGGGCAAGGGCGCGGCGGGCGGCGGCAATGGCCAGGTCATCTGGAGCTCAGGCTTCCTACCGGCTACCTACCAGGGCACTTCGTTCCGACAGGGCGACTCGCCGATCCTGTTCCTGTCGCGTCCCGATCGTGTCGTTGAAACCGAGCAGCGCGCGACGCTCGATCTGCTCAAGCAGCTCAACGAGAAGCAGTCCGCGCGGTATCCCGGCGACACCGAGCTCGAAGCGCGTACGCGTTCGTACGACCTCGCG
>Ga0193752_1003595_pt1 | contig 10596 bp, 8 predicted proteins | sample H1c1metaG_FD_144924 | JGI IMG/M metagenome (GOLD analysis project Ga0193752, IMG submission 144924) | Soil microbial communities from a riparian zone of the East river system, Colorado, United States - H1c1 | ecosystem: Environmental > Terrestrial > Soil > Riparian zone | place: USA: East River...
CCTCGATCACTTTCACCAGGCCGAGCGGCAGGCGCAGGCTGTGCCCGCGGACGATCGTGTAGGCCTGCATGCGTTTGAACCCCGCCTCGCGAAACAACCGGTCGAGCTCCGTGACCGTGTATTCCTTGAGGTGAAAACCGCGCGCCACGGTGTCGAAGTATTTCGAGACATCGTGCGGGCCGTTGAGGCGGCTCGGAGTCACGCAAAAATAGGAGCCGCCGGGCGCGATCGCCGCGAAGAGGTTGCGCAGCTGCTCCTTCGCATCGTCGGGATGGATGTGTTCCATCACCTGAAAACTGTACGCGAGCGTGACCGAACCGGGCGGCACCGGCACGGAGCAGCCATCCGAAAGCACCGTTTCGATCTTGGGGTCGTGCACGCCGCTGAGGATCTCGCGCGACACGTCGAGCGCGTAACACTTGCGCACCTGCCGGGCGACTTCCATCGTCAGGCTGCAGTCACCCGCGCCGATTTCGAGGAAGACGGTGTCGGCACGCAAGAAGCGCCGCAGTGACGACATCCGCAGCTCGATCGCCGCGCGCCGCTGGGCGTCCGAAACCTTGCGCGTGAGTTGCGAGTGGGACGGGACGCGGCGGAACAGTTCATCGTAAACCGCCCCGTAGAGTCCCAGGCGTTGCGTGCGAGGCGCCGACCGCAGCCGCTCGGCCAACTCCACTTCGACGCGATATTGGTGTTCCACATCTTCGGTGGAACGGGTCGACGTTGGCGGCAAAGGCGCGCGCCAGGTCAGATTCCCGACTGCTTCCATGTCTGGCTGTCCCCGTGGCGTCCGGATCAGCTGCCCGGATCGCCCTTCACTAGTTGCCCGTCAGACTGGGCTCGACCCGATCAGCGACGGCGACCCGTCACGAGATCCATCAAGCGGCCCAGAATGCCCGGACGAAATCCGTCGACCTGCATCGCGCTGCGCGGAGTACCGGTTTGACGGCGCATTTCCGCCAGAACATCGGGCGGAAGATTGATACGGAATTCGCCGCTGGCCGCTGTGTCGTTTCGCATGTTCGAAGAACTCCGCTCGGTGTCAGGTAGATACGCGTGTGCAGTTTGCTGGGCCATCGTGCGGTCATGATGTGCCGGGATTCACAGAGTTTCCAATGTCGCAAAACGCACACTTGATTATGTATGTGTCTGATAACGGTGTAGGCGCGGGCGAATCCTTTCGCGCAAAAGTCTGACGCACTTTGCCGACATCCTTGTCGTCCGCGCGTTGTGATAGTGCTCGCGAGTAGGGTGTTCCCGGCAGCCGGATTCGGTGCCATTTCGCGCAAATTCGCGCCAGGGAGGCGCTGGTGAAGAAAATCCTCTGCCTCGTGGCCCTGTGATCGTGGGCATCTATGGGATCGGCGCGGTGAAATTGTCCGAAAGCGGTGCAAATCGATTTCTGGACGAGCTCGAGACGCTGTCGTTGCAGGGTAAATCCGCCGAGTACTGCGCACGGCTGCACGATGATCTCAGCGTGTCGATTCGCGATCACACGGCTCCCCAGGAGCTGCGCGACTTCGACGGCGGCAAAGCGGAATTCTGCGACTACGTCAGCATGGCCGCGAAAGGCATGTCGCTCATGCGCCCGGTATCGCAGGTGACCCGCGACGATTTCACGGTGACGCGCAGCGGGTTCCATCCGTGGACTGCGCGCGTGAGTTATCACGAGACGCGCAGCACCCGCATGACACTGGCGAACGTCACGTTGAACACCGTCAGCGACGACCAATGGACGCTGGTGAACACCTTCGGCGGATTGAAGGTGTTGCGGCTCGAGAGCGAATCAGGCCTGGCTGATTAGCCGGTGCCGCCCACGGTGAGTCCGTCGATGCGCAAGGTCGGCTGGCCGACACCCACGGGCACGCTTTGCCCTTCCTTGCCGCAGGTGCCGACGCCGTCGTCGAGCTTGAGATCGTTGCCCACCATCGACACGCGCGTGAGCACGTCGGGGCCGTTGCCGATGAGCGTTGCGCCCTTGATGGGAGCGCCGACCTTGCCGTTCTCGATGAGATACGCCTCGCTGGCCGAGAACACGAACTTGCCCGACGTGATGTCGACCTGGCCGCCGCCGAAATTCACGGCGTAGATGCCCTTCTCCACCGACGCGAGGATTTCTCCGGGCGGAGTCTTGCCGGGCCGCATGTAGGTGTTGGTCATGCGTGGCAACGTGATGTGCGCGAAGGATTCGCGCCGGCCGTTGCCGGTGGAATGCGTGCCGGTGAGGCGCGCGTTCATCTTGTCCTGCAGATAACCCTTGAGCACGCCATTTTCGATGAGCGTGGTGCACTGGGTGGCGGTGCCTTCGTCGTCGATGTTGAGCGAGCCGCGGCGCTTCGCGAGAGTGCCGTCATCGACGATCGTGCAGAGCTCCGACGCCACGCGTTCGCCGATCCGGCCCGCGAATGCGGACGTGCCCTTGCGATTGAAGTCGCCTTCGAGTCCGTGGCCGATGGCCTCGTGCAGCAGGATGCCGGGCCAGCCCGGCCCGAGCACCACGGTCATCGAACCGGCGGGCGCGGGTACCGCGTCGAGATTCACCAAGGCCTGGCGTACGGCCTCGCGCGCCAATTGCAGCGGTTTGTCCGCCGCCACCAGTTCGGGCAGCGTGATGCGCCCACCGGCGCCGGCGTAGCCCTGTTCGCGCCGGCCGTTCTGTTCGACGATGACCGACACGTTGAAACGCACCAGCGGCCGCACGTCCGCGGCCAGGTGTCCTTCGCTGTTCGCGACCAGCACGACTTCGTGCACCGCCACGACGCTCGCCATGACCTGCTGCACGCGCGGATCCATCTTGCGGGTTTCGCGATCCACGCGCTCGAGCCAGGCAACCTTCTCGCTCGAGGTGAAACTGCCGACCGGATCGATGGGTAGATAGAGCTTGTGGCCGCTCAACGGCAGGACGGCATGCGCGGGACGCTCGGTGCCGCGCACGGCGATCGCCCGCGCGGCGCGCGACGCCTCTTCGAGCGCCGGCAACACGATTTCATCGGAATAGGCGAAGCCGGTTTTCTCACCCGCCACGGCGCGCACGCCGACGCCCTGCTCGATGCTGGCGCTGCCCTCCTTCACGATGCCGTCTTCCAGCGCCCAGCTTTCCTCGCGCGAGAACTGGAAATAGAGATCGGCGGCGTCCACCGAGCTCGACATGACCTGCGCGAGCGCCAGGTCGAGGCGCGAATCGTCGAGGCCACCGGGCCGCAGGATGAGTTCGCGGGCGATGTCGAGCGGTTCGGATCTGGTCACTGCGTTCAAGAGTTCACCATTTCTTCAAGTGTTGTAGATGACGCGATGCTCGAGTGAAGGGAACCGCGTACGTGCATCCATGCGTCCGGCGGTATCGAGATCGGCCACCACGCAGCCGGTACCGCTCGGCATGCGCGCCAGAACCTTGCCCCAGTGATCGATGATCATCGAATCTCCAAAAGTTTCCCGCCCGCCCGGATGCACGCCCCATTGCGCCGGCGCGATCAACGCGCTCAGGTTTTCGATGGCGCGCGCGCGCAGCAGCGACTCCCAATGCGCCACACCGGTCGGCACCGTGAACGCCGAAGGCACCACGAACAGCTCCGCGCCCTGACGCGACAGCACCCGAAACAGCTCGGGAAACCGCATGTCGTAACACACGGCGAGCCCGAGCTTGCCCGCCGGTGTATCGACGATCCGCGCATCGTGCCCGGGCACGGTATGCGCGGATTCGCGATGCGACTCCACGCTGCCGGGCACGTCCACGTCGAACAGATGAATCTTGTCGTAACGCGCCGCCCGCTGGCCCTGCGCGTCGTATACCAGGCACGAAGCGCTCACACGTCCGTCCGAATTCTGCCGCAGGGGCACGGTGCCGCCGACGATCCATATCTTGAGGCGCCGCGCCGTGTCTGCAAGGAAGTTCTGGATCCGTCCGGCGCCATCCGGCTCGGCGATGGCGCGCTTGTCGCCGCTGTTGAGCCCCATGAAGGCGAAGTTTTCCGGCAGCGCGGCCAACACCGCGTTCTGCCCGGCGGCCTCTGCCAGAAAGCCTCCGGCGGCCTCGAGGTTGGCATCGATGTCATGCCCGGAAGTCATCTGGATCGCCGCAACTCGCATGGCGGTCAATCTATCACTTCGACCCATCGATTATTTAGACGACAGGGCGTAGGCGTCGTCGCCTTCCCAGGTGCCGTGCCACTGCACGCGGCGGGTTTCCGGGACGGCGGCGAAGCCACGCTTCGCGACCGAGCCGCGTAGCGCATTCCAGGCGCGCGTGAGCGGCGCGCGCGCGGGCGTCGGCACCGCGGTGGCGGCCAGCGCGACCTGTTCATAGTCCACGGTGAGATCGTAGTGGCGCGCCACCAGACTGACGCGCCCCGATCCCCGGAACACCTGGTCCGGGGCGGGACCGCTGCCCTGGACGTTGTCGAGCCGGATCTGGCCGTCGTCGAGTGAGGCATTCGCGATCAGCTGGTGAGTGCTGTCACCACCCTGCGTCTCGAGATCGAACCGGCCGGTCAGCGCCCGGATCATGTCGTCCGCCTGCATCGGCCAGTCGAGTTCGCCGGCCGCGTGCAGGGTCTCGGTGGGCCACTCCGGCGGCAGCCGCACGCCGCGCAGCAGCGCGGCGAGATGGCCGGTGTCGGCGGTGAACTGCGTGCGGCAGGTGTCTTCGGCGCAGCGTCCCTGCGCCGTCAGTTGATGGAGCGCCGCCTGCGGCGACTCGAGCGAGAATTCGATTCCGTGGTCGCGTCGCGCGATCGCCGCGTGCAACGCGCCGAGGCTGCGCTCGGCGTAACGCAGCTCGCCGATCGTCAGCGCCAGTTCGCCATCCGTGGGCAGCAGCGCGCCGGCCACGGCCAGCAGTGCCGGCGCGCGTTTGAGTTCCAGAGTGTCGACTTCGAGCTGCGGGTCGGCGTTGGCCGCGCGCCGCAGATCGCCGGCGACACCCTGCACTTCGAAATGCGCGGCGGTGAACCTGCCATCGACCTGGCCGCGCACCTTGACGCGGTCGCCGTCGAGCTCGAATTCACGCACGCCGTTGGCATCGACGCGCAATTGCGCGCTTACGGGCAATACGCGCGCGCGCAGCTTGCCGAAGGGTTCGGGCAGACGGCTCTCGAGGCCACCGAGATTGCTCGCGAGCGAGATCTGCCACGCTTCGTTCCCCGCGAGGCGCTGCGCCGAACCGCTCCAGGCGAGCTGGCCGTCGACCTGGTCGCCGACCGCGCCATGGCCTAACAACTTGAGCAGCAGCGCGGCATCGGCGACGCCGCTCACGCTCAGATTGAGGCCGCGTGCAACACCGGCGGCGGCCGGAACGCGGCGCGCTTCGATTTCGACCGGGCCGCCGAGCCAGCTGCCGGCAAGCGCCAGCGCACGCAACTGCCGATTGCCGTAACGCAGCGTGCCATTGAGTTTTTCGACCGGTGGCAGGCCGCCGGCCAGCGGCACCGCGGCATCGATGATGCGCGCCGTCACGCGCCACAGATCTGCCCGACGCAATTCGTTCGTCCCGCGCGCATCCGCGTCGAGCGCGATCTTGCCGGTCAATCGCTCGAGCCCCTGATCCGCGAGCACGGTGCGCAGCAGCGGTGACGTCAGCGCGCCTTCGAGCGTGGCGTGCATGCGCGGGACGCCGGTACGCGGCCAGTCGAGCCGCGCGCCGGTCAGCGTCAGGTCATCGATCTGCCCCGCCGTGAGACTCAGTTGCGCGCCACCGCGGGCGAATTCGAGCGCACCGCTGCCCGCCGTGAGACGCGGCGTCTCAGCGCCCGAGGTCGCGAGCTCCGCCAGCGCGAGATTGCCGCTCGAGCGCTGCCAGTTCACCGCGTGGGTGCCGGCGGCGTCGCGAGCCTTGACCAGCTGCAGCGTGCCTTCGACCACGTTGCCCTGGGAGACTTCGGCGAACATCGCGGGCTGCGCCGCGTCACGCGCGATCAGCGTCCAGGTGTCGGCCAGCATTGCGCGATCGACATTCGCGACACGGATCGCCAGCGGCTTGGGGGCATTACCCTCGTCGCCCCAGGCGCCACTCGCCGACAACGTCGCGCGGTCGCTGCTCAGGGTGAATTCATCGAAGCGCAGTCCCGCCGCCGGCCGCGTCGAGACCACGAGGTGGCCGGCGAGCGCGAGCGGCCGCGGCTCCCGCGCCGGACCCAGGCGCAGTGACAATGGGCTGGCGGGATCGAAAACGAGCTCCAGCCGTTGCGCGTCGAAGCGCACGCGCGCGGCCAGGCCCGCGATCTGCGCATCGTCCTCATGGCGCGTGAAATCGCCGCGCAACAGTTGCGCGCTGAAAGTCCAGGCATCGCGGGATTCGAGGCGCGCGCCCGAATCGAAACGCAGCGCGCGCAACTCTCCGGCGGTGGGGACCCAGCCGCTCGGCACCGCGGGCAATGTCTTCAACTGCGGTGCGAGGACGCCCGCGATGAATTCCGTGGCCATGAATGGCAAGCGCTCGGCGCGCACCGTGGTACGCGCGATGCGCGTGGTGCCCGGGACGAAACTCAGGCGCGCGGAGACATTGGGCGCGCGTTCCAGCCGCGCGCCGCGCGTGAGCTGCAGGTCGGTGAAATTCAGCAACACGTCGCCGGCGTCGCGCGCCAGCGTGCCGTTGACGGTGAGATGGTCGAAGCGCCCATTCGTCCCGGTCGAATCGTCGTCGTTCAACTCGAGCTCGCGCGCGCTCGCCTGCCACTTGCCCGAGTCGATCCGCCCTTCGTGCAAATGTAGTTTGGCGTCGAGCGTCCCGCGGCCACGCACCCCCGCGAGAGAAAGCCGGTCGAGGAACACGCGCCGCGCGATCAGCCGCAGATCGCCCGAGGGTTTGCCGGCGCTCCCCAGGCCGTCGAGCTTCGCCGACACGAACAGCGACTGGCCCACATCCTGCGCGAGCAGCATCGTGCCGTAGGCGTTGAAGGTCGACGTGCCGCGGCTGACCACCGCCTGGCTGAGCGTGAAGCTGCTGCGCGCCGCATGCTCGCCGCGGCGGATGAGGTGTACACGCGCCGCTTCGACCTCGATGCGACCGGTCGGCATGAGCTCGGCCCACGACAGGTAGCGGCGCACCAGCGCGGCCTCGTCGTCGCGCGTGGCGCCGGCGCGCAAGGCGGACCTGGGACTAACCACCGCGCTCTTGAGCAGCGGCTCTTCGGGATCGCCGATGATTTCGATGTCGGGCGAGGACAGCGTGACGTGCCCGAATGAGAACTGGTGGTGACGCAGGAAGTCCCACGTGTCGAACTCCACGCGCAGTTCGGGCGCCACCACCCGCACGCGGCCGGCGGCGTTGTCGGTGAGTTCGACGCGCGTGAAGACGGCGCTGGTGCCATCGAGGCCCCAGGCGAAATGCACGTTGTCGAAACGGACCGCGAGCCCGGTGCGTTCGGTGATGAGTTTTTCGAGCGTGGCGCGCTGCTCGGGAACGCGTTCCGCGACGACCCGCGTGAACACCACGCCGAGCGCACCCGCGAGCCCCAGGCAAAAGCCGACCAGCACCAGGCGCCTCGCCCAATGCGAGGAGGTTTCGTCCCCCCTTTGGATGAGGGCTGTGTCGGTCATCTGTTCAAGCCAGCACCACATCGTATTGATCGAAGCCGTAGAGCGCTTCCACTTGTAACCGTATCGGCCGACCCACCTGGTGCTCCAGTTCCGCGAGCGCTGCCGATTCGTCGTCCAGCAGGCGGTCGATTACATTCTGGTGGGCCAGTATTAACAGTTCGCGGGACTGGAACTGCCTGCTCTGGCGCACAATTTCACGGAATATCTCGTGGCAGACCGTTTCAGGCGTGCGTACGAAGCCGCGACCTTCACAACTGGGACACGCCGCACAAAGCAAATGTTCCAGGCTCTCGCGGGTTCTCTTGCGGGTCATTTCCACCAGGCCCAGCGAGGAGACGCTGGCGATGTGGGTCTGGGCATGATCCCCCGACAGCGCGCGCTGCAGCGCTTCGAGCACCTGCGTGCGATGCGCCGCATCCGACATGTCGATGAAATCGATGATGATGATGCCGCCGAGATTGCGCAGGCGCAGTTGCCGTGCGATGGCCACCGCCGCTTCGAGATTGGTGCGGAAGATGGTGTCCTCGAGATTGCGATGGCCGACGAACGCGCCGGTGTTTACATCGATGGTGGTCATCGATTCGGTCTGGTCGATGACGAGGTGCCCGCCGGATTTGAGATTGACGCTGCGCTCCAGCGCCTTGCCGATCTCCTCTTCGATGCCGTGCAGATCGAAGATCGGCCGCTGGCCGGTGTACAGGTCGAGGCTGGTGGTGCTGCCGGGCATGAAGGATGCGGCGAATTCCAGCATGCCCGCATGCGCGGCCGCATTGTCGACCAGCACGCGATCGACGCCGCGGGCGAGCTCGTCGCGCAGCATGCGCGTCGGCAATGGCAGGTCCTCGTACACGAGATCGCCGGCCGAGGCGCGCAAGCCCCGTTCCTTGACGTGTTGCCACAGCCGGGCGAGGTAACAGATGTCTTCGCGGATCTGCTCGACCCCGGCGTCCTGCGCGGCGGTGCGCACGATGTAACCGCCGGTCGCGTCCTGCGGAATGGATTCCGCCACCAGCGTCTTCAGTCGCGCGCGTTCGGCTTCGTCTTCGATGCGCGCCGACACCCCGATGCCCTCGCCGCGCGGCATGTAGACCATGAGACGCGACGGCAGCGCCACGAAGGTAGTTAGCCGGGCGCCCTTGGTGCCCATCGGGTCCTTGACGACCTGGACCAGGATGTCGTCACCCTCGTTCACGAGCCGGCGGATGTCGACCACCTCGGGTTGACCGATCAGCGTGCTGGCGGAGACCGGCGTCGCGATGTCGGCGGCATGCAGGAACGCGGTGCGCTCCAGGCCGACGTCGATGAACGCCGCCTGCATGCCCGGCAGCACCCGCTGCACGCGGCCCTTGTAGAGGTTGCTGACGATGCCGCGGCGGCTTTGCCGTTCGACGAACAGCTCGGTCAACACGCCGTTTTCGATGAGCGCCGCGCGGTTCTCGCGCGGCGCCACGTTGATCAGGATTTCCGTCGTCACTCCCGCCCCCTCAAGCTTCGCCGATCATGCCCCGCCACACAGGCACGCCGTGCGTTGCAAGGATCCTTGCCGTCTCGAACAGCGGCAATCCCATCACGCCCGAGTAGCTGCCATTGACCTTTTCGACGAACACCGCGCCCAGGCCCTGGATCGCGTACGCGCCGGCCTTGCCCTGCGGCTCGCCGCTCGCCCAGTACGCGCGCATCTCGTTCAGGCTGATGCGGCGGAACCGCACTTCGGTGGAAGAAACGACGACGCTCGGCGCCCGGCCGCTGACCGCGCACAGGCCGGTGTGTACCTGGTGCTCGCGTCCGGACAGAAGGCTCAGCATGCGTATCGCATCATCTTCGGACTGCGGCTTCTCGAGGATTTCTCCGCCCACGTCGACTGTGGTGTCGGCGGCGAGCACCGGCAGGTCGGTGTGCATCCTGCGGATCGCCGCGGCCTTCTCGCCGGCCAGCCGCGCCACGTAGTCAGGGCCCGCCTCGTTCGCGCGGCGCGTCTCGTCGATGTCGGCCGGCGTGACCACGTGCGGCACGCCGATCAGCTCTAACAACTGGCGGCGGCGTGGCGACGCGGAGGCCAGCCGCACGACCGGCCGGGCGACTGAATCTGATTCTTGTTGTTTGATATCAACCATACCTGGGCCATGCCCTCGAGGCCCTGTCGTTCACTCGCGATGGTACGGGTGATTCTGCAACACCGAGTGGGCGCGATACAGCTGTTCCGCCAGCATCACCCTCACCATCGCGTGCGGGAAGGTCAGCGCGGACAGCGACCAGCGAAAGGTTGCTTTTTCGAGGATTCCGGGGCCGAGCCCGTCGGGCCCGCCGATCACGAAACTGAGGTTCCTGCCGTCCTGCAGGCGCTCGCCTAACCACTTGGCGAGCTCGAGAGTGGTCCTGGATCTGCCGTGTTCGTCCAGCGCCACGAGATAGTCGTCGCCGAGGCGGTCCAGGAAGCGTTTTTCCTCGTCCGCCTTGCTCTTGCCGACGGGCAGCTCTTCGAGGTCCACGCGCATCGAACTACGCAACCGGCGCGCGTAGTCCTCGTATGCGATCGTGACCCACTCGGGCATCCGCGTGCCGACCGCAAGGATGCGAACGCGCACGCGCGGGGACCCGCTTCAGCGCGCGGCGCGGGCTCGCGCGGAGGACTTGCGGCGCGGCGGCGCGGCGCGCGCGGGTTTGCCCGCGGGCGCGATGGCCCGCTCGATGATCAGATTCTCGGCGATCGGCGGCGGCGGCGCGACTTCGTCCCAGAGCTTCTCGAGTCCGTAGAACTCGCGCACGCGCGGCAGCATGACGTGGCAGACGACGTCGTTCAGGTCGACCAGGACCCATTCGCCTTCGCCGGCGCCTTCGACGCCCACGGGCTGGAAATCGTTCTGCTTGGCGAGCTGCACGATGCGCTCGGCGATGGATTTCACGTGGCGGTTGGAGTTGCCCGAGGCGATCACCACGATGTCGGTGATGTCGGTGAGATGCCGGACATCCATGACTTTGATGTTGACGGCTTTCATGTCATCGAGCGCGGCGTTGACGATACGCAGCAGGGTCTGCGGGACTGAATTCTTGGGCTGCGCGGCA
>Ga0193752_1003597_pt1 | contig 10590 bp, 20 predicted proteins | sample H1c1metaG_FD_144924 | JGI IMG/M metagenome (GOLD analysis project Ga0193752, IMG submission 144924) | Soil microbial communities from a riparian zone of the East river system, Colorado, United States - H1c1 | ecosystem: Environmental > Terrestrial > Soil > Riparian zone | place: USA: East River...
TTTTGCACCTGCCATTGTTCTTTGTCGTATACTTTTTTATCATCGTGGAACTCTGCTAAACGTGGAGTAAAGGCCCATGTAAAAGCTGTATCACAAAAGTTACAATGCTGATTACATTCGCTTAGGCGCATAAAGGCTGTAGGCTGGCCTATGTGTCTGCCCTCACCTTGAACTGTATTAAAGACTTCTGGTTGGCCACCACCTTCTTCTAGGACAGACAACTTAAGAGTTAACTCACCCATACCCCTTACTACCTCTAACGGAAGTGATGGTCTCGCAAGTGTCTCCCCTAATGGCTGGGTCATACGATTTCCTCTAAGACTCCTAGACCTTCTGCAACTATAAGCAGAATACCGGCTACTACAAAATTAGCAGTAATTAAGGCAATGCCTGCGCCTACTCTTAGGCCAGATTTCATAAAGGATACATTATCATGGTCTAATTTAAGCTTCATAAATCGCGCTGTTCTTTCCGTTTTCCATGAACTTAACTCTTTTAATCTTTACACGATCTCCAGTTTCATTTTGGACAAACTCGCTGAGCTTATTAAAGATATATTCTGCGAAGCGTTCTGCACCTGTAGCAGGAAGTACGCGAAGACGTAGCAAATCTCGTCCTGCTAATGCTTCAAATAATAATAGATCAGGGTCGTCCTCTGCAATAATTACAGTATGGTCAAACATATGCTCAAACCAATCTTTAGGTCTAAGCCCATCAATTAAGAAGGAGGCGCGTTTCATACCTCCGAAGTCCCATACCCAATTTCGTTCATCTAGTTCACCTTCAAAGGTTACTTCAAAACTAACGGCATATCCATGAAGATACTTACAATGTGTGTTTTCGGCTTTCCATTGTCTAAAGACAGTTGAGTAACCATCAAACACTTTCGTTGACATAAACATATTTAAGTCCTTGTTATTTTTATAGAGGGGTTAAACTGCGTCCTCTTTTCATTACTCATTATACACTATTGCGTACTCTGTAATCTCTCATGCATAGCGTCAATTAATATGGCTCCCGCAGATAATCCGAACCAATATATAAGAAATTCACCTGGGCTATTAGATAAGAAAAGGGCTGCTGGTATAGCAACCCAAATCGATAAACAAAACATGCAACTAAGCAAATCACTCAGGCCACCATAACCATCATAGTTTCTGGCAGCCCAAGCTCTCATCCTTGCAAATATCCCTGATGGCCCATCCTCTATATTCAGCATATAGGTTACTCTCCACACAGCTAATATAGCTACAAAAAAAGCCAAAAGGTCATTCACTAGGAAACCTTAGAAATTGGCCCTTCTTCTTCGCCACTCTCATAGGCATCTAGACGTTTAAGGTAATCAACAACGTCGGTCTTAATACCTTTCTTGAATAGCACATTAAGTACTAAGCGTCGGCCTTTTTCGGTTAATACACCACTCTCATCTACTACTTCATATTCACGTAGTAGTCTTTCACCTAACTCTAGGTCTAATGCTAGAACATCTTTGGTTAGTTCATTCTGATCTTTACAATTACTATCGCAATTTGACATACATTCTCCATGTTTATTTTGTTTTGCACTACCGAATGCAAATGTAAGAGCTGAACACGCCGAGTCAGGACTAGCTATATACATTTGCTTATTCGAGATAGTGTGCGTCTCGCCGGTTACTGCTGAACCGCTGCTCCACTCATCCCAGGGTTGTACGCTACCTATTCGTACCCCATCGTCATTAGCAAGCCCCATTTAGAATGGGATGTCTGCAAGGTCTATCGGTGCGTCAGTATCTACTGGTGCGACTGTATCTAAAGGCTGCGCTGCGCCCTCTTTGCGGTCAACTACTGTTACCTCGTTAGCGATAACAACGATCTTGCTTTGCTTCTGACCGTCCTTTTCCCAAGTCTGCTGATCTAGGCGTCCTACCACTGCAACACGCAAACCTTTTCCAGCATACTGTGCTACATATTCAGCGGTCTTTTCCCAAACTGTTACATCAATAAAGCTTGCGCTATCATCCTTGCCTTGTTTGTCTACAGCAATGGTAAACGAACCAACCTTCTTGCCTGTTTTGGTATCTTTAAGTTCAACGTCTCGCGTTAAACGACCCAGCAATGTTACATTATTCACACTTTTTGACATCTTGTCTCCTTACTTTACTTTCTTTTCTTTTTCCAAAAACTTAACGATATGTTCTATAGCTGCTGGTTTGCTTGGAAAGCTTAACACAGTCTTTGTAAGCGATTGTCCATGCTCTGATGCTAATGGATCATATGTGACTACTAGCCAGCCGTTACTTATCTGTTTAAGTTCAAACATTATGCTATCTAAAGAATCCATTGTACCGCCTTGACTACTAGCGCTGCAAAGATTGCTAAGATGCCTGCTGCTATAAAAATAGCGATTGCTCTTGTTACTTTGCTATCACTGTCCAGTTGGGGCTGATTTGTCGGTCGGTTCTTCGGTGTTGCCATCTTCTGTTTCCTCTATTTTTGTTTCTTCTACAGGGTTGTCAAGAGCTTCGATTGCATCTTCATGTCCTTGTATTGTACGCTTGCAAGCTGCTACCTGTGCTTTATGATAGGCTTTTAGAACTTCTTTGTCAAGGTTTGGAATTGATTCAAACCGCTTTAATGCTTTTAGGAGTTCTTCTGGTGTATCGTATAGCCATGTAAGTGGCTCTAGGTCTAATGCCTTAGCATTGATTTGTACTGCGTAAGTCACATGTCCTGGACGAGTAGAGTTCGTGCTAATTTGGATTACATAGTCCAAAGTGTTATTATTCATCTTACGAATAATACGACGACACACGCGCTCTACTGCCGAGAAGTCTAATACTTTTATTTTTAGTTTTTCTTTGTTTGCCACGTTTTTATCCTATTCCTTTTAAGGGTGTAAGCCTGTTGGCTGGTTGGGCATTGGGCCGCCACTTGGTTCTGTTTCAATCTCTACAGCGTTCTTCTTTAGAACTACAAGTTGATCTATATCAATGTATGCAGTTTCAGGCTTCTTATTGTCTTTGCCAACCCTTGCCTCTACACAATATTGTACACACTTGTTCAAATATCGTACTTCTGCTGTTGCAACACCAACGAAGCCAGTTACCTTATCTTTTACTCGGTCGCCTAGTTCAACTACTTCATTTGACATTTTATTACCCTCTCTTATCTCTTATTGTTTAACTGGAATGTTGAAGAACAAGCCGCCATTATCGCCGCCATTATAAGTAGGCAATGCACCGTTCCACTTCTTGATAGCTTCAAGCTGCAATAATTCAGGTGTTAAAGTCTGCTGTTGTAAGCGTCGTGCTTCTGATTCAGCTTGCGCTGCTGCAATTTGCTTCTCAGCTTCTACCTTAGTAGTTTCAAGCTCTTGACGTGCCTTAGCTACGTTCTGGTTAGCTACCTGTACTGCTTCAATTGCTGCATTAAATTGCGCCGAGAATGTAAAGTTTGTTACGTTCAAGTCTACTACACGAATACCGTACTTTTCAAGCCTGGCTTTAATAACTTCGTATGCATCCTTTTTAACAATCTCACGCTTGGTTACTAATTCCTGAGCAGTATATTTAGCACTGGCTGCTTTGTAACTTTCCTGGACAGCTGGAATTACTACACGTTCTTTGTAATCTGTTCCAATTTCCTTATAGACCTTAAGCGCTGACTCACGATCTAGGGCGTAGTTAAGTGCTAAAGTAGCTGTTACATCCTGTAAGTCACTGGTTGCTGCTGTGCTTTGTTGTTCCTCTTTTTGCACCTGTACATCCATCTTATGCATACGTTCAATGGGCCAAGGAAGCTTAAATGATAAACCACTCTGAGAAGTACGATTAACATCACCGAAGCGAGTAATAATACCTACTTGTCCAGCTGCTACACTTCGTACACAAAATGCCCAAAAGAGTATTAGTATTAGAAATATACCACCAAAAACTAATACCGGAGCAAACCAACTTGGTGCTGCATCTAAATCTTTATTATCCATTTAATTTCTTCCCCTTTTTCTGAGTTTCTTACGCTCTTCTTTACTTAATTGTTTCCTTGTAAAAATTGACCACCCAGGCAGCTTTACTTTCCTACGTCTATAAGACCTATTCTTTATTATCATATGTCCTTCGTTGTTAAAAGCAAATTCAGCAGGACCTGTGGTTACGACTTTCCCAGTCTTAAGCAGCTTATCGCCTTGACCGCGTTTGTTTGCCCCACGGCGCTCCCAATATTCTTTAGTATCAAACATTAGTTAGCCTTAAACCCTATTCCTTCATTAGTATTAAAATAGCGCTTTAATGCTTTGGCTAAGGTTCGTATTTCTTTTGAATCACTAGATTCAGATAAGTCCTCTAGCCTAACTAATAATAATTCTAACTCGTTCACTTTTTATCTCTTTTGTGTAGTTTTATAATGCTTACTAACATCAACGCCGGACATACCATTCGTTATTGCCTGGATAAGAGCGGTGTAATGTTGTGATATATTGTGTGCCATTACCACGCCAACTTTCTCATCTTCAATTTGTCTTAGCAACCTATTACCACAAATCAGCGAATATAGAAGCGTTACGGCGATTACATCTGAATCTGTGTATGTTCCTTTATGCCCGCCTTTTGATTCAACGTCTATTAACTCTCGTAACGTGCTATGGATAGGCTCTAGAACCTCGGAGATACCAAGACTCTTATGCTTATCATTACTTTCATTATAAGGCGTCTTACCGCTTGTGTCAATAGTATTAGCCATTCTTTTGAATTATTTTCTGCGCTTCTGCTGCTGTTAATTTTCCAGCTTCGTATCTATCTAATGCTTCTTCGCTGGTTAGGTCTTTTACCTGTGCTAAGTTAGGGACTTCAAACTCAACGCTTACTAATTTATTCTCAAGTAATACGTCTTTACGCTCATTAGAAAACTTCAATCGGTCGCTAATTCCTTCAAGCAAATAGCGTCTAACTTCTTCGTTTCCTGGGTATGTAAGATTGTCCCTCTTGGCCTTCTCAGTATAGGCTAAACCAATAAAGCGATGCAAGAATAACCAACGCGTATCTAAGCTTGTATCGGTGCCTCGCATAGCGTCTAGACTAGCCATAGTTATACCGTAAGCAAAGTCATTTGTAGTAAAAGATAAATATACTTCCGGTAAGATATATTTCATTAATTCGCTTGACATCAGAATGTCTATCCCCATAGGCGCAAACGGGGCCATTAATAACTTATCAAGTTCCTGTACCCAGCGTTCTTTAGAAACAATATAGATACGATCTCCTAGCTGTCTCATCTTACCTACTAAATTACTATCTACACTAAAACCTAGTTGTGCTGCAAATCTAGCTGCTCTTAACATACGCAAAGGGTCTTCGTTGATTCGATCTTTAGGAGCACCCACGGTCTTGATAAGCCCTGCAAGTAAATCTAACCTACCGCCATGCGGGTCTATTAGTGTCCCATCATATGCAATAGCATTAATGGTAAAGTCTCGTCTTGCTAAGTCTGCCTCTAAGCTAGACCCAAACTCAACTACTGGTTTGCGGGAATGTTTAACATACTTCTCTGTACGAAAAGTTGTTACTTCAACATATTCATAAACCCATTTGATATCTTCTTTTTGGATTGGGATTTCTTCTATGCCTTCTCCATCTATTATGTGCGAAATAATAGGAACCTTGAACCCAACAGTACCAAAACGCTGCCCGGTTAGGTATGGGCGTCGGCCTGCTGCTCGTACTTTTTCTTCGATCTGTTCTGGTGTTGCTGCTGTTGTAAAGTCGTAATCTTTAGGCTCTTTACCTAGGATGGTGTCTCTTACACATCCACCAACTGCCCATACTTCGTGTGGGTGCATTATCCCTTTAACTGCCGCCAACATTTCATTTAATCTGTCCATGTGTTATCCATCCTCCAGGTACTCGGTTAGGGTAGAAAAGATTTGCTCTTCTAATGTCTAGTAATAGTTGGTTAATTTTGTCAATGTCTGGTTTGTCTGGTAGGACTGACTTTATCTTATCAAAGTCCTTAAACTCTTGCTCGAAACGATCAATCACTACATCTACGGGTTGTTCACCTAACCAAAATAATTCTTCACGTATATCTTTAGGAACTTTAACTGTTAGCGTACCTGTCTCTAAAAGCTGTTTGCCTTGCCATAACAAGCGGTATGTATGACGTGTGTGCTTTGCATAACGGTTTTTCAAACGGCTAGAATAACCTGATACTCCGTCCTTGTCTCTTGAGTTAAGCTTACGTGCCTGTGACAGCGCATAACCGCCATAAGAATGATACACAGTATTGCTTAGGAAGGCTTCTCGGTTCTTTACAAGCATTTTACCGTGCTCATCTAATATTCGATATTCATCTAGGAATAGGAGTTCTAGGATAGTTGGGTTAGCCTGTACAGCAAGCTTCATAAACTTTTGTAGCTCATGGTAAACCCAATCAGGATCTACGTGGTCTTTTGTGGTTCTGTCAGGATTAAAACCTAGTTTTAGAACATCATTCGTGTGTAATAGATAAACACCCTTGATATCCTCATCAGAGTCTTTTGTATTAAGCCCATACGCTACTGAACCTGTTACGCCTTCTAGAATGATATGTTCAGGTTTCATGCTCTATATCCTAGGTCATGCATCCAAGCTGGATAACCCCGTAGTGTGTCTACTTTGTTGCCCGTCTCTAATTCCCACTCATCTGCTTCTGCCCGAGTTACTTTTCGTGGAGCTTCGTTTTCTACATCGTAATATTCAAAGTCACCACGCACATTTTTTGTAACTAGCTTGTTTGTGTCGCTTGGTTTAGCATCAGGATATTTTAATCCTTCATGCGTTACTGAATATATCCAGATTCTTACGATGTTCATTTTTCAAGCTCCATAGTTACCTTGACCATATCCCTATACAAATCAAACGTGCTGAATGCATCTATAACCCGCTTATCGTTTTTATCTAAGACCTTTGATGCTAATGCCGTAGGAGTATGCGGGTCAATCTCGTTTACACCTTCGTCAATTATCAGTCTGGTCTTGATGCCCCGTTCATGCAGATAGCGCTGGATATTGTGTATATGTTCTGCATTACGTGCTTCGAGTACAATCATTGTTCGATGGATTGACCTACCCCATAAATCAGTTTCTTCAATCGTAGCTTCAAGGAATGAGGCTGCTACCGCATGTCCTGCTTGGGCTGCTGCTTTGCCTATGCTCATATGTAATCCTTTGTTTAGGAACACATAAATTGTCGGCTTAACTTCTGGTTGATTTTCCATATACTACTCGATTCACATACTTTTCGATTGATGAATATAACATACTAATGTGGTGTCGTTCGTTTGTCGTTGATGAGAACATACGGTCTAAGAACCTATTATCGAATCTTAATGTAGCTGTGCTACCAAACTCACCTTTAACTACTACAATTGATTCAATCTTTGGCATTGTCCTTATCCTTATTTAGCTTTGCAGCTTCATCTAAAACACTCATGGTTATATCTTAAATCAAAGTGCTTAAGGTGTCAAGGACTTTATTTAGAAGTCGTTATATGGGTCGCCCAGCTGCAACACAGTAAGGCCAAAGATGTCCCTCCACATCCTACATACTCGGGGTCTATCGTCCATAATGTAGAGAACATTATATTTGCCTGCGATATGTTCAAGAAATATATCTCGTTTAATATCTACGTCGCTATCACTTAGTCTTGCATGTGGACGCATATGGAGTTCATCATATTCAATGTCGTGACGCTCTAGCCAATCTTCTGTCTCTGGCCTGCACACGTCACTTCTGCCGCTAAATAAAAAGACTTTTGATACATAGCTCGTATATTTAGCTCCGTCCAATACGTGAGCCGTAGCAGGGTTTACTTCGTCTTGTCCTACTTTTTTCCAATCATAGGGACTACGATTTTTTGGCCCTGTAGTAAGAGTGCCGTCAATGTCGGATATTATACAAGTTGGTAGGTCGGGATTCCATTTAACAAAGGTAGGCATCTTCTTAACGTATTCATGGAACTGCTTGCGGATCACTTTTTCTCCTACGCTATTATTGCGCTCCTTGTCTCTCCTAATCAACTCCTCAAGGGGAACACTCAAGAATGAATCATCTATCTCAAAGATTGCATTATGCTCTTGGGCTATGGATATCAGTTGTCTAATATGTACAGGGTTAAGATTAGTGTCAGAACTTATCGCGTTCTTGCCATGCTCTAATGCGTCACGGATGAGCCTATCGCGTTCTTTGACTACTCGTTTTTCGTCCCTAGGGTATCTATAGCCATTAGGGAAAAGGCGGGTGTCAAGTCTGATCTCGTCTTTCTCGACACGCACCCATCCCTGTTGCTCTAGCTCTTTAGCCTTCGTTGTTTTCCCGCTGGCCGATATACCCACCAAGACCAGTAGATGGGGTTTATTATTGTTCATATTTGTTTCTTTCATACTGCTTATACTATAAGTCGCCTTGTTCTTCTATGTCAACTACATCTTCGGTTTTAAGAGAAGATTCGTGTTCTGCGAATCGGGTTGACTTTGCTTTTAGAACATAAGGAGCAATACCATCTACTCGAATACATACACCTTCGTCTACAGGGCTATCTTTACTTAGAGGAACAGCGCCGGGATAGCCTTCTTCGTGATACCTATGCAAAGTTTTCTTTACCTTACCTTTTTCGTCTACACCATCGACAAAGTTATATACCTTGAAATCCTTATGCTTGCCTCTCCATAGTTCAGGTACAACCTTAAGGCTTCTATCTCTACAAAACTCTTTTACTTGTTCCCATGCTAAGTCTACCAATAGACCTTGTGCATTAATCATTGCAACACGATAAATATACAGATCTGCTGTTCTGTCCGGTACTAGATACGTGTAATTCTTTTGGATTGGGCCGCCTTCTGGTGTCCAACCAATTAACTCACCATATAGCACGAAGTTTTCAGGGATTACTTCCTTGTACTTTTCTCCGTTAGTCGTCCAAATATCTTCTGTGTAATAATGCTGCTGTTTATCATTTTCGGGATCTTTAATTACCCTCTTAGAGCCATAGACATGCGCAAACTCTGTTTCTGCTACTCGAATGCCCATCTTTGACGCTATACGTTCTCGCATAGTCAGCTTACGCTTAACAATAGTATTAGCAAGCCGAATAGACGTACCATGTACCTTTTGGGTAACGATAATATCTTGGTCTGGTTTAATAACTAATTTGTTTCTAAAATAGTTTTCTGTGTCGTAATGTTCGGGAAGCATCTTTTGGTCAACACGTCTAAAGATTTTGTTCTTGTTCTTTTCTACTCTAGAAATCCCAGCAATCTTTGTGATGTGCTTTCTGCAAATCTCATGGCCTAACAGTTCATCAAAGGTATCACCTTCTTTTAGGTCTACCCCCTTAATGTAATTTAGGCTGCTTAAAGGCATTGCTAAAGCATTTGATACATGACCTCTAAACTTCATAGCTCGTACACGTCTGTTATCTTCTAGATAGCCAGTTTTGTCTTTATCTTTGTTCCGTTCGGGGTGTCTAAAGAGGTTGTTCTCTCGGGCGTATTCTTCACTAACCTGTGATTCGGTTGGGAATATTAATACTAAAGAACCAACTTCTGTATCGTTAGACACTATAGCTTGCATCCCTGCCACAGATATACCAACAACATTGTTACAATTTTCTAGCGGGTTTAATCTTTCTACTTTAACGATAGTTACTGCGTAGTTTGGGTTTTCTGGTTTTTGAAGTTTCATTTTGTTTTTCCTTTATGATCGCGCACCCCATTTTTTGTCTGTCATTTTGAATAAGGTTATTTGCTGCGATTCGTCTGTAGCTTTTAGTTCTAATTCTTCATCATGGTATTTATAAAGATGTATACAATGTATACTCCAATCAATGAAGTTCTCGAAGCCAAGCTGCCTGTTTTCAATTGCTAGGTTTATATCCGGCCCTAAACCGTTTTTAGAAGTAAACTCATGTTGTTTATAAAGATCAGCTCTAATCAAGGTGCAATAAAGACCGCAAGCATCTATATTTTCTATGCCGCCTTCTGTCACCTTGCTGGGGATAGAGTTTAACTCTGCTAGTTCATAGATGTCATTAGCTTGCCATGCGCCTACATATGGCAGCCCCCAACGCCCCAGCTCAACTCCGCATATACTAGCGAACGCTCTATGCCTTACGGCAGTGTATATGAGCTTCCTAAGCGCATTGGTTGGAATAATAGTATCATCCTCTATGGAAAATACATATCCTGTGTCATGTGTAATTAAAGCTCTAGCTTGGTTATGCGCTGCGGCAATCCTACGGCGGCGGTCTCGGATATCTAAGTTAAATGGAACGCCTGCGGTTGTTGATTTAACGCAAAGCACATTCTTAAACTTAAGGTCTTGTGTTTGGTTGCGCACCTTTATAAATAGCTGATCTGTGCCGTCAACAATACATAAAAAGCTTACTGTTTCAGGGTCGCAATCTAATAATTCAAGATTAGATAGAACCCTACGGAGATAGTTCTCCCTGGATACTAATAGGACTATTGTTACCATTTTTTGTTTTCATAGTTTTAGATTTTAGATTCAGTAAAGTACACTTTTTTCGTACTTTACTGAAATGGTTTTTATAATTTGATCTTGTTGAAAATGGTGCCGTT
>Ga0193752_1003599_pt1 | contig 10588 bp, 8 predicted proteins | sample H1c1metaG_FD_144924 | JGI IMG/M metagenome (GOLD analysis project Ga0193752, IMG submission 144924) | Soil microbial communities from a riparian zone of the East river system, Colorado, United States - H1c1 | ecosystem: Environmental > Terrestrial > Soil > Riparian zone | place: USA: East River...
CATCACCGGCAGTGACAAATACCGTTCTTACACATTTGCCATTTTGGATATCGTGCCATAGATCGGGATTCTGGAATAGCAAATCGTCATCTTCATGCGCCACAACACTCATGACAGAACCATCTGGACAATCCACTGCACGCACAGAATTGCCGCTAGATGCTATCAAGCTCACTAAAAACATACTTAGAATCAACCCGATATAAAATCTATGGCCAATATCACTGAATAATTTCTTCACTTAGTACTCCTAATATGGCAGCTTAAACTCACTAAATTTTAGTTTATACTACTGATGCTCGATTAAAAACCATCTGAAATCCGAAACGAATAAATGCCAGTGTTCGAAGTGCATCTATTGGTGGGAGCTATAGAAAAACACTCAAGCTGAAAGTCTGGGTGCCAATCGTGACGCAGGCAGTGCGACAAGTTACAAGCATTGTCCGGCCCCAGAAAAAGCGCAGTACTGTATTATGTAGCTATGGAATTTATACAATCACTTAAAGCAACTGCGCAGCAAATTATTGAACTAAGTAACCAGCTTGGGGAGCGGACGCACACGTGGAACCAAGAAAAATCAGCACCAGCTAGCGGATATACTGACCGAGCTGGATTTGTTGCCTATGATGATATCGAGCTATATGCCGATGTTTATGCGGCAGAGGATGGTACCGAGAGTTTACTACGAGCGAGACTGGCCTTGGTATCAGATGGCGATGATGAGCACATTCGGTTTACAATAATCACACTCGACTTTAATGCCGACCGAGAAAAGATCAAAGCAATTATTGCTGAATCGGGTAACCTAACGCAGCAAACGCTGGTATCACTGCTGAGCGACCCAAACACCGTACCAAAACTTATTCACGTTAGTCTAGAAAGCAACCAAAATCCTGAGCACAAACCTGTCGGCAAGCGCTATGAATACAGTGCCGAGGACTTGCAAGACATTACAGCAGAAGATCAAGCCGAATTTTTAAGTACACTCAACAAAGCCTACAAACAAATACTTTCAAAAACTTAAGTACCATTAAAGAAAGCAGCCAAGGGTTCAACGGATGTCCAGAACGTAGGTATTGCCTATATTTTCGTCTGATACTACACGCGCGGCCTTGTGGCGCGAACATGCAGGGCAGTACGACCAATCCCCTGAGCTTCTGCAGCGGCATAAAGATAACGAGACTTTAAGAGAAGAAGACAAAAGGAAGGCGAAGTCGCCAGGAGAAAGCTGGATGTACCATTTAAGTGACGATCAGATTCGTGCCTACATGCATGCAGCCCAAAGAGGCTCAGAGCCGCCGAGTGGCAGAACTTGCCATCGAGGTATGGATTCCCGTGTCTGGACATAGGAGAGGGTGATTTTGCTACCAACGTCAACCAAGCCGTAGATATGCTACTTCCGGTCTGAACGTTCTACCTCGGCTAGTTTGCGCTTTTTCACCCAGAGATACTGAGCAACGATAACGGCACCAATAAAGGTACCTATCAACGAAAGCAGCAAATCGCCAATCGTATCACGATAGGCTGACAGCGACTCAACAAGGTGGCTCCTTACAAAGGTCGTGTACTCTAAGGCCTCCCAAATGATGTGCGTTACTGCACCGTAGGCAACCACCAAACCGGCAGTCGCCCATTTGTCATACCCACGATCTCTGAGCAGATATCCAGCTACCAACACCCAAGGGATCGATAGCAGCAGGTGCATGACATCGTCCCAAATAGTGATTTTGTCATAGAGAGCAAGCGTGTTGCCGAGCAGATCAAACGCAACTACAAACGTTAAGGCTATATCGACAGGGTAAGGGTACGCCAGGTGTCTATTTTTCCGGCTCGCAACCCTCCAAACAATATACGTCAACATGGCAGCTAGGGGATAGAAGACTACCCTGAGGGCAATGGCTTTATTTTTGTACTGCGGTAGATCACTGAAATATACCGCATGTATGAGCAGACCCACGAGGCTCAGCTTTAACAGAATATTAACGGACTTAAGTTTGTTCATAGCTACTATAGCCAGCCTAGTACAAAACCCGTCTTATAGCCAGATGCTCCGAGTAAGTCAGAATCTTTTCAGCCTGAGTGAAGCATATCTATAGATATGGTGAGTGAAGGCTGGGAGATTCTGGCCACTCGGACACTGAGTAGGGGGTAGGTTTTGTATTAGGCTGGCTATACCTATACTGTTCAAGTAACAGCAGCACAATTTGATGGTGTAGCACTCCAGTGTCCATCATCAGTATGACCAAGCGTTTCTCCGTTGGGCACTACCCAAACATGGTACTTAGGCAAGGGAGTCGTGAACGGGTCACTGACACAGAAGCCATCGGCATGCTGTTTTCGCCCATCGCTAAATACCCGCCAGACCGTTGGGTCGCTGACCTCTTTTACAAAACGAATACTGGAGTCGTACGGGCAGAAGGCGGCGGCACCAGCCGAAAAGCCATTCCAGGCGGATTGCGAAACTTTATAGGGAGTACCGGTGTCCGTTCGTACCATGATGCAGTTTCTAATAGTAGGATTGCCAACCTGGCGCCGAGTGCCACTCACAACCCGTGCAACTGTCATGCCATCGGGATTCAGTATTTGGCCTGTCGTGATGGTGCAGGTTGCTGCACTGCCGTTTACTTTGCCGTCTGACTGGTATGTAGTGATCAAGCTATCTGGCACATTTCTAACTTCGCCAATCTGCGATATCAGACAATCTCTTCTGTCAGGGTTAGGCACGTGCCTCAAGATGCTGCTGTTGGCATCATAAACCGAAGGCTGTGTAGCGCCTTTGATGAGTATGTGTCCTGGGATATCGGGTGAAACATAGTGGTCATGCAGGTACTGGATACCGGCGTCACTGAGCGGTCTGGCTCTATTAGTGCCGCCAAGTACTGTCACATCACCTTGACCTACGGGGTACATTCCGCCATACATCAAGACATATTGCTGCAGGCTAGCCTCGGGGTAATACCACGTATTATCTGGCGGGGTACAAGTTCCTGCCGAAGACCCTTTGGATCTACTGGCGATATTAGCCTCCGAAACACTTCTCATCCGACCGTGGTACGCCAAAATATAGCAATCCCGCTGGCCAGGACCGGTTAATGGCCGAAGTTGGTTATTAAGCACTAAGTATACTGCGTCCGAATTCATGCCCTTTACTACCTCATAGTCAGATGTAACGAATGGTCTGGCATTGAAGTGGTCATATTCTGAACTTGCGAGCGTACGAAGAGTTGTCAGATGATTGTGGATATTCGCGGGGCAGGAGGTCTGGTTAACGTCTCTGTGACCAACCAACGCCGGCAAGGTGCCGGAAAAGCTCGCGGGGTTAATACCGTATCTGTACAGTTTGTAGGCCGCCATATAGCTGATTGAATTCATCATCGCACCGCTTGGTTGTGAGTTTGTGAAATCTCATAATTAAAGGTGAGGGCATGTCCGCCCACCACGTCTTCGCTCGTTTTTTCGGCATAAGCTGGGTCGTAGTAGCGGCCCTGGAAAACGTTACCGCTCTGGTCAACGAGGTAGTTATAGCCAATGTCACCCCAATCCCTGGAGTTAGCATGGAAGTACCAAACCGCCCGGACTGCCGCAGCAGAATCGCCAGTGCTGGCTGCTGCCGTGTGGTGCACAACAACTCGTTGCAGTTTACGGTATTCGGGCGTCCACCGAACTGAGCTGTTAGGTTCGGGGGCACCCCATTCCGCCCGCGAAATGATATGCGGCTCATCAGAGTGTGCCTGCGCGGTTTTAACGATACCCAGGCGGTCTAGAGCCTTGCCGACTTTGCTCGTCTTGTTAGCCCCTATAGAAGGGCCTTTGGTGGTGTCGACAAGTTCCAGTGAAGCGCTGCCAAGGTCAATCTCTGCCGAAAATTCTTCTGAGTCATCAGCCGTTATCTCAAAACGATACTGAATTTTATGAATCTTTTCTGCGAGCACCAGCGCGGCATGAGATGCAGGCGCACCGTCTTTTCCGTCTTGGTCGGACGGCGCCTCAACCCAATTAGTCCAGCTGTTACCGTCAAATACCCGAAAGCCAGCAAGCACTTCACCAGCATCGCCGGCCTGATCCCAGTTTAAAATAGCAGCATTGGAGTTTGGCTTAGGGGAGTCTAACTCTTTGGATTCATATACAACTTCATCGTCAGTTTTTAGGTGACCGTCTTTGTCACTTTTGTTGTGACCCTCGACAACTCTACCCCTGCCACCGTCACCAGACATCTTGTCGGTGCTGATTTCGGTCTTGGTTGATTTGGGCCGAAATGCCAAGAACAAGCCCCCAAATAGGACGAGCCCCAGTGCCACAAACACCACAGAACGAAGTGAGAGCATGCTTTTTGATATTCTTGGTCTTCTTATATGAATTGCCATGATACAAAGCTTATGCTTACCTTATCATCCCACAGTAACCTGCAGGTATCAATATTAGCTCGGCTAGAGATTGAAGGCAGAGCAGGGCGATAACCAGTACCGCCCTGTAATCACTCTGTTAGATTCGTCCGAACTTAGAGGCTAGCAGACTGAGATCAAGGACATTGACTCGGCCGTCACCATTGATATCTGCACGACCTAGGCTTGAGCCAGATTGGCCAAACTTAGATGCCAGGAGGCTCAGGTCAAGAACGTTTACCTTACCGTCCTGATTGATATCCTCATTGATGAACGTTGGTACCTGTGGTGTGGGCAACGGAGGAGTCGTGAAAACATTATTGACGTTGATAGTGATGGCAGCACTTGTATTGCTATTGCCAGCAGCGTCTCGAGCACGAGCCGTTAAGCTGTGACTACCGTTACCCAAACCAAGCTGGAGTGTACTAAGCACAAAGCCATAGGGAGCGGTGGTATCGGTATTTCTGCTTTGGCCATCTACCAAGAACTCTACTCGGCTGACACCAACGTTGTCTGAGGCATTAGCAGTCACATTGAAGCTGCCCGAGATGGTTGCACCGTTAGCTGGTGAGGTGATAGAAACTGATGGTGCGCTGGTATCAGGCGTTGGAGTGGGGGTTGGAGTGGGCGTGGGCGTAGGAGTCGGTGTGGGTGTTGGGGTAGGAGTTGGCGGAGGTGTTGGATCTGGAGTTGGTGAAGGAGCAGGGCTAGGTACACCAGAGTTGATGTTACAAAGTGGATTACTGCCACAGTACAGCTGGCTACGAGGCAAGACTGTTCTGTATTGATGTGCGCTTTCTACATAGGCGTTAAAGATTTGGCTGTCTCGGTTAGGATTAGCTTCTCGTGCCCCAAAGTTAACTTCGACTCTAATTGGATACCTTTGGCCCTTGGTGAGCGATATAGGTGTGCCCATAACTGTTGAGCCATTTGGCTGCCACGCGTCTAATACGAGTTGGTTATTGACCCAAATACGCATTCCAACATCTTGGCTACGACCAAAGGTGTAACCCTCGGTAAACTGCGCCTGGAACTCTCCGGTGAAACGAGCAGTAAAGGGCTGGCCCCAAGGCTTGATCCATGGTGGTGGCAGCGTGTCGTCTTCGGCGTAGCTCTCACTTACGGTAGTTTCGCGTCTTTCGTAAACTTTGTTGGCAAAGTTACCCGAGAAATACTCGGCAAGTAAGCCATTGCCGGTACCGTAGCTGTCTGGAGCAAAAGCTGCAATATCAGTTCTTACATTGCCGGGTCTAATCTGGTAAGGCGCACCTTCACCAGGCTTTGGCTGGACTCTTACCACATTCCTTTGGTTACTTTCGGCGGTGTTATTGTTGCCAAAGAATATCGGTACGCCAGGTCCGCTAAACGTTGAGTTTACGATATCTAATAGCTTGGGATTTTCGTTGATGATGCCATCTATTTGAATTGCATGCTGGGTCCAGTTTCGGAAAATATTGTCGTGGAACAGGGTGGGTGCACCAGGAGGCAACGCCGATTCTGCAGCCACTATAAGGTTAGGGGTAATACCCGCGCCGTCCCAGGTCATATTCTCAAACTTCTGCTGCCTGATTGACCCTGCATTGGCTTGGAGTTTTATACCTCCAACACGGTTACCATAGACCTCGCCGTTGAAGTAGTGGTAGTCATTGGCATAGGCGCCGTGGATAATACCAAAGGTTTGGTTATAGTATGAGGCAAAGCCGCCAACCGGGTGCAGGTGAGGTGAGTTCTGCCATACCTGGATGCCGTTTTGGTTGTGGTTGTGCGTGATGTTATTATCGAACGCCCAGACACCATGGTCGCCATTGAACCAGGCAAAGCCGCCTTGTTCTCCGCTGCCCTGGATGCCAACCGCAACGTTGTTTATAGCTTTGTTGCCAACACCACCGAGCAAGAAGAAGGACATACCGTAGTGACGTGGAGTAGTGTTTGCTACCAAGTTGTGGTCCCAAACAATGTCGTGACTGTCACTGTTTTTGTCGAGATCGTGCGGATCCCACCAGAAGGCAGCAGACTTAACCTTATAAGCAATGTTATTTCTGAGTGTTACGCCATTACTGGCGTGCGTTACAAAGGAGTGGAAGTTAGCATCACGAACTACCACGCCGTCAATTACCGAGCCGCGTGAAGCTTCACCCATCATGTGCATATGAATGGCATACCGCCCCAGCTTGAAGTTAGGTTGCTTGATAGCTTCATCTACACCGCCCGAGCCCATATAGCGTAATTGAGCATTGGATATCATCTGCGTTTTAGTGGAGTGAATAAGGATGTGGGAATTGCCATTATGCCGGTCGCGATCTTCCCAGTCGTTCTCAAAAGGACGCGGTGTAGTTGTTCCTTCTATACGAACGTTCCGGGAAAGGTTGCCCACTTCGGCAGTCCACTTATTGTTAACAAGCAGTTTTGGCCGGCTCAAGCCTTGGGCAAAGCTGATGGTGTTGCCAGAAATACCGGTAATAACACGCTCGTCAAAGCCCTGGTACGATTGAGCACCAACAGTAGGTGGCTCGTTAGGGGCTATCATAATCGTGTCACCAACTCGCCAGCCAGCAGGTGCATCTTTGAGTGTTACACTTGTTGCTCCTTGCGATGCGGCTCCTGCCATACTGGTCCAGCTAGTTTTAGAGGAGCCGGCAATTTGTAGTTGACCATCTCCTATTACCCACATACCGACATCATTTGGGGTAGTTGCCGGGTCCATACCACCGCCCACAAAGGCTCTTTCATCGACTTCTACAAACTGTATGAACTGTTCCACGTTTGGATTAGCCGGCTCCATGACCAACCGGCCCCTTACAACGATATTGCGGTTAGTAACTAGCTTGGTAGTCTTAGCGGGGTCAAAGACAAGACTGCCGTTGATATAAATGTCAGCCATTCTGGGGCTTACCGTAAGGTCAAACGTAACGGCGTGACCAACTGTCACAACGTCATCAACTTCGGGCACGCGATTATTAGACCAAACCGAAGGGTCACTCCAGCGTCCGTCCTTAACACTGCTCACTGTTGTAGCTGCTCGTGAAAGCACCAACAGGGAAGCACCAGTGATAGCAAATACTACTACAAATGTCGCCATAACAGTCCGTTTGGGGTCCCGCGTGAGCTTTTTGTACTGTTGCTTGAGCCGAGATGCAAGGCTGCTTGTGCGGGGTATTGATGCCATTTTGGTCTCCTCAGTTTGCTTCTTGTGCCGTTTCATATATCGCCTCTTTGCCGCTTTCATCACTTATCTTTGTCTTCCTTCTGATTCGGGTTAACCACACTACCTGGATCAGGTTTTTGAAGGCCAGTGGCTTTCTCGACTAGGGTAGCTCCGGGGTCTGAGGGTGGAGGAGTGTTGATAGGCCCTAAGACTGCAGCACCAGAATCACCAGAGCCAGGCCACGATGAAGTAAGTGGCTTTTTGCGCCTCAAGAACACGAATGCTACTGCGGCTATCAGCACCATAACTGCTACGATGCTGCCTGCCAGAAGAGGTGAGTTACTATTTTCTACTACCGCTAGGTCTTGGAAGGCCGTCAATTGTTGGACGGGGTCAGCAGCCTGAGCTCCATCTTCGGTAGTCTTGATAGGCTGACCCTTGACGGTAACTTCTTGGGAGTACACTTTACCGTCTTGTTTATACTCGACCTTATGGTTGCCTGGAGCAACATCTTCGAACATTACAGCACCACTTTCATCGGTAGTTCCTTCTACTGGGTCTGAATGCATGACCACTTTCTTGTGACGAAGTGGTTTTTCGAACTTGTCTACCAGATACATGCGTACGTGGTAGCCCTTTGTCTTGAAGTTTTCTACGGGTAGTTCTGTCTTGTTGCCTTGCTCATCTTCAGCTATGACCTGGTAAGAGAACTTGCTACCTGGCAACACTACATTTGGATCAAGTGACACTTCGTGGTCGTTACCAAAGCCAGTAAGTGATGTTTGGGCCAGCAGCTGGTTCTCGAGACCATATTTTATATAGACACGGAACTTGGTAGAAGAGGACATGCCAAATATTGCACGGGTAAATTCGATGTGTTTTTTCTTGATGTCTACCTTAACTGGTTTACCAGTAGAGCTCCCGCCGTTATTGGCACTTCCGCCATTGTTGCTCCCACCACCGGAATTGCCGCCCGAGTTAGAGCCGCCTCCGCCTGAGCCGCCGCTGTTACCACCCCCGCCAGAAGGCTGAGATGGAGTACTTGGGGTAGAGGGAGTTGTTGGGCTGGGATTACTTGGGGTTGGGTTAGGGGCTGAAGGAGTCGTGAGGTTTACCGTAGCAGTGCCGTTATCTGGAGTAGTCGCCGCACCTGCTAGCACGCCCGTACCAGACACACTCAGACCCGTGCTGCCGCTGCCCGCCAGCGCCTTAAAGGTTACCTGTGCAACAAACGAATCGCCCGAAACGGTATCGCCCGTTATGAAGCGAATCATCGACACGGAGCCGTCGCCACCGGAATTAGTTAACTCAAGTGGAAAGGCAGAACCAGCGGAATTAACTGATACAAACTGTAGCTTAGACTGATCATACGTGAGGCTGGCGTCAATTGTATCTATGGCCGTACCGGGGTTAACGCGTACATTAACGGTCATATTATTGCCATTCTGAACACTAGAGCTGCTCAGCCCAAGCGAGAAATTACCAGGCGTCGCCACGGTATGTTGTATAAGCAGAACACCGCCAAAGAGGGCTACTAACCCCCCAATCATAAACATTCTTATTTTTGGAGAGAATTTCCGTAGTTTTTTCACTTTTAAGTACCCCTTGTTACCTTAAAAATAGAGCTTATGCCAAAAAAAAGCAACTACTGCGAGTTAAAAAGCTTATAGACACCCCTGTAAGATTACTTTTTGGCCAGCTTGTAATTTTTGTCTATATATATGAGGTTTTCAATAAGATGCTGAAGCACGGCACCTTCGGCTTCATTTTCTACACTCAGGGTATCGCTTATAGCGTCTAAGATAGTTGCAAGGGTGATAAGGTAGTCGCCAGATCGAATATGGGCTATGAGTTCCTGGAGCTCAAACGAGTCATCTTGGTCGCGCAAGAGCCAGGTTGGTAGTGGGGAATGCGACAGGACACCAGAAACTAAGCTTGCCGAATATGCTTTATCAGCCACGTTTTGACTCCTCTATAATGCTCGCGAACGAGCGTTCAGTAATAATAAGATGATCTAAAATCTCTATGCCCAAAACACGGCCAGCATCGATAAGCTGTGTAGTAACGAGCAAATCAGCGGTGGTTGGTTCGAGACTACCCGAAGGGTGGTTGTGGGCAACAATGACTGCCACCGCACCGTAAGCTACAGCCGGCTGGAAGACCTCGCGGGGATGTACGATGTTTGCCGTGAGGCTCCCGACCGATATAACTTCGTCATGGATAATCTCGTGCCTGCTGTTTAGATATAGTCCGCGCAGCTGTTCTTTTTTGCTGACTCCCATATCGCGCAAATAGTCATAGGCCTGGCCGGCCGTACGAACAAACACGGCTTTGCCGCCATCGTTAGCAAAATACCGCCGGCCCAGTTCGAAGCAGGCAACAATCTGGCAGGCTTTGCCCAATGGAATATTCAGAGCTTCTGATAACTGTGTAGGGTCAGTTTCGTTGATAATAGCTGTTTCGCCGTACTCTTTGAGTACGCGCTGAGCCATAGAAAGCACGTCTTCTTTTTTGGTACCAACGTTTAACAAGATAGCCACAAGCTCTGACACACCAAGTGCCTTGGGGCCAAACTGCAGCATTTTTTCGCGTGGTTTTTCTTCCGCAGGGAGGTCGCGTACCCGTAAGACATAGGTAACATCTGAGTGGTCAGCAACAAGCGTATCTTGGTCGCGCAGAATATAGGTCTCCTCAACAGTTGTCGGCATGAAGCCTAGTATAGCAACGCCCCTTGCGCATCAACAGAGTGATTATGCTTGCATTTAATAATTCAGCACGTACAATCCTGAAACATGACTTTACATGCAGACACTTTAGAAATGGCGGGCGAACTCCGTGCCCGACTTGGCACCGGCACCATAAACAGCTTTGGTCTTCCTGGCGCCGGCAAAGACACACAACTCGAGAGACTTGCTGGACTGTGGGGCATAACTCATATCAGTAGCGGAGCAATCTTCCGACAGAAGGGGGTTTTAAATCCCACAGATCAAGAGATCTTGGACAGCGGTGTGATTGTACCTACCAGGCTTTTTGACCAACTTGTTGTGCCAGTTCTATCGCC
>Ga0193752_1003600_pt1 | contig 10583 bp, 9 predicted proteins | sample H1c1metaG_FD_144924 | JGI IMG/M metagenome (GOLD analysis project Ga0193752, IMG submission 144924) | Soil microbial communities from a riparian zone of the East river system, Colorado, United States - H1c1 | ecosystem: Environmental > Terrestrial > Soil > Riparian zone | place: USA: East River...
CCATGTAGGGCTTGCCGTCGCGATGGGAGAGGGTGGGGGTGAGAGTCGTGCGCGGCCGCTTGCCCGGCGCCAGCGAGCCCGGCAGGCCTTCCTCCAGCCAGAACATCTGGCCGCGCGTGCTGATTGGAAAGCCGAGCTCGGGGATGACCGGCGAGCTTTGCAGCCAGCCGCCGGAGGGCGTGGCCGAGATCATGTTGCCGTCGCGGTCGACGATGTCGAAATGCACGGTGTCGCCGCTGGTCTGGCCGAGGCGGCCGACCGTGGGCTCGCCGGCGCCGCTCGACGCCACGCCGAGACGCGTGCCGTCGGCCCGGCGTAGCTTCACCACGCCGCCGTAGCCGTCCAGCTTCCCCGGCCGCTGATCGAGCGAGGCCTGCCTGGGGTCGATCAGCTTGCGGCGGTCGGCATTGTAGGCGTCCGACAGCAAGGTCTGCATCGGCACGTCGACGAACTCCGGATCGCCGTAAAAGGCCTCGCGGTCGGCATAGGCGAGCTTGCTCGCCTCGACCACGAGATGGATGAAATCGGCGCTGGTCGGGTCCATTCCGTCGAGATCGAAGCCCTTGAGCAGGGCCAGTTGCTGCAGCACCACCGGGCCCTGCGTCCAGGGACCTGCCTTGCAAACCGTGTACCGGCCGTAGTCGTAGGTGAGGGGCGCTTCGACGGTCGCCTGCCATTTGGCCATGTCGTCGCCGCGCAGCACGCCTTTGTTGCGCTGGCCCGACACGTCCATGATCTCTTCATGGGTGTAGAAGCGGTCGATCGCCTCGGCGACGAAGCCCTGGCTCCAGACCTTGCGCGCGCGCTCGATCTCGGCCTCGCGGCCGCCGCCGCCCGCCTCGGCTTCCTTGAGGATGCGGCCGTAGGTGTTGCCGATGGCGACGTTGCGGAACATTGAGGCGGGTTTGGGCACATTGCCGCCCGGCAGGAACACCGCGGCCGAACTGGGCCAGTGGGTGCGGAAATTGTCGGCCACGGTGGCGATGGTGGCCGAGGCGCGCTCGACCAGCGGGAAACCATTCAACCAGTAGCCGATGGCCGGCGTCAGCACGTCGTTGAGGCGCATCGTGCCGTAATCGCGTAGCACCAGCATATAGGCGTCGAAGGTACCGGGCACGCAGGCGGGCAGGAGGCCAGTGCCGGGAATGAGGTCGTGGCCGAGGCCGCGATAATGCGCGATGGTGGCCTTGGCCGGCATCGAACCCTGGCCGCAGATCACCTCGGTCCGCCCGCGCTTGGCATCGTGCAGGATCAGCGGCACGTCGCCCCCAGGGCCGCACAGATGCGGCTCCATGACCTGCAGGGTGAAGGCCGTGGCGACCGCCGCGTCAAACGCATTGCCGCCGCGCTCGAGGATGCCCATGCCGACCGCCGTGGCGATCCAGTGCGTGCTGGCCACGACGCCGAAGGTGCCGACGATCTCGGGCCGCGTGGTGAAGGGGTTGGGGTTGATCAATTTCACAGGAAGCCTCCCTCGGCACGAAAACAATTGGGAAACTTAGGCCGGCCCGCCTCCACGAGCCAGCACTGCCTCATTGACATTTCCGGCATCTGCTCTGGGGCGCGATCCCCGCTAAAAAACGGAAAAAACGGCAGACGACTGTCACGAGGCTCTGTCTATGGGCTGGGGCCGCGCAAGCTGCCGCCGGTGGAACCGCCACCGGTCGGGCCGCCGCCGATCGTGGGCGGGGCGCCCGGCGAGCGGCCGGTATTCTGCGTGTTGATGCCCTGGGCGCCGATGCCCTGGAGGTAGGTGAACCAGGCATCCTGTCCGCTGCCTTGCGGGCCAAGGCTCGAATTCATCGTGGCGAGCAGGCTGTTGAGCAGGGCGGCGTCGCCCGGACTGGTGCCGCCGCCCATCAATTGCTCGAACACGGTGAGAAAGGCCTGCAGGGCGCCCGGCGGCAGGACGACGGGTGAACGAGGCGGGTTGCCGGTCGCCACGAGGATCTGCGAGCCGGGACGGATCGCCTTGGCCGTGACGCCCTGGGCGGTCACCGTCATGGCCTCGCCATACAGGAAGGTGGCGATGGTCGAGCCGTCGCCGCCGATGGCGATGGTCATGATGCTGCCGCGGATACCGACCGACGATGTCGGCGTCCTGATCACGACCTCGGTCTTCTTGCTGATCGCACCGCCAACGAAGCGAAAGACGCCGCGCGTGGCCGACATCGCGAGGTCGCCCACCTTGCGGTCGGCGTCATAGACGAAGCGGTCGATCACCAGGTCGCTGCCCGGACCGATGGTCAGCGCCGAGCCATCGAGAAACACCAGATGGGCCCGGTCGTCCGTTCTGGTGGTGATGCGCTCGTTGGCGGCGATGTCGACGCCGACGCGCAGGATGCGCTCCTGCTGCGCCGGCGGCGTGCCGTGCGGCTTGCCGGCCGCGGTCGAGGTGACGCCGACCTGCTGCGCCAACGCGCTCCAGACGAGGCAGCAGCTTGCGAAGGTCAGAAAAGTGAGGCGAGCAAGCAGCTTCATTGAACCCTCCGACGCGGTTAAAGGCGTTGTCCTGGTCCTCCGCCGGCGCGCTGACGAGAGCTAACCGCCGGTGTTAGTTGCTATTGTTGTTGCCCGGGCCGCCCGTCGAGCCGCCTGTACTGGGAGTGGACGGCGGCCCGCCCATCGAGGGTGGGTTGCCCAACGGCCGCTGGGTGGCGTTGGTGGTGCTGATCGCCTGGCTGGCGCTGCCCTGCAGGTAATTGAACCAGGCGTTCACGCCGGGTCCTTGCGGACCCAGGCTGGAATTGAGTGCCGCCAGCAGTGCGTTGGTGAGCGCGCTGTCGCCCGGGCCGACGCCGGGGCCGCCGATCAATTGCTCGAAGACGGTGAGGAAGTTCTGCAGCGCGCCAGGCGGCAGGACGATCGGCGGCTGGGGCGGCCCATTATACGGCACCAGGATTTGCGAGCCGGCGCGGGTCGCCACGCTGGTCCCGCCATGGCCGGTCACCGTCATCGACTGGCCATAGAGGAAGGTGGCGATCGCCGATCCGTCGCTGCCGATGGCGATGGTCATGATGCCGCCGCGGATGCCGATGGAGGCACCGGGCGTGGTGACCGTCACGGCGGCCTTCTTGCTGATCGCGCCGCCCACGAAGCGGAACACGCCGCGCGAGGCCGACATCGCGAGGTCACCCACCTTGCGGTCGGCGTCATAGACGAAGCGGTCGATCACCAGGTCGCTGTCGGGACCGACAGTCAGGGCAGAGCCGTCGAGGAATACCAGATGGGCGCGGTCGTTGACGCGGGTGACGATGCGCTCGTTGGCGGCGACATCGATGCCGACGCGCAGGATCCGTTCCTTCTGCGCCGGCGGCGTGCCGCGCGGCTCGCCCACCGCCACCGACGTGACGCCGACCTGCTGCGCCAGCGCCGGCAAGGCCAGCCAGCTGCCCGCCAGGGAGACAAAAGCGAAGACGCGGGTAAGGCCGTTCATGAAGGTCCTCCGACGCCGCCTGCTAAAAGCGCCAACCGACGCCCACCAGGCTGGTGAAGGCGTTGTAGCTGTAGTTGCTGATCGAAGCCGCGCGCTGAGCATAGCCTGCCTGGGCGGTGAGCGAAAACCGTTCGTCCAGCGGTACCGACAGCGCGAGGCCGAAGCCGATATCGGTTTGGGTGCGCACCGTCGTCGGATCGATGTAGATGCTCGGCTGGTCGTAATTGTCGTTGCTCACATAGGCGTTCGCGGTCATCTCCCAGGGCCGGCCGTTGATTCCGATGGGATCGGTGAAGCGCACCGTAGCCGACGCGCCGGCGCCGAATTCCCAATAGGCCTGCGACGCCACCGCCGCGGTGTAGCGCACCACATTGCCGCCGACGTTCACCCACAGATTGGACAGGAGCTCGGCGCGCAACCCGAAGAAGGTGGCGGCCTCGACACCGGTGCTCTCGTTGTTGAAGGGCGCCAGCCAGTTGTTCACGAACTGGCGCTGCTGGCCGTACACCGCGATGTTGCCGGTGAGCTTGGAGGTGATCGGCACGGATGCTTCGGCGCCGGCCCCCCAAGACCAGTAACTGGTCATGTCGTCGACCGCGACGTAGCGGCCCATGATAAAGGGCCGGACCGAGATCTGCTCGGCCCAGCCGCCGAACGGCTTCATCCTTGGGCCGGTATTGAGATCGAGCACCAATACATTGGCCTCGCTGACCTGAAATTGGCGAGAGGTGTAAAACGCCATGTTGCTTTCCAGCGTGCCGCTGTCCTGGCGCCCGAGATCGTAGCGGTGGTGGACGTTGGCCGCGGCCACGGCGCTGAAGTCGGGACGCTGGGCGAAATTCGGGTTGGCGATCACCGAGGTTCCGAAGGCGCGGATCGCACCGGTCGGGCCGTTGTTGGCGTTGGTCGAATAGCGGATGCCGGCCAGCACATCGCCGGAGAATTGCGATACGCCTGTCCTTTTGTCGATGGCGACGAGATACTCGCCGGATAGTTGCTTGACCTCCTGAGTCGCCCGGGCCGAGGCGCGGGCACTTTCGAAATAGGCGCGCGCGGCCTCGTAGGAGCCGAGGCGATAATAGAGCGTTCCGAGTTCCAGCTTGACGCGCGGCTGGTCGCCGTTGATCAGCAACAGCCGCTCCAGCGCCGAGATGGCGCCTTCGAGATCGTTCACCTTCACTGCCGCTTCGGCATAACGCAGCACGGTGGCGGGATCGGACGGGTTTTTGAGTGAATCCTGGAACGCCGCATCATAAGCAATGCGGTCGGGACTTTGTGTTGACGTCTGCGCCTGCGCAGCAAGCACGGCGAACAGGACGGCCGTGCCGACCAAATACCCAAGAATGCGCATGTACAAAGACTATACGCATCCCCTGCAAATTTTAAATCTCTTTTTGTTTATTCAGCCGCTTCCGGCAAGCGCATCCACGCCGGAATCTCCGGCACGATCCTGACGCCGTCGGCCGTCAGCGCCGCCGCGCCGCGGGCGGCGTCGATGCGCAGCAGCGCGATTGCCCGATCACCGATGCCGGAACGCAATTCACCGACGTCCTGGCCATTCTGATGGATCGCAACGCCCGATGCCGGCAAAGCGCCTTCGACGCGAACCGGGAACAGGCGCTTCTTCACCAGGCCGCGATACTTGGTGCGGGCCGTCAGCTCCTGTCCCATGTAGCAACCCTTGTTCCAATCGACGCCATTCAACTCGTCGAAGCCGCTTTCCAGGAGGAGCGCCTTCTCGGGCTGCAGGTCGCGGCTGCCGTCGGGTACGCCGAGCCCCAGGCGCAAAGATTCATAGTCTTCGAGCGGGGCGGCGGCGAAGCCGCGCGCCGTCAACAGGGCCGTCGCCGTTCCGGCGGGCGCCAGCACGCGCAGGCCAAGCGAGGGAAGGCGCGGATCGACGAAGGCCACCGCGCCATCGAGGATCGTTGGGCCATCCGCCGGCAGCGCCTTGACGGCATCCGGACCGAAGACCACGGCAACCTCCATGGTCGCGCTGCGGTCCTCGACCGTCACCTTCGAGCGCAGCTTGAAGAAGCCAAGCTTCTTGGCCAAGGCAGGCGCGCGCTCGCGCTCGGTCTCGAGCAGCAGCATGTCGGCGCCACCCGTCGCTCCATCGCCCGCGACGACGAACATGTCGTTGAGGAAACGGCCTTGAGGCGTCAACAGCGCAGCCCAGATCGCGTGGCCGGCGGCGATTTTGGTCGTGTCGTTGGAGATCAACCCCTGCAGGAACTCGACGCGGTCCGGTCCACCGATCGCGATGACGCCGCGGTGGGGGATCAGGCTGAAGGAAGGAACTGGCATTGCCAAGACTTGGGGGCTGAGCGACCGCTTGGCAAGCGCCCCGCCGCTATCCCAGCCTTGCCCTCAGGGCTTTCGCGTAGGGAGCGATCGGCGTGGTCTTGACGAATTCGATGAGCCGCTTCTTGGCGGAGAAGGTGAAATCGAGCAGTCCGAAGATATCCACGTCGAAGCCCATCAGCCTGCTCGTCTTTTCGTAATAATAGCCCTGGGACTGGCGGATTGCCGCGCGATACGTCGAAACCGATTGTTTCGGGGCCAGGTAGACCTTGTTCGGCGTGATGGCGAAAGGCCTCAACTTGCTGTCTCCCGACCGGAGATAGCGCATACGCTAGCCTGTCTTACCCAGCTACAGAGACAGCGGCTCCCGGAAGTGGACACCTGTAGTCCTTAAAGGCGGTGCGCAGCTTCTAAGAAAAGGTGTGACAATTCTCGGCGTGGATCGCCCATCTAGGCTTTCCCACCGTGCCGACGGGCGATGACGTCGCAGTATGGCGACCCGACGACCTGATGATCCCGCTCCATCATGGCGCGGAGCCGCGAGCAGGCCTCGGATGACGATACCGGCTCTGGAGGAATATCCCCCTCGGCCGGCGCTATACTGATTTCCTCGAATTCTCGTTCAAGAAAGTCTATCATTGGAGCGGGATCACAACCGAGACGAGCAATCCCGTAAGGCCAAAACTCCATGATAAGAAGCTCTGCTTTCGCCAATGTTCGACGCCCACCGGCGACGACGAGCGGTTCCGCCCCCTGTGTGTCGATCTTGACGGCCAGCGGCAAATCCACTTCGCCGATAATCTCGTCAAGAGTTACCCCCGGGACTTGTATGATTTGCCTGCGCTGCTCTCCAAAGTCACCGGGCGCATCGGACCGATGCACTCGATGATCGCCAAGATTTCCCTCCCCGATCTCCAAATCAATTAAGCAATGTTGATCGAGAACTCCTGCTTCATGAGTGACCACATTGTCATGAAAGCAATTGGCCGCGATATTGAGGGAAAGATTCCCAAAATTGACGGGTTCCGGTTCGAACGCAAAGCATTTTACCTTGGGATTTTTCGCAATCGGAATAGTGGTCAGCCCTATATTCGCACCGATATCTATGTAAGTTCCGCCATCGTATTTACGGAAGAATGCCACGAGCAGATCATTGGTTTGTTTAGCCCACGTGCCCGTTCGAGCGTACGTGGCAAAGACGTTGGTATCTGTTGCCGCACTTTGTATCGTTCCGTATTCGCCATTAGTCTTCAAGGCGCTTATTCCGAGTTGCGGCGCAAGATGTCTGATAACAGCCAATTGTTCTGAAACTTCCATCACTGTGCAAAGCCGCTCAATGAGCATCAACCGCGCGCGTCGAGGCAGAGACCGCCACGGCAGACACGAAATACCTGCCTCAACAACTCGTTTCGCTCGCTGCCTCATGCCGGCCTTACCATAAAGGCGGGTACCGTTCATTGACTCCACCATTGAGTTCGAAGCGGCTACCATGGCCCATCCTTGGGTTGGAAATATACGAACCTCATCTATTGCAGGTCCTATCCTAAGGTCTCGCGTTTGCATGCGCGGTGATCAAGCGGTGACTATCCCAAACGTGCATCAACGCTGATTGGTGGCTACTCGCCGCCAGGTCCCGCGGATGCGAGGGTGCGGCGAAGGTCGCTATTGTACCGCTGTCTCGGACGCCTCGTGACATATCGGTGACGCCTGACCTTCTGTGACCACACCTTGATCACTGGCGCGGCCAGCCTGTGCTGACAGGATGGCGGCTGGCGAGTGGATGGGTACATGAGTTTTCTCGACAAGGCCGTCGACGTGGCGGAGCCAAAGCGCGTGCCCACGATGGGAGAGCAGGTAGCGACAGACCGCCCACGCCCTGATAGGCGGCGTATAGCCACGAATTTCTTGACCCAAGCCGCGTCCAATATGCTTGGGCTTCTGATCACAATCTTGGTCAGCATCTATGTTTTACGCGCGCTCGGGCCGGCCGCGATCGGCCAGGTGAATTGGGCCCAGGCCGCCATTAGCTACTTCACCATCCTTGTCAATCCAGGGCTTACACTTGTGGGCCAACGCGAGCTTGCGAAGTCTCCGCAACGTGGCGGGGAGCTGATGTCGCTTATCCTGACGCTGCAGACACTTTTTGCGCTGGCGGTTTACGGATTGGTGGTGGTGATTGCCACGCTCGACCTTCGCGGACCGGTGGTCAGTCTGCTGCTCTTGATCCAGGGCGTCGGCCTCTTTCTTTCGGCGCTCAATGCGGGTTGGCTGTTACAGGCCAACGAACGCATGGTAGCACCAAGCCTCGCTAGCCTTGCTTTTAACGCTCTACAACTGCCTGTGCTGCTGTTCTTCATACATCGTCCCGACGATGTTTTGCTCTACGCAGCACTTGGTCTGCCCTTCACTATGATGGGCGTCGCGTTCAATTTCTGGTACGCCGCCCATCGCGGCTTGCTGCGGCCCCTCCGCCTGCGGCCGACACTTGCCGGCGCGGGGGCGTTGTTGCGCGAGGCCTGGCCGCTCGCACTGACGCAAAGTGCCATCCTGATCTACTTTAACAGTGACACTCTAATATTGGGCTTTACTGACGGCGACGAAGCAGTGGGCCAGTACGCGACCGCGTATAAGCTGATGATGGTCGCTGCCGTGATTACCGTTGCGCTCTGGAACGCTTACTTCCCAGTTCTGGCGCGCAGCCACAATTCTTCCGCGGAGGCAACGGCACTGTCGCGCGAGTATCTCGGCCTGCTTGCCTGGACGGGTCTCCCTATCGCCGCTCTCGGCTGGGCGGAAGGGCGCCATGTGGTCGAACTAATGTACGGCGCCGCATTCGCGGCAAGCGGCCCCTACTTCGAGTGGCTCTGCCTCAATATAGCGATCCAGTTCCTCAACTATGGGATTACCTCAACCTTGGTGCCGTGGGGCTACAGCAGGCTGCAATTCAAGATCAGCGCCTCCGGTGCTGCCGCCAATCTGGCACTGAACGCCATTGCCATCCCGTTTTTTGGACCATGGGGCGCAATCGCCACCACTTTGGCTGCGGAAGGACTGGTGCTGGTTTTGGGATTGGTGGTTCGGAGGCGATGCGCAATTTTCTGGCATCCCGTGCTGCCAATCGTGGCGCCGCCGCTTGTGTGCTCGGCCGCGGTAGCGTTGGTCCTCCATGCCTTGCCGGTCTCCCTTGACCGCTACTGGTACCTGCAGCTCGTTGTGGGTGTGGCAATACTGGGTGCATGCCTATGGATCTTTGAGCGCAGGGCCATCGTCGGGTTGATCGGTCGCAAAACCCCGGTCTAACCGTGGTGTCCGGCGACGAGCAGTTCGGTGTAGTCACTGGATGGTCACTGCGACCGCATGGACATTGGTCTACGTTGTCATGTGGTAGTTGCGTTCGTGATTGACGCAAGGATAGGTCATGAGGACTACTATCAATAGTGGGGACTCGTTGACGGAATCACCGGACCGGGGCAGCCATTACGCGAAAGCCAAACAGAAGTTGCGCTCTATGCTTCCGCAGGCCCTGCTGAACTGGCGCGAGGCGCGTTACTTCGGCAAATACGGCGAAGTTGAGATGCACCTTCTCGAATTTCTTTGCCGGCGAGATCAGGACGCCATCGATGTCGGAGCCAATTATGGTGGTTACGTGCATTTCATGCGCCGATATGCGAGACGGGTTTTCGCGTACGAGGCAATGCCGGAACTTGCCCAGTTGCTCCGGCGGAAGTTTCCGCGCGACGTCATAGTCGAATCCACCGCCCTGTCCGACAATGTTGGCGACGGCCAACTCTATATGCCCGTAATTGACGGTGTTATGGTAGTCGGCTGCTCAACCGTTTCGACAGAAGCCTCGGGCGTCTATGAGGCGAACCGTGTCACTAGGGTGCGACTGGACCGGCTCGACAACGTCTATACCGGCATCGCTGGCTTCATCAAGATAGACGTCGAAGGCCACGAACAGGCGGTACTGAACGGCGCGGTCGAGACCATCGGTCGTTGCCTGCCACGCATTTTGGTTGAGGTCGACGAGCGCCTTGCTCCAGGGGGGCTGGTCCGCGCCAAGCAATTCTTCGCCAAGCTCGGTTATCACGGCTACTATGCGCATGCGGGCCGGCTTGAGAATATCGAGCAGTTTTCGCTCGCCAACATGCAGAATCCGCTGAATCTGCCGAAAATGGCCGCCGCGTTGCACGAGCGCCCACAACTCGAAAGCTATATCAATAACTTCATCTTCTTGCCGCCCAACGAACCTGGTGAGACGCCGCGCAGGATCAACGAACGCCTCGCCCAACTATAAATTGCATGCGCTCTGGCCGAAGGAATTTCCGTCGATCGGGCGTCAGCCCTAATGCGCGAACGATCGTTGTGAAGACCCCAAGGAACTCGGGCACGGACACGAAACGAATGTTCCTGCGCACACTGCCGCCGTCCTGATGCCGAGCGCAGGCCACGTGCTTCGCTGTGGAATGGCCAAGCTTTTTGGTATTCGCGACTGAGCGGCGGGCAGGGCGCACCTATCCAGGCCACCGCCGATGCCGGGCCTCTATCCGAGCCTAACGACCCTTCCCAATCCGCTGGCAAAGCCCGTCCACAAGAAGGCGAAGCTGCTGAGCCTGATCCTGATCGGGCGTGTAAGATTCGTGCGCTGGGTCGAGGGCAACACAATGAGGGCACCCGAGGTTTCGGGGCTGCGAGGGGTAGCGACGGCCGTTGCGATCAGCCCAGACGGGAGGAGAGACCGATGACTTTCCGCATGAGAGGCCAGCGGGCGATGGGTTTCCGCAATCAATGCAATGACTTCGCGCCGAAACCCTTCGATCAGTCCGCGCAAAAATCCAAGATA
>Ga0193752_1003601_pt1 | contig 10581 bp, 6 predicted proteins | sample H1c1metaG_FD_144924 | JGI IMG/M metagenome (GOLD analysis project Ga0193752, IMG submission 144924) | Soil microbial communities from a riparian zone of the East river system, Colorado, United States - H1c1 | ecosystem: Environmental > Terrestrial > Soil > Riparian zone | place: USA: East River...
CGTTTGACTGTGCTTGTATGATTGCTGGAACGGCGAGTAGGAGCGCGACTAGTCGTGTCTTCATTCGGGCGAGTATATCGGACGGCGATATTGGGGGCTAGTTCAGGGTCATCGCGCGGTCGTCAACGGGCACTCACTCCGACGCCCGCCTTCCTCCCTCGAACATCTCGACCGACAACGGCGGTACGAAAGAGCGTGCGCGAATCTCTCCATTGGGAGGGGGGAATCCAACGGCGTTTGGAGTTCTGAGTTGATTGTGGCGCGTTCGTTGTTCAGAGCGTTGATCGGGGAGGGAGTGCGTGTTCTTGGAGACGGCTTCTGAGCGCGCAGAGTTCCCGGTGCAAGCCGGGAACGACCCTACGTGCGAAGTGGCCGGCGGAAGGAATGCGCGCGACCGACCATGGCGCCAAACGCAGTAGCGACACAACTTCGACCCCACATGACACTCAGAGCACCATCGATCGACGACGTGCATCACGCGCGCGAACGAATCGCCAGCACCGCGCGACGAACGCCGCTGCTGCCGTTTCCCGAGGCAGGCGACGTCTACCTGAAGCTCGAGAACCTCCAACCCATCGGATCGTTCAAGCTCCGCGGCGCCGCGAATGCCATGGCCGTCGCCGGGCCGGAGGCGCTCGCGAATGGCGTGTACACGGCCAGCGCGGGCAACATGGCGCAGGGCGTCGCGTGGTGTGCAAAGGAGCTTGGAGTACGCTGCCGCGTGATCGTGCCCGAACACGCGCCGCGAACAAAGACCGATGCCATTGAGCGGCTCGGTGGCGAAGTCATTCGCGTCCCGTTCGAGCAGTGGTGGCAAACCATCGTCGACAAGGGCGCGCCGGGAATGGATGGCGTATTCATCCACCCATTCGCCGACACCGCGGTCATGGCCGGCAACGGCACGATCGCGCTCGAGATCTTCGAGGACATCGATGACGTCGACGCAATCATCGTCCCCTACGGCGGCGGCGGACTGTCGTGCGGCATCGCCGCTGCGACGTTGGCGCTCAGCCCGCAGACAAAGGTCTACGCCGTCGAAGTCGAGACGGCCGCGCCGCTCACGGCATCGCTCGCGGCTGGAACACCGACGCCCGTGACGCGTACGCAGACCTTCATCGACGGCATGGGCAGCGGCGCCGTGTTCGACGAGATGTGGCCACTCGTGCAATCGCTGCTCGCCGGCACGGTCGTCGTCACCGTCGCACAGATTGCCGCCGCCGTGAAGCTGCTCGCCGAGCGGGCGCGCATCGTCGCTGAAGGTGCTGGTGCAGCGCCGCTCGCGGCAGCGATGGCCGGTGCATTCGATGGACAGCGCGTCGTCTGCATCGTCAGCGGTGGCAACATCGACATGGACAAGCTCGCGACGATCCTGCGCGGCGATATCCCGTAGCTTGAAACGCTCGCCAACACACACAATTAATTCCATGAAGCACTTCGTTGCCGTTCTCGCGCTCGCGACGACCTCCGCGACTCTCGCCGCGCAGAGCCCACCGCGACAGACCGAATCCGACGCCTACACACGCTACGAGCTCCTCGCGCCCGGCTCGGCAAAATTTCGCATCGTCTACGAAGTCACCGCGTCAACGACCGGCGCGACACACTACTTCAATCCCATTCGCAAGGGCAGCATCGCCACCGACGAGTCGGTGAGCGACCGCGCCACTGGCAAGCCACTCGCGTTCGGCGTCGTCGGTTGTACCGAAGCGCGAACCGGCGGCGTGCGCTGCACCGACACGACGCAGACCTACATCAGGGTCACACTCGCCCGCCCCGTCCCCGCCGACGGGGGCGAAGGCCGCGTGCTGATCCTCAAGACATACGAAGACTCGCTCAGCTACTTCAAGCGCGGCGACACCATCGTCTTCACCCGTCCGCTCGGTATCAAGCGCAATGCGGTCGTGCTGCCGAGAGGATACGAGGTCGTGTCGTCGAGCTTTCCGTCACAGGTGTTGCAGGAGCAGGACGGTAGCATCGGCATCAGTTTTTGGAACGACACACCTTCCGAAGCCGCAGTGACACTGCGGGCCGTGCCGGTGAAGGGGGTGAGCACCGCGAAGTCGGCCGTCGCGACGAGACTCGTCGATCGCGCACACCAGAATCGCGAGATCGTCTACTTCCTGCAGCAGCCGGAGACCCACGCATTCGATCTCTATCACGACTACACCGAGTCCTTCCCCGGCGTGAGCACGTACCTGAACGTCGTCCGCGCTGGAAGCACGGTCTCCAATCCGCGGGCGATCAATCTCGACACCGGCGAGAAGCTCTCCTTCGATGTCCTCAAGGGCGACGAGATCACTCGCGCCAAGCTCGACGTGAAGGACGTCACGCCGCAGACCGAAGTCGTGCGCTTCAAGTTTCCCACCGTCGCCGCGGGTTCATCCGTGCGGCTTCGCATGTTCGAGACCTACACCGATACAGCGCGCTACAAACTCGTAGGCGACGAACTCGTATGGGACCGCAGCTTCGGTCGGCCGACGAACGCGGTCGTCTTACCAGCGGGATGGATGCTCACGAACAGCTCCCTCCCGGCCACCGTCACCACGATCCCCGATGGCCGAGTGCGTCTGGATTTCATCAATCCACGCCCGGACGAATTGGCGGTGCTCGTCACCGCTCGGCGACGTGTGCGCTAGCGCGTGACGTAGTTGATCTTCAGCGTATCGCTCGCCGCGAAGGTTCGCAGCAGCGCGCGCGACACACAGTGTGGGACACAGTTGTTGTCGCACGCACCGAAGCCCTTCTCGCTCTTCACGAGGCGCGGCTCCGCTGCGGGGCCCGGGACGTACGATGTGACCGATGAGTCTCGCTTGAGCCACGTCATGGGATACGTAGTGTCGGCGGGAACCACGAGCAGCCGATACGGTCCTTCCGGGCCGGAGGTGGTGTCGCGCCATACGTAGTTCAATCCAGGCGCGATCCCCATCGGCGAATAGGCCCCGTCGCTGTTCAGCCGGAACGAGAAGCGGTTGCCCGGAACTCGGCCTTCTCCACTCGTCTGCGTCGCCGTGGCGACGGTGATCGTCGGCAGAGTGCCGCCAGGCGCGCCGATGAGCATCGTATCGACCGTGACCGGCTCGCGTTCGTTGGCATACGTGTAGTTCGTCGTCGCTTCGAGAAGGATGACGCTACGCGCGGGCGAACCAGTGATGCCGGCGCTGTCGACCGTCGCATCTCGCTTGAAGCATGCCGTCAACAGCAGGCCGGACATCGGAATCAGCATCCACCGTTGCATCGTCGTGCGCCAACCTTCGACTCGCGTCATCGCTGTCTCCAAGAGAGTGAATGCTCGTACATCGTTGTTAGCGCGTTCTTTGCCGACTACGAATCACGTCGATGCGTCGTCGCAATTCGGGATCAGCATCGCTCCACAGCAGCACGGCCGGCTTCGCCCACTTGTCGAACGTGGCGGCGTCGCGCGCTTGCCACGCGAGGTCGGCGCGCAGCGCCATCGTCGGCACGATGGCCGAAGCAGCGGCGATGTTGGTGACCAGACCACTGCGCGCGCGCGGTAGGCCAGCCAGTGCCGCATCGAGCTGCGCAGTGGCGGCCACCGTGTCGCCGAGCGACAGCAGCATCGTGGCGTGATGATAGAAGAAGTCCATGCCCATCGTCCCAGGCGAGTACTCGGCGGCTCGCGCCAGCATGGATCGGCTGGAGCGGCGTGCAGCGGCGGTGTCGCGTTTCGCGATCGCCATATGCATCGCCAACCGCGGATCTCGATCGGATGCAAGGGAAAATTGCGCGATTGGTGCGAGCTGATCATACGCGAGCCCAAAGGTGTTGCGGAACACCATCTGTCGCACGTCGGCCTGCTCGGCCGGCGGAATCCATGCGGCAATCGACCGCGACGTTCGCGCGAGTACGGCACGCATGCTGTCGCGCGGTCCGCCGAGCGCAGCGTAGGCCTGGAGTTGCAGTGCGCCGGCGGTGACTTCCGTGGGAAGGTTGGCGCGCTTGCCATTCGCCGCTACGAACGGAACGCTCTCGCTGTCCGACGCCGCACGCGCACTGAGCGTGGCAGCGCGGGCTGCCCGACCCGTCAATGCGGCAAGTCCGGCGAGATGACCGGCCTGATACGGCGTGGGTGACGGCCATTCACGCAGCGCCGAATCAGCGAGCGCGCGCGCAGCCGCGACACTGTCGGACTTGAGTAGCAGACGGACGAGCATTGCCTTTCGGCGCGTGCGGTCGGCGGGCTGCACTGAGCCTCGTAGCGAAGTGCGCGCTGCCGTGAGCGCCGCAGACATGCCGGCGCCTGCGCCAGCAATGCCGTTCGCCGCTTCGAGTGCGAGTGCGTGGTTTTCCTGCGCATCTCCGCTGGATGGAAATGCGCGCGCCCAATCTGCCGTCAACTGTCGATACGTCTCCGCACCCCAGAGCACGGCCCGACGCTCGGTGGCTGGACGCGCCGACGGCGCGATGGCCTGCGCATACGGCAGCGGAGAGAATGCGAGCGTATTCGCGGCGAACGAAGGAAATGCGGCGAAGCGCTGCGTATCCGGTGCGACGGCAACTCCACGCCGCAGCCGTGCTTCTTCCGTAAACAGCACTCGGCGCGACAGTCGCCCGAACGCCAATCCACGCTCGGCCACATGGAACGACGGCACGAGCGTGAGCGCACGCCGATACGAGGTGATGGCCGTCTGTGTGCTACCGCGGAAGCTGTAGCCCGTCGGGCTCTTCGTGTCGCGAACGACGACGGGATCGCGCGCGTTGCAGTCACCCAGCCCGAACCACGCGGAGAAATCGAGCGAGTCGGAGGCAATCAGCGTTCGGTAACGCTGGCAGGCCTCCGCCATGCGACCTTCCGCGAGATCGAGCAACGCGCTCGCGTGGGCGCGATCGCGCAGTGGCAGCGCCGAGGACAGTGCGACAGCGCGCGCCGCGTTGCTCGTCCACGCCGACGGCTCAGCCTCGCCCTCCCACGCCATCGTGCGCGCGAGCCAGAAGTGCGCGTGTGCGTACGACTCGTCCGTCGCCAACGCGTCCTTGAAGCTCTGTTCGGCGAGCCGAAGATCGAACTTGTCGATCGCCGAGCGTCCGTCGAGAAACTTCTCCAGCGCGATGAGGTTTCGTGTGCCCGTCGCCGCACCCTCGCGCACACGTCGGCCGCCGATGATGACCGAGTCGGCAAGGGCGGTGAAGACGCCCTCGAGTTGCGGAGTGTCGCGCGCGAGGCGGACGACAAACTGTCGAGTGGACTGGGCGCCGCGCTGCACATCGTAGGCGACGATGCGAATCTCGAGCGAATCGCCGACAGGTACGACCTCGCCCCATGCGAGCTGTCCGGCGTGAAGCGTCTTCGCCGCATCGACCGCGTCGGCGACGGTGCGCGGTTGCTGGCGATTCCAGACGTCGCTCACACGCATGTCGTCCACGAGACGCACGCCTTGCCACCGCGCCATCGCGTCGTGCAGGAGACGAGCGCATCCGTCGCCGTCGAGCCAGCTGTTCTTCGCCGTGCCGACATGCCGGAAGGGGAAGACAGCGTACGTGTATTGATCAACTGCCGCTTCGCCACCCGTTCCTCTGGCGTAGACACCTCCGGCGACGGCCAGGGCGATGATGCCGGCCGCGACGAGTGCGGCCCGTGAGCGCGAGACGCCTCCTTCGCGCAGCTCGACTTCCGGTTCCACGGCGGTGAGCTCGCGCACGAACTCGCCTGCCGTGGCAAAACGCTTCTCCGGATCTTCCTCGAGCATGTGGGAGACGATCCGCTCCAGCGAGTCCGGCACCTTGGGGCGCAAGGCTCGCACGGCGTCGGGCGGTCCCGATGCGCGGCGTGCGATCACTGCGCGCGGTGTCTTGCCGGGAAAGGGCTGATGGCCCGTGAGCATCTCGAACAGCACGCAGCCCAGCGAGTAGATGTCGCTCTTGCCATCGACTTCGTGAGCGCCCGCAGCTTGCTCAGGGCTCATGTAAGCCGGCGTGCCGACGGCGAGTCCTGTGCCCGTGACGCGCATCTCGCTCGCCAGCGAGATCACGTGCGCGATGCCGAAGTCTGCGACGTAGGCATGGCCGTCGGCGAGAAGGATATTGGCCGGCTTGATGTCGCGATGGATGACGCCATTGCGGTGCGCGTACTCGAGCGCGTCGCCGACTTCTTCGGCGATCGACACCGCAGTCGCGAGCGGCAGTGCGCCCTCTCGGCGAATGCGCTGCTCGAGCGTCTCGCCATTGACGTACGGCATGACGAAGAAGGGCGCGTCGTCCCACACGCCCGAGTCGTGCAGCGGCAGGATGTGTGGATGCTGCATCCCGGCGATCGTGTGGATCTCGCCGAGGAATCGCGTCGGGGTCAGGAGGAGGTCCGACTGCAGGTGCTTGAGGGCGACGAGCCGGTCGTGCTTCTGGTCGTACGCGAGATACACGATGGCCGTCGCGCCTCGACCCAGTTCGCGGCGAATCTCGTAGCCTTCGGGGGAATTGCCGTACCGCTCGGACACGTCGAGCAGCTCCTGAATGAAAGGAGTTTCAAGCGCCCCCATCATAGGGGAAACGTCTGGCTAGGGGAATGGCGGGCGCAGCGATAGGCTGTCGCGAGCCGTAGTCGTTCACACCTTCTCCACCCCACCATGACGATTCGCCTCCGTTCGCTCGCTGCGGCAGCGCTGCTACCGCTGGCCGCATCCCCGCTCGTCGCACAGCAACCACCAGGTGCTCCTCCCGGAGCGACTCCCGCGACAGGTGCACCTCAGGGCACGCCGACGCCACCGCGCCGACCGCGGCCCTATGCGCAGGTCGTCACCAACCGCGCGAAGACCGACCGCGGCGGCATCACGGTGCATCAGGTCGAGGAACGCTGGCTGTTCGAGGTGCCCGACTCGCTGCTGCGCCGAGATTTCCTGTTCGTCAGCCGCATCGCCGGCGTGCCGACGAACTTTCCCGGCTTCACGCCGGCGGGGACGTCGCTCGAATCGCGGATGATTCGTTGGGAGCGTCAGGGCGACCGGTTGATCATGCGCGGTGTGGCCACTGTCGCCTACTCGGACGACTCGCTGCCCATCGCCATCTCCGTCGCGAGCAACAACGTCGGGCCGATTCTGGCGTCGTTTCCCGTCCAGGCCTACACGAGCGATTCGAGCTCCGTCGTCGTCGACGTCACCGACTTCTTCGCCGGTGACACACCAGGCATCAGCGGACTCACGCCGGCGCAACGCCGGCAGTATCAGGTGCGACGTCTCGATCCCGCGCGCAGCTTCGTGAACACGGCGCACGCGTATCCGCTGAACGTCGAAGTGCGGCACACGCAGACCTTCGACGCCGGCGAGCCGCCGTCTGACGCAACGAGCGGTACGATTACGCTCGAGATGCGGCAGTCGATCGTGCTGTTGCCGCGCGAGCCGATGCGTCCGCGCTACGCCGACGATCGCGTCGGCTTCTTCAGTGTGTCACGCATCAACTACGGGCTCGACGAACAGAAGGCGGCGACGCAGCGGTTCATCCGCCGTTGGCGTCTCGAGCCCAAGGATCCGGCGGCGTATGCGCGGGGCGAACTCGTCGAGCCGATCAAACCGATCGTGTACTACATCGATCCAGCAACGCCGATGAAGTGGCGTCCCTACGTCCGCGCGGGCGTCAACGCGTGGTCCTCTGTCTTCGAGGCGGCCGGATTCAAGAACGCCGTCCAGGCGAAGGATCCACCGAGCGCAAAGGAGGATCCGTCATGGGATCCAGAGGACATCCGCTATTCGGTCGTCCGCTGGGCGGCGAGTCTCGTGCGCAACGCGCAGGGACCGAGCACGTCGGATCCGCGCACTGGTGAGATCATCGAGAGCGATATCACCTGGTACCACAACCACATGCGGTCGTATCGCAATCGGTTGCTCACGGAGACCGGTGCATCGAATCCCGACGCGCGGACGCTGGACATCCCCGAGTCGTTGATGGGCGAGACGATGCTTCAGGTCATCACGCACGAAGTCGGTCACGCACTCGGGTTGCCGCACAACATGGCGGCATCATTCTCCTATCCGGTCGATTCGCTGCGCAGCAAGTCGTTCACGAGCGTGTACGGTGTGTCTGGCACGATCATGGACTATGCGCGACAGAACTATGTCGCGCAGCCGGGCGACGGTCTTGCGCCGAAGGATTTCATTCGTCGTCTCGGACCCTTCGACAAGTTCGTGATCAACTGGGGTTACCGCGCGCTTCCGCAAGCGGCGACGCCGGAAGCGGAGCGTCCCATCCTCAACAAGTGGGTGATGGACCAGAAGGGCCCGATGGCGTATCGCTACATCGGCGAGGGGCTTACCGGCATCGATCCGCGCTCGCAGACCGAGGACATCGGCGACGATCCGATTCGCGCGAGCACGTATGCGATCGCGAACATGAAGCGAATGGTGCCGAATCTCATTCAGTGGACGTCGCGTCCGGGTGAAGACTACGACGACCTCTCCGAGCTGTATGGCGAGGCTCTCGCGAACTGGGGTCGCTACATGAATCACGTTGTCGCGCTGATCGGTGGCGTGAGCGTGAACGCGAAGACGACCGACCAGGCCGGCGTCGTCTACGATCGCGTCCCGCGTGCTCGGCAGCAGGCTGCACTGAAGTTCATTACCGACGAAGTGTTCCAGACGCCGACATGGCTCGCACCCGCGCCGATTCTCTCGCGCATCGGTCCGCAGCCGGCCAATGCGACGCTCGCTGGTACGCAGGGGTCGGTGCTGAACCAGCTCACGGATGTGCGGCGTCTCTCGCGTCTCGCTGATGCCGAAGCGACCGATGCGGCGAATGCCTACACGGCGTCGGCGTACATGGCCGATCTGCGCACTGCGCTGTGGGGTGGCACCGCGGGTGGCGTGTCGCCGGATGCGAATCGTCGGGCGCTGCAGCGTCTGTATCTGCAGCGGTTGGCGGTGTGGATTGCGCCGCCTGCTCCGACGCCCGGCGGTGGGCAGGGACAGGGACAGCAACAGCAGAATCCGAATGCGCCGCCGCAGTCGGCATTGCTCACACAGCCGGATGTGCCGCGGAGCGATCTACCAGCGCTTGTGCGGTCCGAGTTGCGGACCATTCGCGGTAGTGCGCTTGCTGCTTCTCGATCTGCGCCCAGCTCGATTGCGCGAGCTCACTTTGCGGATGTCGTCGATCGGATCGACGTCGCGCTGGAGGCAGGAAAGAAGTAAGGAATAGTGGCCGGCGTGAGCCAGCTCGATCTGCACAGATCAATCCTTGAATCCTTCCAATCCCTGCCGTGCCTTTTCTGTTGTTTGTGAGGGTGGATGTGCACCTGCATCTCACTCAGAGGAGTCCAACAGGAAGGGGCTAGGATTGAAGGATTGATGGATTGACTCTCAGCCGCGCGAACGATGTATTGCCGGTTCACGAACATCAAATTCAGGATCAACAGCAGAAGGCAAAGGCTTGGCACGGATGGGCACGGAGGACCGCCGGATCTTCACGGATACCGCTATGCCACGATTCACCAAGAATCGCGACGTCAAAAAGAAGGCTTCACTCTTTGATGTTGCGCGAGGACAGACTCGGCGAGCGAGGCCTGCCTGAGGCAGTGTCAGTGTAAATTCGGCAGTTAATCCGTGCCCATCCGCGTCAAGCAGTTGCGGTTAGCCACTGGCGATTATCCAGTCTCTACTTGCTCCACGGCGGCTTGACCCCCACCGACCGCGAATACGAGATCAGCTGCCCGAGATGCTCGTGAAGATCGCCGGACATTCCGAACGCTGACCTCGGGAGTGACGCGCCCCACGGCTTGTACTTGCCCGTGAGCCCCGACGGATCAGCGGCGGACAGCTGCGCCTTCGAATACGCCCACGACTTGTTCAGCTCTGCGATCACGTCTTTTTTCGCCGTGATCTTCTCTTTCGTCGCCGCCGTCTCGCTCTCCTTCCCGAAGTCGGCAGGCGGATTGCCGCCGATCGAACCCGGCACCCAGTAGTACCACTCGGTGGCCACGTGCATCAGCACTTCGGACACCGAGCGCACTCCTGGAGCGGGCCGCCAGGAGTACTTCCCTTCCGGAATGGCGTTCGCGAGGGCCATGATCTTCGCGTGCACCGTGTCGAGGTCGGCCATATACTCGTCGCGGACAGCGGCGGCCGACTTGGCGTCGAGCACGGCTTGCGCGCCCGCCCGCGGCGCGGATGACATCGCGGCGACAGCGACGAGCACGAGCGGCAGGGCGAGGCGGGAGAGTGGGCGGGACACGGCGCGCTCCGGAAGAGATGGTTCGGCTGTACGCGTGGGATTGCGGTGAAGCAGACCCACGCCGACTAGGCTGACGTCACTGGACTGGCATGGATCAGATGATCGTGACTGGCACGGTTCCCGAGTCACTTCGTGCGGCCTTCGCGGATCGCTACGATGTCGAGCGCGAGCTCGGCCACGGTGGCATGGCGACCGTGTACCTCGCCCGCGATCGCAAGCACGATCGTCTCGTCGCACTGAAGGTGCTTCGCCCCGATCTCGTCAGCACACTGGGCTCCGGTCGCTTTCTGCGAGAGATCGCCATCGCGTCGCATCTCGCGCATCCGCACATCCTCACGCTCATCGATTCCGGCGAGACGACGACGGGCGATTTCCTCTACTACGTCATGCCCTTCGCCGAGGGGGAGTCGCTGC
>Ga0193752_1003602_pt1 | contig 10578 bp, 10 predicted proteins | sample H1c1metaG_FD_144924 | JGI IMG/M metagenome (GOLD analysis project Ga0193752, IMG submission 144924) | Soil microbial communities from a riparian zone of the East river system, Colorado, United States - H1c1 | ecosystem: Environmental > Terrestrial > Soil > Riparian zone | place: USA: East River...
TTACCGTGCCGGAGTTCATCGCACATGCCAAGGCGAATCCCGGCAAGGTAAGCTACGGCTCGTCGGGCGTGGGCGCCGTGCCGCATTTGTCGATGGAATTGTTCAAAAAACTCGCGGGCATCGACATTGTGCATGTGCCGTACAAAGGCAGCGCGCAGGTGTTGACCGATCTGCTCGGCGGACAAATACCCGTGATGTTCGACAACCTGCCGGCGAATTTGCCGCACATCAAGTTCGGGCGCATCCGCGCGCTTGCGACTGCGTCGGCGAAACGCAATCCGCAGCTGCCCGAGTTGCCGACGTTTATCGAATCGGGCGTGGCGGGTTTTGAAGTCACCGGATGGCTCGGCATGTTCGCGCCCGCCGCCACGCCGCGCAACGTGATCGCAACCTTGAACGCACATATGGTAAAAGCACTGACTGCGCCGGACACGCAAAAGCGGCTGGCGGAGCACGGCGCCGAGGCCTCGCCGAGCACACCGGCAGAGTTCGGCGCGCTGCTGAAATCGGAAACGGTGCGCTGGGCGCAGGTGATTAAGGATGCAGGCGTTCCATCAGAATAATTTTGTAAAAACAAATAGTTAAGATAATCAATGATAGACAGGGGATAGTCATGTTCAGTCTCAAAGGAAAAGTTGCTCTGGTTACCGGTTCCACCAAAGGCATCGGCAAATCCATCGCCGAAGAGATGGCCAACGCCGGCGCGAAAGTGGTGATCTCCAGCCGCAAAGCTGACGCGTGTAATGCGGTGCAGGCGGAATTCGCCGCGCGCGGGCAGGAAGCGATAGCGGTACCGTGCAATGTCGGCGACAAGGCCGCGGCGCAGAATCTTGTCGATACTGTGATCAAGCAATGGGGACATATCGACATCCTCGTGTGCAACGCGGCATCGAACCCACACTTCGGTCCGTTGGCTACGGCATCCGACGACGTGTTCGACAAAATCATGGCGACCAACGTCAAAAGCGTATTCTGGCTCGGCAACATGGTGTTGCCGCAGATGGGAGAGAACGGCGGCGGTGCGATGATCATCATCTCCAGCATTGGCGCGTTGCGCGGCAGTCAGGTGCTGGGCTTGTATGGCACGTCAAAGGCGGCGGAAGCGGGTTTGTGCCGTGCACTTGCGGTGGAGTGGGGCCCGAAGAATATTCGTGTGAATACCATCGCACCGGGATTGATCAAAACCGATTTCGCGAAAGCGCTGTGGTCGGACGAAACGCGGCGCAAGTCACGCGAAGCGACCACGCCAATGCGGCGTATCGGCGAGCCGAAAGACATCGGCGGCGTGGCGGTGTTTCTGGCTTCCGAGGCGGGGTCGTTTGTTACCGGACAGATGATTGTGGTGGATGGAGGCGTTACGATTGCGGGTTCGTAAACAAGTAGAGTGCAATCCGATTGCGCCGCATGACGATGCGAGGAAATAATGAATAAACGAGCCATCGCTCAGTCAATGCTGTCGTTTGCGCTTGCGATTCTTGCATCAATCGTATCAGCCCAAACTTACCCCGCCAAATCCGTGCGCCTGGTGCTGCCCTTCGCCCCCGGCAGCGCGGTCGATGTGCTCGCACGCCATTACGCACAAAAGATGTCGGAGAACTGGAAGCAGCAGGTGGTGGTGGACAATCGTACCGGTGCCAACGGCATTATCGGCATGGAGTTCACGGCGCGCGCGCCGGCCGACGGCTACACCATCGGCATGGGTAACGTGGCGACGCTGGCGATCAATCCGCATCTTTACACCAAGCTGCCGTACGATCCGCTGAAGGATTTCGCACCGGTGTTGTTGGCGGCGGAAATCAACAACTGTCTCGCGGTGCATCCTTCGGTGCCGGTGACGACATTGAAAGAGTTGATTGCATTCGCCAAGGCGCGTCCCGGCCAGCTCAATTATGGTTCCGGCGGGGTTGGCAGCGCACAGCATATTCCAATGGAAATGCTGAAGGTGATGACTGGTATCAATCTTCTGCACGTGCCGTATAAAGGACTGACGCCGGCGTTCAATGATGTGGTCGCGGGGCAGATACCGATGATGATTCCGGGACTCGCCACCGCGCTGCCCTACGCGAAAAGCGGGCGGCTGCGCATCTTGGCGACCACCGGCGCGAAACGCACGGTGGCCACGCCGGAGATTCCGAGCATCGCCGAAGCCGGTGTGCCGGGCTACGACTTCGATTCATGGACGGGGTTTCTGCTGCCTGCGGGCACACCAACCGACACGGTGTCGCGCGTCCATGCGGAGACGCTGCGGGTGACGCGTTTGCCGGAAACCAAAGAGCGGCTGTCGGCATTGGGTTTTGCCTTGATCGGCAGCACGCCGGCGGAGTTTAGTGAGTACATCCGCGCTAACATTTCGCGGATTGGTGGGGTGGTTAAGGCGGCGGGGATTAAGGCGGAGTGACTGCCTATTTCGTTGAACGAGTGGCGGGTGCTATTGCGCTCTGCGGTATAGTTGGCGCTGAATTTTCCCGATAACGGTGCCCGCATAATGGAAAAACAACACCGCAACGTGCTCGTGCTGTCCGGCTGTCAGGCCACGCTGCAAACCGGCGGCGTGACGCTGATTATGATTACCGGGCTGGCGGGTTTTGCGCTGGCGCCGAACACGGCGTTCGCGACGGTGCCGCTGACGTGTTATGTGATCGGCTCGGCGCTGACGACTATTCCAGCGTCGATGCTGATGAAATCCATCGGCCGCCGTGCCGGTTTTCAGGCGGGCACCGGTATTGGTGTGGTTGGCGCGGGGCTGTGCGGACTGGCGATTTATCTGTCGATGTTTTGGCTGCTGTGTTTCGGCATGATGGTGATGGGCAGCTACACGGCGTTCGGCAAATATTATCGTTTTGCGGCTGCTGATGTGGCCGAGTCGGGCTTTCGCGCCAAGGCGATTTCACTCACGCTCGCCGGCGGCATCGTCGGCGGTTTTGTCGCGCCGGAGATGGCCAAGCGTACCAAGGACTTATTTGCCGATCACGTGTTTCTGGGTTCGTATCTGTCGCTGATGGGAGTGTGTGTGATCGCCGCGCTGATGCTGGTGTGGCTGGAGATTCCGCAGTTGACGGACAAGGAGCGTAAGGACGGCGGCCGTCCGATACGCGAGATCATGCGTCAGCCGGTGTTTATCGTCGCTGCGCTGGCGGGCGCGTTGTCGTACGGCATCATGAATTTATTTATGACGTCGACGCCGCTGGCGATGCGCGCGCACGATCATCATTTTAATTCGGCCGCGTTCGTGCTGGAGTGGCATGTGGTGGGCATGTACGGACCGTCGTTTTTTACCGGCTCGCTGATCCAGAAATTTGGTGTGCTGAAGGTTATTCTCGCGGGCATCGTGCTGCTGTTCGGCGCGGTGCTGTGCGCGCTGGCTGGCACCGGCGTGGTGAATTTCTGGCTGGCATTGTTTGTGCTCGGCGTGGGCTGGAACTTCATGTACGTGGGCGGCTCGGCGTTGCTCACCGAATGCCACACGCCCGCCGAGCGCGCGAAAACGCAGGCAGCAAATGATCTGATGGTGTTCATCACCATGGCGATTTCATCGATGTCGTCGGGCATGCTGCTGAACGTGAGCGGTTGGCACGCGGTGAACTACGGCACGATTCCGTTTTTGCTGATCGCGCTCGGCGTGACGGGATGGCTGATGTGGCTGCGCCGCGGCGGTAATAGCGGCGTTGCACCGCTTGTGCAGTCGCCGAGTCAGCGCTGAGGCGAATGTCTCACGCCACTTTGTAACGAGTTGTTGCGGTCAACGCCTGTTGTGCAGAGAATTTAACGTAAGTATTTGTTTTTAAACAATATTTTTTAATTTGATTGGTTTGGCAGAGAAAGTGACCGCTGGCGTGGAACTGCGTTATGGGATCGGTGCCTAATACACCACTGGCAACGCTCGCACAAGAGTGTTTCAGAATCACAACACCAAAAGGGAACGGCCATGATCCGGAAAATAGCGGCGACGTTGGGTACATTGATGTTCATGACGGGGACTGCGTTCGCGCAGACCGCGCCCGACGCGTTGGTTAAAACCACGGTTGATGAAGTACTGAGCGTGCTCAAGAGCAGCAAAGACCGGCGCGTGCTGAGCGAAGTGGTCGAAAAGAAAGTGCTGCCCAATTTTGATTTTCAGGCGATGACGCGTATGGCGGTGGGCCGTCACTGGAAAGAAGCGTCGCCGGCGCAACAGCAATCACTGGAAAACGCGTTCCGCGCGCTGTTGGTGACGACGTATACGCAGGCGTTGACGCAGGCTACTACCGCGGATCAAACGGTTGAAGTGCGTCCGGCTGCGGTGAAGCCTGCGGATGACGACGTCACCGTCAAGACTTTCGTCAAGGATGCTTCGCGCAAGCCGCTGGCGATTGATTACCGCTTGTCGAAAGCGGCCAGTGGCTGGAAGGTTTACGACGTGGTGGTCGAGAATCTGAGTCTGGTCACCAACTATCGCAGTTCGTTCAGTAGCGAAATCAGCAAATCAGGGATCGAGGGCTTGATCAAAACGCTGGAAGCGAAGAACAAGCAGAACGCCGGCTGAGTAGCTTTTAGCGCGATGTTTTTTCGATGGAAGCGGGACGCTGCGGCGTTCCGCTTTTTTGTCACGGCGCCGCTTGTCTAGCGTCTGCACGCCGCCATCAGCTCCTCGGCCGTCACGCTCTCCAACCGCTTTAGCAAATCCTTCAGCTTTGTCACGCGTGCAGCATCCATTACGCTGCCGACCAGTTTGTCGAACTTGGCATCGAGCCGTTCGCCCTGGGCTCGCAGGTCGGTGTCCGGAATACCTGCATCGTAGCTTGCTTCCAGCCACTGGCCGTCGTTGGTCTCGATGATGATTTCACTTCTTACCGAGTGCTGCGGCCATGCGCTATGCATCAATTCCACGGTTATCTTATTGCGCATCGCCACCAGCGCGGAATCAGCACAGGTCGCCTCGCTGTAGGTGGCGAGTTCGGTGGTATCGAATCCGAGCAAGGCTGCGGCTGCAGTGAATCGCAAGCTGAATTTCGCTTCCAGCCCGCTGCGTGGATTCTGAATGTTGCACATGGCGTCCGCGCCCTGCGCAGCCCGCACCACGACGCGGCGGATCGCGTCGGGCACCAGTCCAAGATGGGTGCGCAGTCTACGCGCGCACTCCATCGCAGAGTGCGTGCCATAACAGGCGGCGTGGTACTTGAACAGATTTTCGCGAATGAAAAACCGCTGCGGATCGGCGAGTGCGGCTTCGGGCTGAAAATCCGCACTGAGTGTGGCAGCGAAACCGCCGCGGCATTCGAGCGCGTCGGTGCGGCTTTCCATGCCGCGCGCGGCAAGCAGCGCTGCGCGCAGCCCGTTTTGCGCCGCGACCCCCGCATGAAAAGGTTTGCACTGTGTGCCGAACTGGCCTTTGAGTCCGGACGCTTGCGTGGCGGCGATGCCCATGGCGCGCGCCGCGGCGTCCGCGTCGAGCCGCAGCAGGCGCGCACAGCCGGCGGCCGCGGCGACCACGCCGACGGTGCACGTGGCATGGTGCCCGCGCGCGTAGTGACCCGGCGCGACCAGCAGTCCGACGCGCGCCGCGGTCTCGTATCCGGCGACGAATGCCGCAATAATCTCCGAGCCGTTCGCCCTGCGCGTTTCTGCGAGCGCCAGCACCGCGGGCAGCACGGCGGCGGTGGGATGTCCGTTCATGCTCAAGTTAACGTCGTCATAATCGAGCGCATGCGAAGTGGTGCCATTGATCAGCGCGGCCTGCAGCGGTGCCATGCGATCGTCGTGTGCAACCAGTGTACATAGCGGTTTGCCGCCCTCTTCATGGGCGGCGTCGATCAGGATGCGTATCAGCGGATCGCTCGCACCGGCCATCGTGACGGCCATCCAGTCGAGCACGCAACGGCGCGCGGCCTCGCGCACGTCGGCAGGGAGTTTGGCGGTGTCACGGGCCAGCGCCCACGCGACCAGCGTGGCGGTAACGGCTATTGGCGGACTAATCACTGCGGACATTGGGATCACCGGGCGGGCTGCTGTTGAATGGAAATTAAACGCGCTCAATATTGACGGATTGCCGTACAATCTATGCCGCTGGCGAACGCAAAACAAGCGTTACGCCGCACTTGCCGTACAGACCGGGCATGTGCACCAGCGCTGAACTTTGCCGTGATGATACTGCCCAACTAAAAAATACTTGAGTGAAAACGACTGATGTACCGCACGAATACCGTAAATGCATTATGGGGGAGCATGGTGCTTGCTGCGTTGCTGTCTGCTTGCACATCAATGCAACCGCAGTCGCCGGGTGGCACTGTGCCTTCCGCACCGCCCGCCACGGGCCCGGCGCAGCGGCCCCTGCCGAATGTGAATCTTTCAGGCTATCCGCCGGCGTTCAAGGAAGGCTTTCGCGACGGTTGCGACAGTTTTCGCGGCAGTTACCGGCGCGACGCCAACCGCTTCAACAAGAATAACGATTACACCATCGGCTGGCAGGACGGCTTCAGTATTTGCCGCCGTCAGGGTAAATAGCGCGTCCACCCCGCGTTATCGCACGCGGCTGATCCGCGCAACCTCGGGAATGCGCCGCAACTCGATCATGATGCGCGCAAGGTGCTGCCGGTTGGTCACTTGCAGCGTGAACTGCATGCTGGCATATTTGCCGCCATCTTGCGGCTCCACCGCGACGTTCTGAATATTCGATTCCGCATCTGCAATACGCGCCGCCACCTGCGCCAGCACGCCGCGCTCGTTGGCGACGATGACGCGCACATTCACGTCGTGCATTTTCTGCGATTCGTTGTCCCATTCCACGTCGAGTACGCGCTCCGGTTCGAGATGCGACTTGGCGAGCACAGGGCAATCATGCGTGTGTATTGCCATGCCCTGGCCTTTGCTGATCAGGCCGACAATGCGGTCGCCGGGTATCGGATGACAGCACTTTGAAAATTGCACGGCCATGCCTTCCGAGCCGCGGATGACAATGGGCCCCATGCCCAGGTGTTCGCCGGGGTCGCCGGCCACCGGCTCGCGCAGCGCGAGCAACTGGCGCGCCACCACCACGCCGTGGCGTTTGCCGAGACCGATGTCGGAGAGAATATCTTTGCGCGATTTCGCGTTGCTGTCGCGCACCAGCTTCTTCCATTGTTGATCCGGCACGGCACTGATATTTGATTTGAACGCAGACAAAGCTTGGTTCAGCAGCCTCTCGCCCAGTTGCACTGATTCGTCAAAATGCATGGTCTTCAAAAAATGGCGGATGTGCGAGCGCGCTTTCGCCGTACCGACGAAATTCAGCCACAGCGGATTGGGTTTGGCGTGCGAAGCCGTGATGACTTCAACACGGTCGCCGTTTTTCAGCTCGGTGCGCAGCGGCATCAACTCCTGATTGATCTTGACCGCGACACAACGATTGCCGACGTCGGTGTGCACCGCATAGGCGAAATCCACTGCGGTGGCGCCGCGCGGCAAGGCCATGATTTTGCCTTTGGGTGTGAATACATAGACCTCATCCGGGAATAGATCCACCTTCAGGTGTTCGAGAAACTCCACCGAGTCGCCGGATTCCGATTGCATTTCCAGCAGGCTTTGCAGCCACTGGTGCGTCTTTTGCTGTAGATCGGAGATCGATTGATCGGAACTCTTGTAAAGCCAGTGCGATGCCACGCCGGCTTCGGCGATTTTGTGCATTTCCTGCGTGCGGATTTGAATTTCTATAGGGCTGCCGAAGGGTCCGAACAAGTGCGTGTGCAACGACTGATAGCCATTGGCTTTCGGAATCGCGATGTAATCTTTGAACTTGCCGGGGATCGGTTTGTACAGCCCGTGCAGCACGCCCAGCGCGACATAACTGTCGTGCACATCCTTGACGACGATGCGAAAGCCGTAGACGTCGAGCACTTGCGCGAAAGAGAGATGCTTCTCGCGCATTTTGGTGTAAATCGAATACAGATGCTTCTGGCGACCCTGCACCTGTGCCGAGAGGCCGCTGTCGCGCAACCGCTTTTCGATGGCGGCGAGCACCTTGCCCACCACTTCGCGGCGATTGCCGCGCGCTGCTGCGACGGCCTTGGACAACACGCGGCAGCGCGCCGGATAAAGGTATTGAAATGAAAGATCTTCAAGTTCCTGATAAATACTATTCAGCCCCAGCCGATTGGCGATAGGCGCGTAAATATCGAGGGTTTCGCGTGCGATGCGCCGGCGTTTGTTGGCGGGCACCGCATCGAGGGTGCGCATATTGTGCAGGCGGTCCGCGAGTTTGATCAGAATCACGCGCACATCGCGCGCCATCGCCAGCAGCATTTTGCGGAAATTTTCGGCCTGCGCCGTTTCGCGCGTCTCGAACTCCACCTTGTCGAGTTTGGACACGCCGTCGACCAGTTCCGCCACCGGCTTGCCGAAAGTCTTGAGCAGATCGTTCTTGGTGACGGCGGTGTCTTCCATCACGTCGTGCAGCAGGGCGGCCGTCAGCGCCTGCGAATCGAGGTGCCACTTTGCAAGGATGCCGGCCACCGCCAGCGGATGCGAGATGTAGGGTTCGCCGGAATCGCGAAACTGGCCGTGATGCGCCGATTCGCTGAATTGATACGCCGACTGCAGCTGCGAGATATCGTCCGGCTTGAGGTAGCCGGCGCATTCTTTAAAGAGGGTCGCGGCTTCGGGCATGCGGGAACGTGAGCGTTGTGTGAGAAACCCGGATGATGAGTGACGAAAGCGCCGCTGCGGCGTTCAACGGGTTTTCCCGTCTGTCATCATTCGCGGTTCACGCCTGTACTCAGGTAGTGGTCTTGATCAAAATTTCCGTGCCGTACTTGCCTGCCGCCATTTCGCGCAACGCGATCACCGTGGGCTTGTCGCGATTGGCTTCCATCATCGGCTGCGAGCCGTTGGCGATCTGGCGCGCGCGAAAAGTGGCTGCCAGCGCCATTTCAAAGCGGTTGGGGATGCGTTTCAGACAATCTTCAACAGTGATGCGTGCCATGGGGGTTTTCCGGTTGTTTAGGTGTTGGTCGAATGGGCAGGTTGCAGCAATTGATCGATGATGTCGCGGTGGCGCTCGATCTGGCGCGAGCGCTTGAGCCGTTCGGCGACTACGATGGCGGCCAGCTCATAGGCGGCGCGGTCGAAATCTTGGTTGATGATAACATAATCAAAATCCGCCAGATGCGAGATTTCCTCATGGGCATTGCGCAGACGCTGCGCAATGATCTCCGGCGCGTCGGTGGCACGGCTGTTTAACCGCGATAACAACGCCTCGTACGACGGTGGCAGGATGAAAATGCCCACCGCGTCCGCATGTGCGCGCCGCACCTGCGCTGCGCCCTGCCAGTCGATTTCGAGCAGAATGTCCTGGTCTTCGGCCATGCGCGCGCTCATCCATGTGTGCGAAGTGCCGTAATAGTTGCCGTGCACCAGTGCACTTTCGACGAATTCGCCGTCGGCGCGCATGCGGTCGAACGTTGCCATGCTGACAAAATTGTATTCGCGGCCATGGACTTCGCCCTTGCGCGGCGCGCGCGTGGTGAACGACACCGATTTGCGCACCCGTGAATCGGCGTCCAGCAGCGCCGCCACAAGGCTCGTTTTGCCCGCGCCGGAAGGGGCGCTCACGATAAAAAGGTTGCCGCTCATTTCAGCAGGAGGGCTACTCGATATTCTGTATTTGCTCGCGCATCTGCTCGATCAATAATTTCAAATCCATCGACACTTGCGTGATTTCTATGTCTGCCGCTTTCGATCCAAGCGTATTGGCTTCGCGGTTCAGTTCCTGCATCAGGAAATCCAGCCGCTTACCTGCCGCGCCGCCTTTGCCAAGGATACGCCGCAATTCGGCCATATGGGTTTTCAGCCGCGTCAGTTCCTCGTCTACATCGATTTTGCCGGCGTAGAGGATAACCTCCTGGCGGATGCGTTCGTCGTCGGCGTTGGCCAAAGCGTCCTTGAGGCGCTGGGTGAGCTTGTCCTGAAAAGCGGCGATGGCGCCCGGCAGCCGCGGCGCGACATCGGCCACTCTTTTTTCGATGGCTGCGGCGTGTTCGACGATGGCGTCTTTGAGCTTGGCGCCTTCGCGCGCACGCGCGGCGGTGAATTCACCGAGCGCCGCCGCGGTCAACTCGCGACAGGCGTTGCGCAGGGCTTCCGCAGGCAGCGTATCCGCGCCCAGCATGCCCGGCCAGCGCAGCACGTCGGCCGCGCGCAGGCTGCCGGCCTGCGGGAACACCTTGAGCACCTGCGCATTGAGCGCGGCGAGTTGTTGCAGCATTGCTTCGTTCAATTCCGCTGCTGACGGGGCGGCCGCCGATGCTGTGAGCGACACACGGCATTCGATCTTGCCGCGCGTCAACCTGGCTGCAAGCATTTCGCGCAGTGCGGGCTCAACCGCGCGCAACTCTTCCGGCAGCCGGAACTGGATATCAAGGTAACGGTTGTTGACCGCGCGGATTTCAACGGTCAGTGCGCCGTTCGCCAACTCGCGCGCGGCAACCGCGTAACCGGTCATGCTGTAAATCGTGGAGGAGGCGCTCACGTATAATCCGCTTTAAGTATTTCGATGTGTCGATGTTTCGATTGTTCAACCGGGAAGATAGCATGAGCACACGCCCCAGCGGTAGAAAACCCGACACATCG
>Ga0193752_1003603_pt1 | contig 10577 bp, 10 predicted proteins | sample H1c1metaG_FD_144924 | JGI IMG/M metagenome (GOLD analysis project Ga0193752, IMG submission 144924) | Soil microbial communities from a riparian zone of the East river system, Colorado, United States - H1c1 | ecosystem: Environmental > Terrestrial > Soil > Riparian zone | place: USA: East River...
GAGCGGCATCCGATCAGCCTAGCAGTCCAGCGGGCTGGCGAAGCCGCCGAGTGCCTGCACGTGACCTCGACCGTGACGTTTGACCTATGTCAGCCGCCCCCGGAGGAGGTTTCGGCCGTGGATTGTCGCGCGCTGCCTTCCCTAGAGAGTTTGGTCCACGCGCGACAATCCGGCTTTTCAGCCAGCTGCAGCGCGATCGAACACGATCACGCCGCGCGCATTCACACCGCGCTCGAGATCTTGGAATGCCTGCGGCGCTTCGTCGATCGTGTACGTCTTCGTGACCATGCCTTCGAGATCGAGCTTCTTGTCGGCGTACAAATCGAGCATGCGCGGGAAGTCGTATTTAGGATTGGCGCTTCCGAACATGCAGCCACACAGCTTCTTGCCCGAGAGCGGGAATGCCAGTGCGTTCAGCGAGATTGTCTCGGTCAGCTTGCCGACCCCGACCGCGACCGTCGTGCCACCGCGACGCGTGATCTTCAGCGCCGCCTCTACGACCGCAGGTTTTCCGATCGCCTCGAACGCATAGTCGACGCCGATGCCGTTCGTTTGCTTGATGATGGAGTCGGCTTGATCCGCGCGGACGAGGTCAGTCGCACCGAATCGCCGCGCGAACTCCAGCTTGTCTTCGGCGACGTCGATCGCGAAGATGCGGCTTGCACCTGCGATTCGCGCGCCTTGAATCGTCGCGATGCCGACGCCCCCGCAGCCGAACACTGCCACGGTCGAACCGGGCCGCACTTGAGCGGTGTTGATCGCGGCGCCGACACCGGTCGTCACACCGCAGCCGATCAACGCCGCGACTCGAAGCGGCACTGCCTGGCTCACCGTCACTACGCTGATCGCGGGGCAAACCGTGTACTCGGCCATGTTGCCGAGCGAGCAGAACGAGGCGAGGTTTTTGTCGCCTTGTTTGAAGCGCGTCGTCCCGTCGAGCATCGTGCCGCCACGAGGTGTCGCGCGGCACAAGAATGCTTCGCCGCGCACGCAGTGAAAACATGCCCCGCAGTTCGGCACGAACGACATGATGACGTGATCGCCGGGCTTGCAGTTCGTGACGCCGTCTCCGACTGCTTCCACGATACCGGCGCCCTCGTGACCGAGCACGATCGGCAATGGGTGCGGGATCGTGCCGTTCACGACCGACAGGTCCGAATGACACACGCCGGCCGCCACCATTCGTACTTTGACTTCACCGGATTTCGGCGGGGCCAAGTCCACGTCTTCGACTGCGATGCGATTCAACTCGTGAACGACGACTGCTTTCATGCGACCTCTCAGCGATGGAGTTTCCAGGCTTTTAGCGCGTGGTTGGAGAATCGAACAGCCGGCTCGCCGGCATTCGGCTACTTTGATGGCCAGCGCAGCGGAGACACATGGCGAAGTTGATCTACTCGATGCTCACGTCGCTGGACGGCTACACCGAAGACGAACACGGGCGCTTCGGCTGGGGCGCTCCTGAAGACGAGGAAGTGCACTCCTACGTCAACGAGCTCGCGTCGGCATTCGGCACCTATCTCTACGGACGGAGGATGTACGAGATGATGGCGTACTGGGAAACCGCGCACACGGCTCCCAACCAACCGCAGTTCATGCTGGACTTTGCGCGCCAATGGCGAGCAGCCGAAAAGATCGTTTACTCGAGGACCCTCGCGGGGCCACGAAGTGCGCGGACCCGAATTGAACGTGAGTTCGATCCCAATCTGGTTCAGCAGCTGAAGGCAAACGCCGAGCATGACATCACCGTCGATGGACCCGAGCTCGCGGCGCACGCGATCAAAGCCGGCCTCGTTGACGAGATCCAAATGATCGTCTGCCCCGTGATCGTCGGGGGCGGTAAGCGGTTCTTCCCGGATGGTGTGCGGCTGGATTTGGAGCTGGTCGAGGAGCGACACTTCCGCAAGGGAGTGGTCGTTCTGCGCTACACCGTCCGCGCACTCTCGCACCGTTAGCGAATCTGCACACCGTGCAGCACAAGGCCTACGTACAACGTGAGGCGCGGACGACTGCGATCTCATGAGCGTCTGGCCAAGTGCGCTTGCGCGGCCTACAAGATTTCTCTAGCGCACCCATGAGCACGACGGATCCAACCGAACCTTTGGAGGCTGCACGACGCGCCAATCGCGCTCTCGCCGAGCGCGTCGCAGAGCTCGAGCGGCAGCTGAAGCGGTTCGCCGGTGGAGATCAGGCGGACATACCACTCGGACGCACACTCTCGGAGCGCGAGGCTCTGTTGAGCGAAGCCGAGCGGATCATGCACATCGGCAGTTGGGTGTGGAACGTAGTCTCGAACGAAGTGCTTTGGTCCGACGAGCTGTATCGGATCTTGGGTTACGACCCCGCGCGCAACTCGGCGACGGTTGCCGGCTTCTTCGAACGGCTGCATCCCGAGGACCAGCAACGCGTACGCGACGCGTCGGCACGTAGCGTCCAGTCCGGCATCAACGAGCGGGTCGACTGTCGGATCTTGCGCCCAGATGGCAGCGTACGGCACGTGCAGACCGACGCTGCGCTCCTGTTCGATGCCAAAGGCGATTTGAAGCGCGCGGTGGGCGTCGTACTGGATGTCACCGACGCTCGAGAATCGGCGCGAGAGCTCAAGCGTACCGCAGAGCTGCTCGCGGAAGCGCAGCGCATCGGCAAAATGGGCAGCTTCGAAGTGACCGTCGCGGAGCAGCGAAGTGCCTGGTCCGACGAGATGTTTCGGGTCCTGGACATCGACCCAAACACGCCTCCGACGATCGACCTGTTCGTCCAACGTCTCCACGAAGACGATCGCGAGCGGATCACCGACCTCATCGAGCGTTCGCAACGGCTCGGCGTTACCGTACCGAGCCGCGCGCGGCTCGTGCACCGAGACGGCAGCATTCATCACGTCGACATGATGGCGATCGCGACGCGTGACGAACGCGGCGAACTGGTGGCGATCCGCGGCACTGTCTCCGACGTCTCGGATCTGGTCCGACTGGAAGCACAGTTTCATCAGAGCCAAAAGATGGAGGCCGTGGGGCAACTCGCGGGTGGCCTCGCCCACGACTACAACAACTTGTTGATGGTGATCAGCGGCAACGCCGAGTTGCTCGCGAATCAGCGCGATAGTCGGGAGCTGCGAGAAATCCTCGCAGCGACATCCACCGCTAAGACGCTGACCAGTCGCTTGCTGACGTTCAGCCGGAACACTCCGCAACGCGCGCGAGTCGCACAACTCAGCAGGGACTTGGAGGAAACCAAGGGCCTGATCGAGCGCGCGCTCGGCGATCGCATCGTCACACGCTACGAGTTCGAGGAAGACGCATGGGCCGTTCGCGTCGATCATGGCCAGATCCAGCAGATTCTGCTCAATCTCGCATTGAACGCCCGCGATGCCATGCCCGAAGGTGGAACCCTCACGCTGTCGATACGTAACCAAACGCTCGCGCGGAATGAGGCGGAGCTGCGCCACGAACGCCCGGGCGAATACGTGACACTAACAGTGACCGATACCGGGATCGGCATGGACGACGCGACGCAGGCGCGCGCGTTCGAGCCGTTTTTCACCACGAAGCCGGTCGGCCGCGGTACGGGCCTCGGGCTCGCGATGGTATTCGGGTCCATGAAGCAAAGTGGTGGCTTCGTGGAAGTGAAGTCGAAGCCGCGCGTTGGAAGCAGCTTCTCACTTTGGTTCCCGCGCGTATCCGAAGAGCCCACACGATCTGCCCCACCGGGCACTATCCCGCCGCGCGCCTCGGAACGTGTGCTGTTGGTCGAAGACAACTCGTCCGTCGCGGCCGTCGCCAAGCGCATTCTCGAGTCTGCTGGATACGCGGTGCGCGTGTGCGACGATCCATACGAGGCGCTTCAGGTGTGGCGCGCCGAGCCTGCGGATGTGCTCGTGACAGATGTCGAGATGCCCGGCATGACCGGAATCCAGCTCCGCGAGCAACTGGTCCAGACTTCGCCTGAGCTGCGGACGCTATTCATCACCGGTCACTCCAGCGAACCCCTCGACGACTTCGCGCACGAAAAGCACTCGGCCGTAGTGATGAAGCCATTTCGCCGCAATGAGCTACTGGGCGCACTGGCTCAATTGCTCGCGCATCGCTAGCCGCGGAACTGACACTCAGCGCGGGTGGGCTAGTCCGAGAAACGCGTCACTGTGAGGTGCGGCACGCGCTCGTTGACAGTCGTGCTCACGCCCGCACCGCCCGAACGCAACAGATGGCGATGGACCGCCCACCATTGCGCGCCCTGCGCGTTGGTCCAGCGGCCCGCCGCCGCACACGCGCGAAGCTGCTCGCGCAGGACGTGCGCCGAGGCAGGGCGGTCCTCACGCCGTTTGGCAAGGCACGAGAGGAGCAAGGTCTCCAGATCCGCCGTCACAGGTGCCTTGAGCCGAGCGGACGGTGGTTCGGGCACCGAATGCAGATGATGCGCGCATACCTCGAGGATCGACTTGCCGCCGAAGACGTGCGTGCCGGTCAGCAGCCAGTATCCGACTGCCCCTAGCGCATACAGATCCGCGCGCGCGTCCACGCTTTCAGGCGCGGTCAGTGTCTCGGGGGCGAGATAGAGCGGCGTCCCCGTGATCGTGTTGTCTCCCGTGAGCGCGATCTGAGACATCGCCCCGCCGTTGGTCGTGGGGGCCACGTCTTTCACCAAGCCGAAGTCGACGACCTTCACCAGATCGGAGATGCCGCCCCGATCGACGACTAAAATGTTACCGGGTTTGACGTCCCGATGGATCAGTCCAGCGTCGTGCGCCTCCGCGAGCGATCCCGCAGCTTGCTCGAGCAAGTGGATGACGCGTTCCTCCGGTTGTGGGCCGTCGACCTCGACGAGTTCCTCGAGCGACGCACCTTCCAGAAGCTCCATCGCATAATAGAAGACTCCATCGGTGGTGCGTCCGTAGTCGTAGACCGTAACGGTATTAGGATGAGTGAGCATCGCAGTCCGCCGGACCTCACGCTCGAAACGAATCAGTGCATCCCTTCCGGTGCGGTCGGAGATGAGCTTGATCGCGGTCGGCCGGCGCAACATGGCGTGCGAGGCGCGGTACACCACTCCCATCCCACCTTCGCCGAGCTTCTTCTCGAGCGTGTACTGTCCGAGCTTCCGAATGTCCCTCACTGCCTTGCGCAGCCCATGAATCGTCTTCGAAAATCCGATCGCCATTACCACGACGATCGCCCACAGGAACGAGGAGACGAGCGTCGCAGGGTACGCCATGTCGCCCACCTTCCCCTTCGGCCAAATCGCGGCTGGCGGGTCATGCAGTGCGGGATCCCACGCGCTGAACGCAATGAAAATGCAGCCGAGTAACGGCACCGTCATCAGCAATGCCACCACGAGCGTGTGTCGCGCGGTCGACGGCACGTAGACCGCATACACGAGCAGCATGCAGGTGAGTACGGTTCGCACGATCATGTCGGGCGACGCGGTGAGGTCCATGACCAGCGCAATCGACGAGAGCGCCGCCGTGCCGACGAACAACGTCGCGAGCTCGACGGCGCGAACGAACCGAGGCGATCTCGGCGCTCCACGCAACAGGAGCCAGAGCGCGCCGAACGTGACCGTCGCGACGAGCAGCGGAACGCTACTTAGATTGAACGAGAACCGACCCAGCCAGATCGAAGCGCAGACATTCAGTACGATGTATCCCAGCGTCACCGAGGCCGTCACACGACCGAACATGCTCAGCTTGCTCTGTCGCAGCTCGTGGTCGACTGATCCTTCGCTAGAATCCATGCGCCAGCATACTGCCGCTTGATGCAGGCGATAGTCGTCGAGCCAGCTGCGGCAGGACGATTCACGTGGAATCGAATCGGACTACGTGCCAGCCGCTCGCGTGCGGGGGCCCACGTCGTCGAACCGCCTCAATCGCGCACGAGTCCGAGCTTTTCGATGAGCCGCTGGACCAGGCTCGCCTCGCGACGTTCGAGTTTTTCGTCACTCCAGGACGCGTGCTCGACGAGCCTGACGATGTCGTTGCGATCTGCCGCGTTTGGAAAGAGCTCGGCCAGCCGATCCAGGTCCAGCCTGCGCGAGGCCACGGACTTCACGTACTCGCGCGTATTGACGTCAGGAAGCACGCGCTTGAGCAGCGATAGCTCTCGCTTGTCGAAGTCCAAATCGGCGAAGAACAGATGCACGAGCAGTGTTCGCAGCATCTCCGCCTGCTCGCCGCCGACTTCGCAGCGCGGCAGCTGCGGGTTCTCGAGCACATCCAGAAACTCGCGCGGTCGCATGGCCTCGGCCGTAGGATAGCGCTTCCGTGCCGGCGTCGTCGAAGACTCGAGTTTCCGCGGCGTCCGGCGAGCTATGCCGTCTTCGAAGTCGTGAGGTGGGCAAAGTTCGAGAGCAGCCACGCTTCTGCTTCACTCGAGTCCGAGAACACGCGCATCGGCCAAGGCGGTGTGCTGATCCAGAGCGAAGCGGTCACGAAACCGCGCTCGATGCTCGAAGCTGCGACGATCGCACCCGCCACGAGCAATCGCGTGAGCGGGTCCTCGTGGCGCTGGCACCAGTCTCGGAACTTGTGACGTCGGGCAGGAGTCGAGCTCGCTCCGCGCATGTCGAACACCAACATGAAGCGTTGATCGCGCTGCAAGATGCTTTCGAGCTTGCGATAACTCGCTTCGGTCGCTGCCGGGTCGTTGAGATACTCCGTGGCGCGCGAGACGACGAGCGGCCAACGAGAGTCGTCGATCTCGTACCCCATGCGTTCGCGCATGCACCAGGATAGCGCGCTCGGGGCGCGCCGGCCCACGCCGAGCTTCGCCGGTATACCGTGCGCTTACAGTCAGCGACCTGCCCTCGCGAGCGGCCGGCAACCGCCAGTCGTGTGACACGGGCGCCGGTTACACGTATGCTCGCTGATAACCATGGGCAAAGTCGTCAATCTCAATAAGTTTCGAAAGCGGAAGGCGGAAGCCGAAGCGGCGAAACGCGCTGACACGAACAGCCGCTTGCACGGTCGCACCAAAGCCGAGCGCTCTCGCGAGGCGCTGGAGAAACAAACGCTCGCGGCAAAAGTCGACGGGGCGCGCCTGGAATCCGCGCCGGCTCCGAGCGACGACGCTGGCAGCAAAACCGACCCGTGATAGCGCACGACGCGCGGCGCCGCAGGGCAGCTGACGGCGGCTTGGCCGTGGGACACATGCGGTCGCGATACGGTGCGTCGTTGCACCGCGTCGGTCAGCACTGAGAACGCCTGTGCGCGGCGGGTTCGGCGTTCGGCGTCGCGGCCGAGCGTCGACGGGCATCCCTTGCGCCTATGGCGTACAACCAAACGTCATGCGCGTAAGAGTTAGGACTTTGCTGGTGCTGGCGGTGTGGATCAGCGCGAGCTGCGGCGATGACGGTGGAACCGATGCAGGCGCGGCGGGCGTGGCGGGCGTGGCGGGCGCGGCAGGGGTTAGCGGTGCCGGCGGGGTGTCGGCTGGCACGGGTGGCATGAGTGCTGTGGCGGGAACTGGAGGACGCTCCGGCTCCGGGATGCTCAGCAGCGACATCTGCGTGCGCGCGCCGGTAGACTCGTGCGACCTCGCATCCGTCTGCGCGAGCGTCAAAGCGCGGCGCAACTGTGCCGGGCCGATCGAGTTCGTCGCGTGTGCACCGAAGCAGAGGGCATGTGCTCAAACCGCAAGCTTCTGCGCGAAGGATGCGAGCGGGACGGAGTGGTACTTTCCGACGAGCTGCGGGAAGGATCAGATCGAGCAGGGCACGTGGACGATCGAGGCGCAATGCGGCTGTTCGGAGTCGGACGCAGGTGCGGATGACGCTGGGCTGTAGCGAGATACGAGGTCGCCGTGCCCGCGCCCAAAGCGGCCTTCATGTGGTGGCGCTGGAAAGTCGGCGAAGCAAAGTCTTCCCGAGTACGCAGGGTTGTTAGACTAGCGGAGCCGTCACCGGCCGATCAGTGCTTGTGACCGTGGTAACGGTAGCCGTGATAGCGCTCCCCGTGGTTAGCGGACCAACGCCGGTACGCAGGCTGCGACGCGTGGTAGTGCGCCACGAGATCGACATAGACCGGTGCCGTCGGCGGAACGAACGTCATCGCACCGTCGACGTAGTAGTACGGCCGACCGCTGTCATCGAAGTCGACTACGTATCCGTCGTAGTACACGGGAGCGTAGCCGTCTGCGTATTCGGGCGGAGGCAGCCCTTGCAGCTCGGCGTAACACCCGCCAACTCCGCAAACGCCGCACACCGCGAAGCCGACGAGAACCCAGTGCGACGGGATTCGAATGCGTGCGCCGTGCATGAGGATCGCTTTACCACACGGGCAGGTTCAGAGCCCGTGCTCGAGACTGCGCGCGTCTGGACCGCGTCGAGCCTAGGGCGAGTTGCGTTCCGCAGCACCGCTGCCGTTGCGCGCTTGGCCGCGCCCGATCACGGCCTTGCGGTACGATCACACGGCCCAAGCGCTCGAAGCGGGCCCGCAGGACGCTACGCCGCCGAGCTGACTACGATTGAGGCTGGCTTAGCGATTGCTTGCGCATGCCGCACCGAACCAGGAGCAGGCATGACTTCGCACTCTCTCGTCTCGACTGCACTCGCGATTGCGCTGGTGAACCTCACCGCGCTCGGCAGCGCAGATGCGCAAACGGCGCCACCGGTCGCGAACAAGCGCCCGAACATCTTACTCATCGTCGCCGACGATCTCGGCTATTCGGATCTCGGCGCATTCGGCAGCGAGATCAAAACACCAAACTTGGACGCTCTCGCGACGAAGGGCCGCATTCTGCGGAACTTTTACGTCGCGCCGACGTGCTCGCCGACACGTTCGATCTTGCTGTCCGGCACCGACAACCACTTGGCGGGCATCGGAAGTATGGCCGAGGAGCTCGCACCCGAGCAGGAAGGCAAACCTGGCTACGAAGGCGCGCTCGATTCGCGGGTCGCACCGCTACCTGCACTGCTGCGCGACGCGGGTTATCGAACCTACCAGGCCGGCAAGTGGCACCTCGGAGGGGCGCCGGATCATCGGCCCAACGCGCGCGGCTTCGATCGTTCGTTTGCGCTCGTCCAAGGCGGCGCTGCGCACTTCAAGCAAGCGTCGACGGGCGCACTGTTCCCTGGCGCGCCCGAACCGATCTATCTCGCGGATGACGTGGAGACCCCGATTCCAGAGGGCTTCTTCTCATCGGACTACTATACGAACAAGTTGATCGAGTTCGTCGACTCCGAGCCGAGCGCTGACAAGCCGTTCTTCGGCTATCTGACATACACCGCACCGCATTGGCCGATTCAAGCGCCTGACGCGAACATCGCGCGCGTGAAAGGTCGCTACGACGTCGGTTACGACGTGATCGCGCAGCGTCGGTTCGCAACACTCAAGCGGCTCGGGCTCACGACGCAGAACGCAACGCAACCGCCGCGCCCGCCTGGCATCCGTGCTTGGGCCGAGTTGAACGACGAGGAAAAGGCCCGTTCCGCGCGCACGTTCGAAGCGTACGCCGCGGCGGTCGAGTCACTCGATGACAACGTCGGACGCCTCGTCGGTCACCTGCGGGCGAGTGGACAGTTGGACAACACATTCGTGTTCTTCTTGGCGGACAACGGTGCCGAGGGGAATGACATCTCGCTCGATCCGAATCCCGGAGGCACCGAAGCTTTCAACGAGTGGCTCGCGACGAACTTCGACAACAGCCTCGAGAACATCGGACGCGCGAACTCGTACACGTGGATCGGCGAAGCGTGGGGCCAGACGAGCGCGCTTCCGAATCGCTTGTACAAAGGCACTGTGACAGAAGGTGGCATTCGATCGCCTGCATTCGTGTCGTATCCCGCAACAGTAGCGGCAGGGACGACGTCGCAAGTGATCACGGCGCGCGATGTGTTGCCGACGTTGCTCGAGGTCGCGGGAACGCGGCATCCCGGGATCGTCTACAAAGGCGCGCCCGTGTTGCCGCAGCAGGGCACGTCGCTGTTGAGCTATCTACAGGGGACGAGCCGCGCAGTGCACAATGCCGACTATACGTTCGGGACTGAGTTGTTTGGTCGCAGTGCGCTACGGAAAGGCCCGTGGAAGATCGTGCGATTGTACGCGCCGGTCGGAAACGGCGAGTGGCAGCTCTTCAACTTGGACGACGATCCGAGTGAGCTGGTCGACCTGACGAAAGCGACGCCGCGGCGCTACGACTCGCAACAGCGGTATGCGGCGAAGCTCGATGAGCTGAAACGCGAATGGCAGACGTACGTGCAGCAGAACAACGTGATCGAGCTCGGTTACGATTTCGGTTACGGCTACGGGCCCGTGAACCCGTGAATCACGCGTGGTGAGTCGTTCACCGAGGGCTGTCTCCGACTGTGCTGCTGTTAGCGGCAGTCGGAGACATTCCGTTTCGCCATGGCTGCGCATTCTCCGCGCGGGACTGAGGCTCGCCTGTAGCCTCGCGGTCCTCGCGTGCTCTCGGGCAGAGACGGCGTCAGATTCCGCGAAGCATCAGAGCCCGCCGCAGCCGTCCGCGGCGCTGCCGGCAGTAGCAATCCGCTATGCCGGGAGCCAGCGCTGTGCCAGTTGCCACCCTGCTGAAAGCCAAGCATGGAGCAAATCGCATCACGCGCAGTCGATGCAGATCGCAAATGCAGAG
>Ga0193752_1003604_pt1 | contig 10574 bp, 10 predicted proteins | sample H1c1metaG_FD_144924 | JGI IMG/M metagenome (GOLD analysis project Ga0193752, IMG submission 144924) | Soil microbial communities from a riparian zone of the East river system, Colorado, United States - H1c1 | ecosystem: Environmental > Terrestrial > Soil > Riparian zone | place: USA: East River...
TCCTCTCTTCCTCTCCTCCCCTCTTCCTTTCTGCCCGACCGCCGCACACGCTTGCGCCCGGTGGCCGCATGGTTGATCTTGCCGGGGGGCCATCGGCACCGGGGGCGCGCCGCCCCCTGTTCTCCTCTCAAACCGGAGGGTACGTATGCAGACCCGGATCATCGCACGTCACTTCGAGGCGTCGGACGGGTTGCGGTCATACGTCGCGCACGCGCTCGACAGGCTGGAGCGCTACGACGACCGCATCCACGGCGCCCACGTGATCCTCCACGACGCGGCCGGCGTCGAGAAGCGCGCCGAGATCGCGCTCGCCGCGCCGCAGCACACCTTCACGTCGGCCTGCGCCGCCCCGAGCCACGAGGCCGCCGTCGACGGCTGCGTCCGTCGGCTCCGCCGCCAGATGACGCGGGCCTCGCCGAGGCGGCGCCGACGGCGCCGCCTCGGCGAGGCCCGCGCCTGAACGGCACGTCCTGAACGCACCGCGCCCCCGGCAGCATGAGGCGGCCGGGGGCGCGGTGTCTTACGATGCCTCGCGTTCTACCTGAACCGCAGCAGGGCGGCTGAAGGATCAGGCCGCCTTGCGGAGCGGCTCCACGACGCGGCGGACGTGCTCGGCCGTGCTCATGATGTAGAAGTGGATGCCCGGGGCACCCGCCTCCAGCAGCCCCTCGGCCTGCTGGCGCGTCCACTCCACGCCCACGTCGGCCACACGGCCCGTCGGAGCAGCCTCCACCTCGGCGGCCAGCGCCTCCGGGATCTCCGTCTGGAACGTCTTGGGCAGCGAGTGGAGATGGTTCTTCGACGTGATCACCTTCAGCCCCGGCACGATGGGCACCGTGATCCCCACCTCGCGGCAGCGCGCGACGAAGTCGATGTAGTGGGCGTTGTCGAAGAACATCTGCGTGACGATGTACTCCGCCCCCGCGTCCACCTTGCGCTTGAGGTTCAGCACGTCCCACGTCTTGTTCGGGGCATCGACGTGCTTCTCGGGGTAGCCCGCCACGCCGACGCAGAAGTTGGTGGGCTTGGCGTCGATGAGGGCCTCCAGGTAGTTCCCCCGGTTCATGTCCGAGATCTGCCCGACGAGGTCGCACGCGTACTCGTTGCGCGAGCGGTCGGCGCGCTCCACGACCGGCCGGTGGAGGTCGTCGCCGCGCAGCGCGAGCACGTTCTGGATGCCGAGGTAGTGCAGCTCGATCAGCGCGTCCTCGCTCTCCTCGCGCGTGAACCCGCGGCAGAGCAGGTGCGGCACCGCGTCGATCCCGTAGCGGTGCTGGATCGCCGCGCACAGCCCGAGCGTGCCCGGCCGCTTCCGCTTCGTCTGGCGGCGGATCGTGCCGTCGGGCATCTCCTCGAAGTACGCCTCCGCCGCGTGACTCGTCACGTCGATGAACGGCGGCTCGTACGGGAGCAGCGCCTCGACGATGCGCAGCACCTCCTCGATGGAGCTGCCGCGCTTCGGCGGGATGATCTCGTACGAGAGGAGCGGGCCGGTGGCGCGCGCGTAGTGCTCGCTGACCTTCACAGGAGGGGGGATGGCAGGGTCAGCCGCCCACTTCGCCCGCGTCCGTCGCGGCCGGGACCGCTTCCGGTGCGACCGGCGCAGCAGCGTCCGGCGCGGCCACGGGGGCCGGGGCGGCGGCGCCCGTCGGATCCGTCTGCGCGTTCGGGAAGAGGAGCGTGTCCGTGGGCGTGACGAGCGAGGCGGGGTTCGTGGCGTCGTCGAAGAGGGAGTCCCGCGCGGCGAGCGCGGCCGATTCCGCCCGGATCACGTCCACCGGCACGGCCGACATCGGCTCGAACGTGTCGCGGAAGAGCGTGTCGAGGAACGTGAACGAGAGGAAGATGGCGAGGAAGACGATGGCGCCCACGAACGCGAGCGCGTTCGTGCGGCTGTCGTACTTCAGCCCCATGAAGTAGAGCGCGACCAGCGTCGCCTTCACGCCCGCGATGGCGAGCGCCACCGGCACGCTGAGCCCGCCCAGCGGGAGCACGCCGGCCCGCTCGGCGAACGCCAGCCCGACGGTGAGGATGGTTAGCCCGACCAGCCCGCCGAAGGTGCGGAGGAGCAGGGCGCGCGAGTTGACGTGGTGCGCGCCGTGGCCGGTGTGCTCCTCGTGCGTCGGGGCGTGCGCGTCGTCGGTGTGGGCCATGAGAGCGATGAGTAATGAGCGATGAGTGATGAGCCGGAGGAGGAAAGAGAGCGAGGCATTTCCCTCATCGCTCTTTCCTCATCGCGCATCGCTCAAATCAAATACATCAACGGGAAGAGGAAAATCCAGATGATGTCGACCACGTGCCAGTAGAGCCCCACGTTCTCGACCGGGGTGTAGTAGACGCTGCTGTAGACCCCCTTCCGGGAGCGGTAGGCGAGGATCGAGATGGCGATCATCCCGATGATGACGTGGAGGCCGTGGATCCCCGTCATCACGTAGTAGATCGAGAAGAACACGCCCGCGCGGGGGTCCGAGAAGATGGGCCCCTCGCGCTCGTTGTGCTCCTCGCCTGCTTCGTGCGGCTCGGCGCCGAGCGTGCCGCCCTCCCCCGTCACGTGCTCGGCCGGGCTGAGGTTGGCGCCGGGGTCGTCGGGCGGCAGCACGATGGCCTCGGTGCGGCCGTCGTGCGACTCCACCGGCACGGCCGGCTGGAGCTGCCCCACGGCCCCCACCGTCGGCTCGTGGCCGCCGTCCCGCCCCTCTGCGCCGTGCTCTGCGCCCTCCTCAGCGGGGAGCAGGGCCACGGCCCGCGTGCCCTCCACGAGTTCGCCGTTCACGCGCGTCGTGCCGGGGGCGTACTCGAAGGACTGCCCGGGGAAGATGCCGAGATGGAACTTGTGCTCGTACTCGAAATACTTCACCACCATGAACGTGCCCGCGAGCGCGACCGTGGCGATGAGGTTCCAGAACAGCACGCGGCGGTTGTCCGTCTGCGCGCCGCGGATGGCCCAGGCCACCGTGAGCGACGACAGCAGCAGCACGAGCGTGTTCAGCGCCCCGAGCGTGGTGTTGAGCTGGAGGCTCGCGTCCTCGAAGAGCGACGGGTACCAGGCGCGGTAGATCGAGTACGCCACGAACATCCCGCCGAAGAGCAGGATCTCCGTCACGAGGAAGAGCCACATCCCCAGCTTCGACGCCTCGAACTGCTGCTGCGCCGAGACGAAGTGGTGCTGGAGGTAGGCCGGGTGAAGCTGGCCGTCGTGCCCGACGAGGTAGAGGTCGTCGTGCCCGTCGCCGTGCGCGCCGTGCGCCGCGTCGCCGTGCGAGTCCTCGGGGTTCGGGTGAGCCATCGGTTCGAATGTGGGGAGTGAGGCGGCGGGCAGGGCCGCAGCCGGTTGGCTCAGGTGGGCTGGCGCGTGCCGTCGTCGATGGACTTCTCCGCCTCCTGCGGGCCGCCGACCTCGACGTTGGGCACCGGCGCGCCGCTGCTGTGGCCGTCGCCGCCGGCGCCGAAGAGCACCTCGTAGTCGTACGGGCCGTGCGTGACGAGCGGGGTCCGCGCGAAGTTGTGCGGGTCGGGCGGCGACGTGGCGTGCGTCCACTCCAGCGTGGCGCCGCCCCACGGGTTGCCCGGAGCCAGCTTGCCGCGCTTGAGCGACCACAGCCCGTTGATGAGCGTGCAGAGCAGGCCGGCCGCGAGGATCCACGAGCCGATCGTCGAGATGCGGTGGAGCGGCTCCAGCCAGGGCATGTCCGGGTAGTCGTAGTAGCGCCGCGGCATCCCCTGGCTCCCCATCACGAACTGGATGAGGAAGGTCATGTTGAACCCGAAGAACACCAGGATCGCCGAGATCTGGCCCAGCCGCTCGTTGTAGAGCCGCCCGGTCATCTTGGGCCACCAGTAGTAGAGCCCCCCGAGCATCGCGATCACCGTGCCCCCCATCATCACGTAGTGGAAGTGGGCGACGACGAAGTACGTGTCGTGGAGGTGGATGTCCACGGCCAGCGCGCCGACCATGACGCCCGTCACGCCGCCGATCGTGAACAGGAACAGGAACGAGAGCGCGTAGAGCATGGGCGTCTTGAGCCACACGCTCCCCTTGTACATCGTCCAGACCCAGTTGAAGACCTTGATGCCCGACGGGATGCCGATGAGGAACGTGATCATCGAGAACACCACGCTCGACACCGGGCTCTGGCCCGACGTGAACATGTGGTGCCCCCACACCATGAAGCCCAGCAGCGCGATCGCGACCGAGGAGAGCGCGACGGCGCGGTAGCCGTAGACGCGCTGGCGGCTGAACGTCCCCATCAGCTCCGAGATGATCCCGAAGGCCGGGAGGATCATGATGTAGACGGCCGGGTGCGAGTAGAACCAGAAGAAGTGCTGGAACAGCACCGGGTCGCCGCCGAGCGCCGGGTCGAAGATGCCGATGTGGAGGATCCGCTCCAGCGCCAGCAGCAGCATCGTGATGCCGATGACGGGCGTGGCGAGGATCTGCACGATGCTCGTCGCATAGACGCTCCACAGGAAGAGCGGGAGCCGGTTCCAGGTCATCCCCGGCGCGCGCATCTTGTGGATCGTCACGATGAAGTTGAGCCCCGTGAGGATCGACGAGAAGCCGGCGGTGAACACGCCGAGCCCCATCGCGAGCACGGCCGTGCTCGTCGAGGAGGAGTACGGGGTGTAGAACGTCCAGCCCGTGTCGACGCCGCCCGTGTAGATGGACGCGATGGCGAAGCACATCCCGCCCCAGTAGATGTAGAGGCTGAGCAGGTTGAGCTTCGGGAAGGCCACGTCCTTCGCCCCGATCATCAGCGGGAGCAGGAAGTTGCCCAGCGTCGCCATCACGCTCGGGATGATGAAGGCGAACACCATCACGACGCCGTGCATCGTGAACACGCGGTTGTACGCCTCCGCGCCCATGATCGTCGGCCCGACCGAGAACAGCTCCAGCCGGACGAGCAGCGCGAGGATGCCGCCGAGGGAGAAGAAGGTGGCGACCGAGATCAGGTACATGATCCCGATCCGCTTGTGGTCCACCGTGGTGAGCCACGACCAGATGCCCTTCGGCTCCTTGAGGTAGTTGTGCACCGGCTCGTGGCCGGCGGGGTAGCGCGTCGTGTCCGCCGGAGCGGAGGCGGGGCGCGGGGCGGCGAGCGTAGCCATAAGGGGGGGAGTCCGGCTGGGGCGCGCGGGGGCTCGGGTCAGTTCCCCGTCTCCAGCCCGGCGGGCTGGGAGGGGTCGGCGGGGCCGGCGCCCGGCACGGCGCCGGTCTCCGGGGCCTCTTCGGCCATCGTCGTGTCGGCCGCCGTGGCCGCGCCGTTGAGCACGCGGATGTAGGCGGCGACGCCGTTGACCTGAGCGTCGGTGAGCACGCCCTGGAACGACGGCATCACGTTCTGGAAGCCCGGCGTGATGTAAGCGCCAGGCTCAAGGATGGACTGGTGGATGTACTCGTCGTTCACCGTGCCCTGCGTGCTGCCGGGGCGCGCCGCGCCCCAGTCGCCCTGCCACGAGGGGCCGGTGCTCGTCGAGCCGTCGATGGAGTGGCAGGCGCGGCACCCGCTGGTCTCCCACACCTGCGCGCCGATCTCGGCCGGCGGGAGGTTGGCCCCGGGCGGGTTGCGAAGGTAGTCGTTGAACTCGGAGCGGCTCACCACGCGGATATGGGCGCCCATGTGGGAGTGGTCCTTCCCGCAGTACTCCGTGCAGACGACCTGGTAGATCCCCTCGCGGGGGGCCTCGAACCAGACGGTGGAGTAGCGGTTCGGGATGACGTCGTTCTTGATCCGGAACTCCGGGACGAAGAACGAATGGAGCACGTCCTGGCTCGTCATCGTGAACCGGATGGGCTGCCCCACCGGCACCACCACCTCGCCCGAGGAGACGAAGCCGTTGGGGTACTCGAACGTCCAGAGCCACTTCTGCCCCTTCACGCTGATCTCGTAGGCGTCGTCGGGCGGGATCGACGTGGAGACGTAGGCGCGGAAGCCCCAGAAGAACACCACGAGCACGAGGAGCGTCGGGATCACGATCCACGAGACCTCCAGCCACTTGCTCTCGTGCACGAGCACGGGCCGGTCGGCGTGGCTCTTCCGGCGGTACTTCACGATGAAGTACACCATCGCGATGGTCACCAGAATCGTGAGGATCGTGCTCGCGATGGTGATGAACCAGAACACGGCGTCGATCTCGTGCGCCGTCGTCGAGCCCTGCGGGGGCAGGAGGAACGACGCGCCTTCTTCCCAGAACCGGGTGCGCTCGTACATCGGGGTGCGGGCAGGGGCCGCGAGGTTAAGGAATCAGCTTACGGAGTCCGCCGGCGGGCCGTCGCCCGGCGGTGCGTCCCCCGGGGGGACGTCCCCGGGCTCGGGGTCGCGGCGGTGGCGCTCGCGGCGCCAGAGCGGGATGAGCACGACGGCCATCACGACCAGCAGCAGCGCCCCGCCCAGCTTCATCATGCCGATGGCGAAGGGGGCGTAGGTGCGCGCGTCGGGGTCGTAGTGGTAGCAGGTGAGGATGAACCGGTCGAGCGTCGTGCCCGTGCGGCCCTCCCCTGCTTCCACGAGGGCGAAGTGGAAGTCGCGGTCCGAGAACCCGGCGCCGTAGAGGTAGCGCGCTACGCGGCCGTCGGGCGTCAGGAAGATCATGGCGGCCGGGTGGGCGTACTCGCCCGAGCGCGCGTCGCGGGCGTACTCGAACCCGACGGCGTCGGCGAGCGCCCGCGTGTCGTCGGCCTCGCCCGTGAGGAACCGCCAGCTCTCGTCCAGCCCGGGGCGCGCCGCCTGCGCCACGTAGCGCGCCTTCACCTCGGCCGAGCGCTGCGGGGTGTCGCGGGGGTCGAACGAGACCACCACCGGCGTGAAGTCGCGGCCCGGCACCAGGTCGGCCTCGCGGAGCGAGACGGCGAAGGCGTCGAGCACCACGCTGCACAGCATCGGGCAGCTATGGTAGGCGAACACCAGCACGACGGGCTTCCCGTCGTGGAACACGTCGCCGAACTCGATGGCCCGGCCCGTGTCGTCCACGAGCGGGAGGTCCAGCGGGACGTGCTCGTCGAGGTGCTCCTCGATCCCCGACTCGCGCGCCAGCGGCGGGATCGAGGGGTCGGGCCCCACCGTCGGATCGACCACCTGTGCCCCCGCCAGCCCGGGCGCCGCGAGCAGCGCGGCGAAGGCAAGGAGGGGGAGGCCGATGCGACGGAGGGGGTTCAACGGGGGATCAGGGGGCTTCGGTCGCGGCGGGGGGCGCCGCCTCCTGGACCGCGGCCGGAGCGGCCGCTTCCGTCCCGGCGGCGTCATCGGTGGCCTCCGCGTCGGGGGTGGCCTCGCCGTCGGCGGGGGCCGCCTCGGTCGCCGGGGCGGCCTCGTCGATCTGGCGGACGGCGGGCGCGGGGCTCAGCGTGAGCCACGAGAGCCCGTCGAGCGTGGGGTCCGGGGCGCCGGGGGCGGGGGCGGCACCGGCCTGACGGGTCGCGTAGTCCGCCGCCGTGGCCCGCATCGCCACGTCGATGGGCATGCGGTAGGTGCTGTCCGCGTTGATGGCGTAGGCGCCGAGCAGTTCGGCCGCCGCCGCGCGCGACTCGCGGAGGTCCTCGTAGCGCTCGCTCGGCACGTCGGCCGCGTCCTCGCGCGTCTCCTCCAGCTTCGGCGAGTAGAACAGGAAGTAGACCGTCACGATGAGGACGACGACGCCGACGGCCGTCGCGAGCATCAGCCCGAAGAGCTGGCCGGACTCGAGGCCCTCCTCTTCGACGCCCGCGGCGTGGGCGTCGTCGGCAGCGGTGGAGTCGGTGGTGTAGTGCTCCTTCACTTCAGCGCGGGCCGTGTGGAGTAAACCGCCGATGATCCCCTCCGGCTCGTCCTCCTCGGGGCGGACGACGGCGGGGTCGGCCTCAGGCCGCTTCCCCTCGTGCGAGGGGGGAGCGGGTTCCCCGGCGTGGGGGTCCGGAACCGGCTGGCCGGAGCGGGGCGTCTCGTTGGGCGTGCGCTCGTTCATCGCGGCGGGAGGGTAACGCGGGCGGCGGGGCCGGGTTGTGCGATCCGTGTGGATAGCGTCTGCGGGCGGCTCGGGGCCGCTCGGCTCAGACGTTCTCGAAGCGGAGGGACTCGCGGAAGTACGGGTCGTTGTAGGGCGTGATCGCGTGGCGACCGGCGCGCCACATGGCCGCCCCGTACCAGACGAGGAAGAGCCCGAGCCCGGCGGCGAAGTCGAGCCACGAGAACGACGCCTGGGCGCCGTGCCCGGCCGCCACGTTCGCCTCGCCGTGCCCGGCCATCTCCTGGAGCGCGGCCGGGAGCACGCGGGCGCCGTCGAGCAGCGTCTGCCCCAGCGCGGCGCCGTGCTCGGCGCCCTCCGGCGTCACGTGGAGCGTCGGGAGCGCGAGCCACGCGAAGTCCATCCAGTGCATCACGAGCGCCCAGACGCACATGAACGCGAAGAACGGGAGCATCCGCTTCGTCACGCGCGGGAGCAGCGCCAGGAAGGGGATGACGAAGTGGCCGATGAGCAGGGCCCACGAGAGGTACTCCCACCCGTTCGTGAAGCGGGTCTGGTACCAGCGGATTTCCTCGGGGAGGTTGCCGTACCAGTAGAGCATGTACTGGCTGAAGGCGATGTACGTCCAGAAGACCGTGAAGCCGAACATGAACTTCCCGATGTCCTGGAGGTGCTCCGTCGTGATCTCGTCGTGGAGCAGCCCGCCGTGGCGCCACAGCATCGCCGTGAAGCCGATGAGCGCGAGCGCGGCCCACCAGCCGCCGGCGAAGAAGTACACCCCGAAGATGGTCGAGAACCAGTGGGGGTCCAGGCTCATCAGGATGTCGTAGGCCGCGAACGAGATGGCCACGCCCGTGATCGGGATGCCCCACGCGCTCGTCTTCCGCGCGGCGATCGTGTTCGCGGCGTCGGGGGCGATGTCGTTCCCCACGGAGAGCTTCCAGAGCCGACGGCCGAGGTAGCTCCAGAGGAGGAAGTAAGCCACGAGCCGGCCGAACCAGAACAGCGGGAAGCCCCCCGGCTCCAGCGGCCAGAAGAAGTACCCCGCCTTCCCGGCGAGCACGCGGTCGAACTCGGCGCCCGCGGCGTGATAGATGTCCGCGTGGCTCCAGTGGAAGAGGTCGTGGAGCCCGAAGAGGATCGGGGTGCCCATGAGCGCCAGCAGCGGGAAGCCCGCCGCGAGCGTCTCCGGGATCCGGCGGAGCGTGGTGCTCCAGCGCGCCTTCACGACGTGCTGGATCATCACGAAGAGCAGGGCCCCGAGGGCGATCGAGACGCAGTACGCCCACCCGATGAGGTACGCGTAGAAGAACCGCTGCGCGTCGAACAGCAGCCCGACGGCGGAGAGCGCGACGAGGGCGGCGCCGATCCCGACGGGGATCGCCCAGCGGCGCCAGTCGTCGGGGAGGCGGTACGCCTGCGGCGCCCGGTCGCGCGTCGGGGCGACGGGGTCGAGGAGGGCGGTGAGCGGGTTAGCCATCGGGAGGGGCGGGGCCGGGCCGGGTGCGCTGGCGCAGGGCGCTAGCGGGCGACGTTGACGTTGGGGTTCTCGGTGGCGAGGCGGAGCCGCTCCGGCTCCGGCACGTCGGCGGCCGACGCGTTCTGCGAGCGCTGGAGCGCGCGGATGTACGACACGACGGCCCAGCGGTCGGCCGGGGGCATCTCGTGCGCGTAGCTCGGCATGTTCCGCACGCCGTTCGTGATGACCTCGTAGATGTAGCCGTCGGGCACGTCGCGGAGCATGTCGGTGTGGTACGACGGGGCCGGGACGTAGCCGTAGCCCGTCCCCCCGTTCCCCACCATCACGATCCCCTTCCCGTCCCCGGCGTTGCCGTGGCAGGGCGAGCAGTAGATCCCGAACCGCTCCTGACCGCGCTCCAGGAGCGCCATCGTCACGGGCACCGGCACCGTCGGGACGAACGCGCCCGAAGCGGTGCGCCCGAGCTGGAACGGCGCCGTCGCCAGCGTGCGGAGGCGGCCCCGGGCCACCGTGCCCGCCACGGGCTGCCGCATCGCCGCGTCGTCGGCGAAGAAGGGGTTGGGCTCCTGCTCCTCGAACCTCTGGGTGTAGTCCATGTTGAGGTTCGGGTGGATCGGCGTGTTCGCCGAGGTCGTGCCCCGGCAGCCGGCCAGCCCGAGGGCCGCCAGTCCGAAGACCGCCACGAGGAGGCCGAGGGGTCGGGTCGTGCGCGTCATAGCGGGGCGCACGACCCGACGACTCAGTGGGCGCCGGTGGAGGAGGACGGCGCGGCGGCCGTGCCGGTGCGACCGATCTCGGTGGCGCCGTCGTGGTCCACGTGCTCGACCGCGAGCGCGCCCGCATCGAAGAGCGCCTGCGCCGTCGCGGCGCGGTCGAACTGGCCGTCGGCGGCGCCCACGTGGAGGAAGAACCCGTCGTCGCTCGCCTTCCCGAAGCGGTCGGAGTTGAACAGCGGGTTGTACGGCTTCGGGAGCCCGTTGATGATGAGCATCCCGAACACCGCCGTCGCAGCCGAGAACAGCACCGTCAGCTCGAACATCACCGGCACGCTCGATTCGATGGCGAAGAACGGCTTGTTCGAGATGTTGATGGAGTACTGGACGGCGCTCGTCCACCACTGGAGGAGGTAGCCCGCCGAGAGCCCGGTGAGCCCGCC
>Ga0193752_1003605_pt1 | contig 10574 bp, 10 predicted proteins | sample H1c1metaG_FD_144924 | JGI IMG/M metagenome (GOLD analysis project Ga0193752, IMG submission 144924) | Soil microbial communities from a riparian zone of the East river system, Colorado, United States - H1c1 | ecosystem: Environmental > Terrestrial > Soil > Riparian zone | place: USA: East River...
CTGTTCAAGGCCGCGGCCGGTCTCACGCCCAAGGACTACGCCACGGCGCATCGCGCATCCCTCGTCCGTGCGGGATTGGCGAAGGGTCATACCGTGACCGAGACAATCTATGATGCCGGCTTCAATTCGAGCGGCCGGTTCTACGCGAAATCCACGGAAATGCTCGGCATGACGCCGACCCACTATCGGGCGGGCGGCGTGAACGAAGAGATAAGGTTCGCGATCGGTCAATCCGCCCTGGGCGCGATCCTCGTCGCATCCAGCGCCAAGGGCGTGGTGTCGATCCTGATCGGCGACGACCCGGACAGGCTCGCGCGAGATCTTCAGGATCGCTTTCCCAAGGCGCGGCTGGTCGGCGGTGACGTGGAATATGAGAATTTGGTCGCGCGGGTCGTCGGCCTCGTCGAGGCTCCGGCCATCGGCCTCGATCTGCCTCTGGATGTCCGCGGAACTGTGTTCCAGCAGCGGGTCTGGCAGGCCTTGCAGGACATTCCCGTCGGCAAGACAGCGACATATCAGGACATCGCGGCCCGGATTGGCTTGCCCAAAGCCGTGCGGGCGGTTGCCGGCGCCTGCGCGGCCAACAACATCGCCGTGGCCATCCCCTGTCATCGCGTCGTGCGCAGCGACGGCGCGCCCTCGGGCTACGCGTGGGGTGTCGAGCGCAAGCAGCGGCTGCTCGACGCGGAGGCCGGCACTTGACCGGCATGACGATCGCCGACCGCATCGGCATCGCCGATCCCGTGGCGACCGGTTCCCCGGAACGGGCATTACCGCACGGCGATCCGGATCGAGCGCTTGTCATGCAGATGGCACGCAGCCTCGTGGAAAGTGGCGTCGCCGAATGGACCGCGCTCAAGAACGGCGACATCCGGTTGAGCTTCACGTCGGGCGAGATATTCAATCTGGGTCGAGATTGCATCACGCGGATTCGGTGAGGCGACCAGAGTCGAGTTTGAAGGCACGAACCGGAGCGCGCCCCGTTGAACGCAACTGTACACGTTGGCGCATCAGGAACTGCTCTCAAGGAACCCGAGAATGAGCGACCGTATTCGTTATGCCTTGGGCCAAAGCGCTCTCGGCGATTTCATCGCTGCGATGTCGAGTCGTGGCTTGGTGGCATTCGAGTTCGCGCTCGGCGACGGCAACACTGTCGGCGTCTTGCAGGAGCGCTTTCCCGATGCGACCATCGAGGAGGATGCGGTAGGTCTCGCGACAACGGTCGCCACCCTCGTCCGCGTCGTAGATCATTCGAAGATGCGCGCACCTCTCGACGCACGTGGTGCTAGAACCGGCAACACGCTCGCTATCCTGAGCGGGTCCTATCGCGTGGTGAAGAAGGATGGCTCGCTCTCGGGCGCGCGTGCTTGCGCCGCCAGCATGCGGGATGCATCAGGAGGCGTTCAACCTCGCATTCCGAGAATGTCATGACCATCCCAACGCTCGGTAAAAGAATCGACGCGGTCGACTGGACGGCCGCCGCGGCCGATCTGAATGCGCAAGGCTGGTCGCTCATCCCCGATCTCCTCACGGCCTCGGAATGCGATGCGATCGCGGGCCTTTATGCAAACGGCGGCAAGGGCTTTCGCAGCCAGGTCATCATGGCGCGGCATGGCTTCGGGAAAGGCGAATACCGCTATTTCTCCTACCCGCTGCCAGCGCTGGTCCAGGATTTGCGCTCCGCGATCTATCCGCGCCTGGCGCCGATCGCCAATCAATGGAATGAGCGCATGGGAATCGAAGCGCGCTTCCCCGAGGCGCACTCGGATTTTCTCGACCGGTGCCACGCAGCCGGACAGCAGCGGCCGACGCCGCTCCTGCTGCAATACGGCCCCGGAGACTATAACTGCCTCCATCAGGACCTCTACGGGGAGCACGTATTCCCGCTGCAATTGGCGATCCTGCTATCGGAGCCCGGTGAAGATTTCCAGGGCGGCGAATTCGTGCTGACCGAACAGCGGCCGCGCATGCAATCGCGCGCCGAGGTCGTGCCGCTGACCAAGGGCGACGCCGTCGTGTTTGCCGTCAACAGCCGGCCGCACAGGGGGACACGCGGCGACTACCGCGTCGCCCTGCGCCATGGCGTCAGCAAGCTTCGCGAGGGGCGGCGTCATACGCTCGGAATCATTTTCCACGACGCCGCTTAGACGCCGCCCCCGGGGATTCACCTATTCGTTGCGCAAGGCCACTTTTGTCTGGTTCTCGATCATGGTCTGATCGGCAATACTGGAGGCGGACGCCGACCTGCTGACCCATAGTGATGATCGGAACGACGCGGAGGCCCGAGAGCTTTTCGTCTCGATTGTCATGCCTCACCTTGGCTTGATGGAGGACGGAGGATGGTTGCCAGTGACGGTTTTGCCGAGTTCCTGCGCGAGCAGCTCGCTCCGCTCGGTCGCGTCACAATGCGGCGCATGTTCGGCAAGACTGGCGTGTTCTGCGATGGGTTGATGTTCGGGATGGTGACGAACAACATGCTTTACCTCCGGGTTGATGACGACAACCGGGCGGCCTTCGAGGAAGCAGAGTCCTTTCCGCCCCTCAGCTACGAGAAGAAGGGCTGCACCATAGACCTCTCTTTTTGGCGCGCGCCGGAGCGGCTATTCGACGAATCCGATGACCTTGTCACGTGGGCGCGAGCAGCGCTGGCGGCGGCACGTCGGGTCGCGGCGAAGAGAAAACGGCCGGCGCCACGACGAAAATCAAAGCCGTAACCCACGGGCAGAGGGCATGAGCGGCATCGCCGACGTCATCGTCCACTGGAAAGCGGTCTATCTCGACCCGGCCATCCGGTAATTGCACGCTCACAGAGACGAACCTCTGCCCAGCTCCCGATGGCCCAGTATCACGGATCCAGAAAATCCTCCCTTGCAGGAGCAAGAAATCCCATCACCTATTTATTCGTTGCGTAGCAGCGCCAAGGGCCGCTGGCGCAGGGCGGCCAAGGTGCCGGCGAGGCCGAACGCCAAAGTGAGCGCCATCGCGCCCACGGCCACCGCAACCGCGACGCCGGGCATGAACGTCCAGTCCAGCCCCATCAGCCGCCGCACCACCAGCCAGGCACCAAGCGTGCCCACGCCGAGTGCCGCCACCGCGGTGGCGAGGCCCAGGAAGGCGAACTCCCAGGCGAAAATGCCGGCGATGCGCGCGCGGGTGGCGCCCAGCACCTTCATGACCACGGCCTCGTGCACGCGCCGGCGCTGGGTAGCCAGCATGGCGCCGGCCAGCACCAGCAGGCCGGCCACGATGCTGAGCAGGCCGATCACGCGTGTTGCCAGGCCGATATTGCCTAAAACGTCGGAGACGGTGGCGATGGCGTCGCGGATGCGGATCACCGTCACGTTGGGAAACCGGTCGGTGATGGCCTTGAAGACCGCGTCCTCGGCGGCGGGCGTTGCCTTCACCGTCGCCAGGAAGGTGTGCGGCGCCTTGTCGAGGATGCCGGGCGAAAAGACGAAGACGAAGTTGATGGCGAGCGTCGTCCATTCGATGCGGCGCAGCGAGGTGATCTTGGCATCGATGTCGCGGCCCAGCACGTTCAGCGTGATGGTGTCGCCGAGGCCGACGCCGAAGGCCTGGGCGAGGTCGGCGTCGAAGGAGATGAGCTGCGGCCCGCGATAGTCGGGCGGCCACCATTCGCCGGCAACGATGCGCGAGCCTTCGGGTGGGGTGGCGGCATAGGTGACGCCGCGGTCGCCTTCGACCGCCCAGCGGCCGTTGGCCGCCACGGCATGCTGGGCGACGGGCTCGCCGGCAATCCTGGTGATGCGGCCGCGCAGCGACGGCACCTTGTCGACCGCACCGGCGCCGGGGATGGCCGCGATCGCCTGCTCGAAGGCCGGCATCTGGCTCGACTGAATGTCGACGAAGAAGAAAGCCGGCGCGTCGGCCGGGATGCGCCGGGCGAGCTGGTCGCGCAGATTGCCCTCGACCAGCGAGGTCGCCACCAGCACGGTGAGGCCGAGGCCGAGCGACAGCATGACGATCGCAGTCGGCGCGCCCGGCCGGTGGAGGTTGGCCAGCGCCAGGCGCAGCCCCGCCAACCGGGGCTTGCCGGCCCGCGCCGCCGCCTTCATCACCAGCCAGGCCAAAGCGGGAAAAGCGATGAAGGCACCCACCGCACCACAAACGAACCACAGCGCCACCCAGCGATCGTCGGCCGTCACGATGGTGAAGCCCGCCAGCAGCAATGCCGCCGCCGCCACGACCAGCCGGTCGCGCCAGCGCAAGGAGCCCTGCTCAACCACCGCGCCGCGCATCAAGGTGGCGGCCGGCACCGTGCCGGCGCGGATCAGCGGCACCAGCGCGAACATAAGCGTCACCAGCAGGCCGAAGGCCGCCGCGGTGGCGAGCGGCGCGGCATAGATCGAGACGCGCACCCGCACCGGCAGCAATTCGGCGAGCGGCCCCTGCGCCACATAAGGCAGCGCGGCGCCGACCACGAGGCCGATGCCGATGCCGATCAGCGCCAGCAGCGCCAGTTGCAACAGATAGGTCGTGAAGATCAGCCGCTGCGGCGCGCCGAGGCATTTCAAGGTGGCGATGGTGCGCGTGCGGGCGGCGAGGAAGCTCGAAATCGCATTGCCAACGCCGACACCGCCCACCAGCAAAGCCGACAGGCCGATTAGGCCGATGAACTGCGTCAGACGGTCGAGCCACAGCCGAATGCCGCCGCCGGCATCGGCAAGGCCGCGCACCCGCCAGCCGGCGTCGGGAAAGCGGCTCTTGAGCGTGGCGATGGTAGCTGCGTCGGAGACGCCCGCCGGCAGGCGAAGACGGTACTCCCAGGTGAGCAGGCTGCCGGGCTGGACCAGGCCGGTCTCGGCCAGCGCCTCGAAGGGCACCATCAGCCGCGGCCCGAGGCTCGCAAAGGCATTGAGGCCGCGATCGGGCTCGCGGGCGATGACGGCGCGGACCTCGATCACCGCGTCGCCGACTTTCACCCTGTCGCCGAGCGCGATGTTCATGCGGCGCAGCGCCACCTCCTCGACCGCCGCGCCCCACACGCCATCGCGTCGTGCGAGCGCATCGGCCAAGGTGCCGCCGTCCTTCAGCTCGACGGCGCCATAGAGCGGATAGGCATTCTCGACCGCCTTGAGCTGGACCAGCGCCGGCCTGCCGTCGGCCGCAACGGGACGCGCCATGGCGCGGCTGTCGATCCAGCGCGCAACCTGGCCTTGGCTGCGTAGAAAATCGACCTGCTCGGGGGTGGCCTCGCGATAGAGCAGCGAGATCGCCACGTCGCCGCCCAGGATCTCGCGGGCGTCGGCATGCAGGCCCTCCTCGACGGCGCGGCTGAAGGAAAGGATCGCGGCGATCGCGCCGACGCCGAGCGCGAGGCAGGCGATGAACAGGCGAAAGCCGCCCAGGCCGCTGCGCAGCTCGCGGCGTGCCAGGGCAAGGGCAAGGGCAAGCCTCATTGCGCGGCCAGGCCGAGCTGCGTGCGCCCGCCGGTACGCTCATCGGCCACCACGACGCCGTCGGCGATGCGCAGGATGCGATCGCAGCGCGCGGCCAGCTCCATGTTGATCAGCAGAAGCGTGGTGTCCTCGGCGCGCGCCAGCTCGAACAGCAGGTCCATGACCTGCTTGCCGGTCGTGCCGTCGAGATTGCCGGTCGGCTCGTCGGCCAGCAAAAGCTTGGGCCGGCCGACAAAGGCGCGGGCCACCGCCACGCGCTGCTGCTCGCCGCCCGAGAGCTGCGCCGGATAGTGGCCGACGCGGTGCCCGAGGCCGACCCGCGCCAGCGCCCCCTCCGCCAGGGCAAAGGCATCGCCATGGCCCGCGAATTCCAGCGGCAGCGCCACGTTCTCCAGCGCCGTCATGGTGGGAATGAGATGAAAGCCCTGGAAGACGATGCCGATCGTGTCGCGCCGCAGGCGGGCGCGGGCATCGTCGTCGAGCGGCCCGAGATCACGGCCGGCCACCTCGACGGTGCCGCGGGTGGCGCGTTCGAGCCCGCCCGCCACCATCATCAGGCTCGACTTGCCGGCGCCCGAGGGGCCGACCAGCGCCGCAATTTCGCCGGCAGCGATGTCCAGAGTGACGCCGCGCAGGATATTGACCGTGCCGGCAGCGCTCGCCATGTCGAGGTGGACGCCGGCAAAACGCACGATGGGCCGAATCGAGCCGGAGTGAGCAGAAGAATGAGTGGTCAAGGAAACTCCCGAGGCGTCGTGGGCACCGTGCGGTCTGGATATGGTGCTTTTGCGGCAGTTTTTGTAGCGCTGACGTTTGTTCTTGGCTTGGGCATGGCGCATGCACAAGACGCGCCGGTGAAGCTTGCCGTGCTGGGCGACAGCATTGCCGCAGGCTATGGCCTCTCGCCCGACCAGGCTTTCCCGGTACGCCTGCAGGCAGCGCTCGCGGCCCAGGGCCGCAAGGTGACGGTGCTCAACCACGGCGTCTCGGGCGACACGACCGCGGGCGGGCTGGAGCGCGTCGACTGGATGCTGGCCGACAAGCCCGACATCGTGCTGGTCGCGCTGGGCGGCAACGACATGCTGCGCGGCACCGACCCGGCCGCGACCGAGCGCAATCTCGATGCCATTATCACCAAGCTCAAGGCCGCCGGCGTCGAGGTGTGGCTGGCCGGCATGGTGGCGCCGCGCAACTTCGGACCGGAGTATGCCAAGGCCTTCGACTCGCTCTATGGACGTCTCGCGGCCAAGTACGACGTGCCACTCTATCCCTTCCTGCTCGACGGCGTCGCGCAGGTCGACGGCCTCAACCAGGCCGACGGCATCCATCCCAACACCAAGGGCGTCGACGTGCTGATCGAGCGGCTGCTGCCGTTCGTGACCAGGAATCTCGATCGATATCGCCCTTCCCGCCCCTGACGGCGGCCGGCTCGCCTGTCAGTGCGCGTCCGCGGTTGGCGCTTGCGGCGCGGCGATCTTGCGCATCAGGGGCACCAGCAGGGTGACGACGAGGAAAGCCAGCATGATCGCGCGGAACGCGTCCGCGAAAGCCAGGGTCGAGGCCTCGCGATAGGCAAGCTGCCAGAGCTGTTTCAGGGCGGCGTCCTGTCCCGCACCCGGGCTGCCGGCCAGCGCGCCGTATCGATGCGCCGCGCCGTGCACGAACCGCTCCATCGCGCCGTTCGCCGGCGTCAGGTGCGATGCGATCATCTGAAAATGGAAGTTGGTCTTGTCGTTGATGATCGCGGCGCTGATCGCGATGCCGACGGCGCCCCCGAGATTGCGCATCATGTTGAAAAGTCCGCTGGCATATTTCAGCCGCTCCGGCGGCAGCGCGCCGAGACCCAGATTCACGCTGGGTGCGACCGCGAACACCTGCGGGAAGCCGCGCAGGACCTGCGGAACGAGAAACTCCGCCGCGCCCCAGTCATGGGTGATGAAACTGTAGCTCCACATGGCGAGGCCGAAGCAGCCCAGCCCGAACATCAGGAGCCAGCGTCCGTCGAACTTGCGCGCAAGGACGATGTAGACCGGCGTCCCGATCAGCGACGCGACACCCGTCGAGAAGATGGCCGCGCCGATCTGCCAGGCGCTGAATCCACGGACGTAGCCGAGGAAGAGCGGCGTCAGATAGATGGTGGTGAAAATGCCGATGCCGGTGACGAACGACACGAGGCAGCCCAAGGAGAAGTTCCGATTGCCGAATGCACGCAGATCGACGACGGGATTCCTGAAGGTCAGGCTGCGAATCACAAAGAGGACGAGAGAGCCGCCGGCGATCCAGGCGCAGATCCGGATGGTCTGGTCGCTGAACCAGTTCCATCGCGTGCCCTCCTCCAGCACGTATTCCAGCGTCCCGAGACCGATCGCCATGAGCACGATCCCGAGATAATCGGCCTCCTTGAGCAACGCCAGATCCGGCTTGTCGATCCGCACCAGCAAAGGAACCAGGATCGCGATCGCGATTCCCGGCACCAGGTTGATGTAGAACAGCCAGTGCCAATTGAGCGTGTCGGTGATCCCTCCGCCGATCACCGGCCCGAGGGTGGGGGCGATCGACGCGATCGTCCCGATGACCGCGGCGGAATAGACGCGACGCGATCCCTGAAAATAATGGAAGGACGACGTGAACACGGTTGGGATCATGGAGGCGCCGAGCAGTCCCTGCAGCGCGCGGAAGGCAATCATGCTCTCGATGTTCCAGGCGAGCCCGCAGAGCATGCTGGCGACCGTGAATCCGGCAGCGGAAGCGGTGAACAACCAACGCGTGGAGAACACCCGCGTCAGCCAGCCCGAGAGCGGGATCACGATGATCTCGGCGATCAGGTAAGCAGTCTGCACCCAGCTGATCTCGTCCTGCGCGGCAGAGAGCCCTCCACCGATTGCCTGGAGCGACGAGGCGACGATCTGGATATCCAGCAAGGCAATGAACATGCCCACGCACATCACCGCGAACGGCAGAATGCTCGGTTGCCCGGGCGTCGCTGCCGAGTCGCTCATGGCGAGCGGCGTGTGTCCACGCTGACCGTGGTCGAGAGCCCCGGACGAAGGATCCCGAGCGCCTCGTCGCCTGCATCCAACTCGATGCGCACGGGAACGCGTTGCACGATCTTGGTGAAGTTGCCGGTCGCGTTCTCCGGCGGAATCACGCTGAAGACAGCACCGGTGCCGGGAGCGAAGCTCAGCACACGGCCGTGGAAGACGTGGCCCGGCACGACGTCCGCGATCGTCGTTGCGGACTGCCCCGCCCGCATGTGCGCGAGCTGATCTTCCTTGAAGTTGGCGTCGACCCACAGGCCATAGGCCGGAATGACGGACAGCAGATAGGCGCCTTCGGGCACGAAAAGCCCCACCTGCGCCGCGCGGTTGCCGATATAGCCCTCGATCGGCGAGCGGATATCGGTGTAGTCGAGATTCAGCCGGGCCACCTGGAGATCGGCCTCAGCCTGTGCAATCGCAGCGCGAGCCTCGGCGATCCTCGTATCGAGTATGCCGAGTTGCTGTCGCGCCGCATCCTGGTTCGCCTGCGACGACAGTACCGCGGCGGCAGCCTCCTGGTCCGCAGCCTTCGTCTTGTGCGCGTCCTGGCTCGATCCGACGCTCGTCTGCGCAAGCGCCGCATAGCGTTGCGCATCTTCGTGGGAGAAGGCCGCACGGGCCGTCTTGGCGACGAGATCGGCAGCCGCCTGGCTGATCACGGATTTCTGCAGCACATACTGCGCGCGGAGCTGGGCGAGGGTCGCCTCGCGCCCCTCGACGACGGCCTGCGCGCGATCGTAGGCCGCCTGGAAGTCGCGCCTGTCGAGACGGGCCAGCAACTGACCGGCCTGCACATGCTCGTTGTCGGCGACCAGGATCGTGGCCACGAAGCCGGCGACATGGGGCGAGATCGTGGTGACGTTGCCACCGACATAGGCGTCGTCGGTGCTCTCGATGAAGCGCCACTCCAGCCACCACCGGTATCCGGACCAGGCTGCCGCACCGCCGAGGGCAATCGCCATGACGAGGAGTGCCAGTCTCTTGAGCGTGCGGGCCGACCAGCTCCATTTTGGCGCGGTAGTGGTATCCCGACCGAGGACGATGCTACTCACGGCGACCTCCGGACGATTGCCTGCGGCCTTCTGGCGGCGCGATGGCGTGCCGCTGGCGCATATCCTCGTTGGCGGCGGGTCCGGCGGCAGACCTGAAAGGCGGCCCGGTCAGCGGTCGCCCGCTGATCCGGTCGATCAGCAGCGGATCGGCCAGAACGCCCGTTTCTGCGTCGACGATCACGACGCTCGCGCCCTCCGGGGCGAAATGCCTGTTGCCCCAGGCGAGGAGGGCCCAAAGCACCGGCCGAAAATCCCGGCCGCGCGCGGTCAGGACATATTCATAACGAGGCGGGTGCGCATTGTAGCGGCTGCGCTTCATGAGGCCCGAATCGACCAGCGCCTTGAGCCGCCGCGTCAGCATGTTGGGAGCGATATCGAGGCTCTTCTGGAACTGCTCGAACCGAGTGGCGCCCAGGAAGGCATCGCGCAGGATCAGAATGCTCCACCACTCGCCAACCCGCTCGAGGCTGCGGGCGATCGGACATTGGAGATTCCCGAAGCTTTTACGTCGCATGGGCCAGGCCACCTGTCGCTATGTCGTCGGGCGGACATGTAGGCATGTCACTATCATCATGCAAGTGTCTATTTGCCCGCGGCTCCGGCTCTCGAAGCGCCTTCCATACGCCGACGGCCTTCGTCCCGACGCCAAGGGCGTGGACGTTCCGATCGTGCGGCTGCTACCGTTCTCCACCAAGAGCCCTGATTCCCATGACGCGTCTGTTCATCGCCCTCCCCGTCCCCGACGAAGCCGCCGACGCGCTCGCCGTGCTGCAAAACGGCGTGCCTGATGCCCACTGGGTGCCGACGGAGAACTTCCACGTCACGCTGGCCTTCTGCGGCGAGGTCCAGGGCGGCGTCATGCGCGATCTCGAGGAGGAACTCTCCGACATTGCCGGCGGGCCCTTCGCGGTCTCGATCGCCGGCGTCGACCAGTTCAGCTCGGGCAAGCAGCCGCGCGCCCTGGTGGCGCTGGTCGAGAAGAGCGATCAGCTCGACTGGCTGCAGCAGAAGGTTTCTACCGTGGCCCGCAACTGCGGCATCGACATCGAGCGCCGCAAGTTTCG
>Ga0193752_1003606_pt1 | contig 10573 bp, 11 predicted proteins | sample H1c1metaG_FD_144924 | JGI IMG/M metagenome (GOLD analysis project Ga0193752, IMG submission 144924) | Soil microbial communities from a riparian zone of the East river system, Colorado, United States - H1c1 | ecosystem: Environmental > Terrestrial > Soil > Riparian zone | place: USA: East River...
ACCGCGCTCATGATAAATATGGGCTTAAGATCTTTGACTCTTCCGCTGAAACATCTAACCTTTTGTACGAAACTGATGGGTTTTCCGAGCTTGATCAAGCTAGCTCACTGAAACATACAGCGCCCTTGGAGCTTTTTGGTCGTCGCTGGGTGCTAGACTTTCGCTTTTCGCCCGGAGTTGTTGCCGAGACAACCCGTAGTCGGCCTATAAGTTCATTGCTAGTTGGAAGCATGCTCAGCCTCCTCTTGTCTGGCTTTGTACTTACCTTACTGGTCGCCAGAACACGCGTACTGGCTCACGCCAAACAAATGGAAGTCCAGGATGCCAAGGATGAACTGCTTTCTTTGGCTTCGCATCAACTTCGGACGCCCGCTACATCTGTCAAACAGTATCTGGGTATGGCGCTAGAGGGGTTTGCTGGCAAGTTTTCGCGGCAACAAATAAATCTGCTAGAAAAGGCCTACGAGAGCAACGAACGACAGCTCCATATCATCAACGAAATTCTGTATGTTGCCAAGATCGACGCCCAAGGCATCGTACTCACCCCGCGGCGAATTAATCTCAATAAACTCCTACGCGAACTTACCCAGGAAATGTCTGCAATTGCCAAAAAGAGTGGCCAGAAGATCAGGTTGCAAATGCCCATGAAGCAAACTTACATAGAAGTCGACGAACACTGCCTGCGTATGGCTCTGGAAAATTTGATCAGCAATGCCCTGAAATACTCGCATGAAGGCTCGACCGCAAATATAAAGCTCAGCACCACAAAAGATGAAATACGTATCACCATCAAGGACAAGGGCGTTGGGATAGATCCAGACGACATACCATCGCTGTTTCAGCGCTTTTCCCGCATACCCAACGAACTTTCCCGCCAGACGAGCGGTAGCGGCATTGGTCTGTATCTTAGCCAACAGTTGATCAAACTGCATAGTGGTACTATTGAGGTCGAATCAACTAAAGGCGCGGGGACAACCTTCACTGTTCGTATTCCCAAGACGTACCGGCCAGAAAATAGGGTATAATAGTAGTCAATGTCCACAATACTCATCGTAGAAGACGAAAGAAATCTGAACGAAGCCTATCAGATGATCTTGCAGCACCAGGGTCACAAGATACTAGCTGCCTATGATGGCAAAGAGGCTCTCAAGATCACCGAAGACGTCGAGCCAGACCTAATCCTTCTGGACCTGCGCATGCCCCATATGGGTGGTGTTGAGTTCCTGAAGGAATACAACCTAAAGAAGAGCCACCCTAAAGTGAAGGTTGTCATCTTCAGCAATCTGGACACCCAGCATGAAATTGATGAAGCCTATCGACTAGGTGCAGAAAAATACATGCTCAAGGCTTGGGCCTCACCCAAGGAACTTGTTCAGCTCGTCGCCAGCCTCCTCAAGAAGTAAATTCCAAGTTCCAAAAACCAAATCACAAACAAAATCCAATACTTCAATGACCAAATAGTGAAATGACAGTGATTAGTGAAGCTTGTTTGAGATATTGGAATTTAAAGTATTGTTTGGTTTTTGGAATTTGGAATTTAAACATTTAAGTCTTTGAAGTTGTCCTCGCCAATTGACTGAATCAGTTTGCCGCGATCAATGGTATACTCGCGGCCTTTGTACTGCAAAATGCCCTTCTTCTTGAGTTTGACCAGCTCTGCGGCCGTTGTTTCACGGGTCAAGCCAATGAGGTCAGCCACCATTTGTTGGGTCAGCTGAAGGTTGATGCGAACTTTGTCCTGCCGTACCTCCTTGCCATAACATTGGGCTAGATAGTAGAGGGTGTACAGGACTTTGTCTGATGCCTTGGGTTGTTCCAGGGCCGTAATCCGCATCAAGGAACCCGCATAGTTACTGAGGTAGTGGTTAGCCACAGCACCCATGGCAGCAGGAGTTTCCTTGATGAACTTGTGAAAAGCCTCCGCTGGCATGGTATACATTTCGCCATCCGTCTGGGCTTCGTAGTAATAAAAGGCAGAGGCTACTTTTTCAAATGACCAGGTTGTGGGGAACATGTCTCCCGGCAGCTTAAAGGCCGCAATGCGTTCATCGCCTTGGGCAGTGATATTGTAGAGCTTTACAATACCCGACTTTACAATGTATGCGCTCTTCGGAACCTCGCCTTGGTAAATTAGAATATTTCCCTGCCGAAACCCCTTTGTCATCAAAGTATTCAAAAATGGCTGAAAGATTTCGTTTAGCAAAGTATACCCCTCTTAGTTGCTAGTACTTAGTATTGTAGCTGTAAGTCTCGGCTTATTAAAGCCATATCCGTCGTATGCCCGTGTCAAATACTTAACCTCGTATACTTTACACGCTGCAAAAGGTTCAAAATGTAATGTTTTTTACAGCCTCTTAGCTGGAATCTGTGTAAGCTATAAACAATAATTAAACGAAAGGGAGGCACGCCATGATACTGTCAGCAGCGGAACGCGAACACAAGATCAACGATTTCCTCAGCCGGAAGTTTAAGGAATTTGACATTGAAGCCGCGGAGCCTGCCCACTCAGCCCGCTTGTCCGACCGCAAGGTCCCGAAGCAAACCTCCTAGCTGAGGTTCAAATAGCAGAAATGTTGAATGTAGGACTGTGGATTGTTGTCGGTGCCTTGAGTGGGTGGATCGGGTACTTAGCGACCAGGACAGGTAAGGCCGGGCACCTTACACCTTGCCTTGCGGTTGGAATAATTGGCGGCGTAGTTGGCGGTTTTGCAGCCCAGCGCTTGGGTGCGCTAAAAAGTTCTGGACTGCTTGAGCCAGAGAGTATATTGAACGCCCTGCTTCTATCGGCAGTGTTTATGACAGGTTATTTGGGGTTTCTGAGTACTTTTGGAAAATCGAGTTCTGGCTAACCCTCGACAGGAGCATGGGCCAGTTTATTGCGGGCTGCTGCAATTTCGAATGAAACGACCGCCAAGTACACAAGCCCCATTGCACAGGCTTTTAGCAGATGGGAAGAGTTCTGCACAACTAGATACACACCGCTAGCCAGCATGCTGGCTGTCAGGACGTAGGTTACGCGCAATTTGGCCCGTGAAGGGCTAAAAAAGGCAGCCCCTGCTGCAACCAGGCTAGCTAGCGCGGTCAAAACATGAAAAAGCACTACCATAAAGAGAATTATACACCATTACTTTAGCCATAATACCCGTAACTCAGCTGGCTACTTTTCTACTTGGTAATGATTCTTTACAATTCCGTCGACTTCTTGGGTGGTCGAAAGCAGTTTGAGCTTGAGTTTTGGTTTGCAGGAACCAAACAGCCGAATGCCCTCACCCAGCGTTAGACTGTATATGCTCACAATAATTTCATCCACCAAGCCTGCCTCAGCCAATGCACCGTTGACCTCACCACCTCCACTCACAACGACTTCGGAAAAACCGTGATCCCCTATTTGCCGGATGATTTGTTCTGGTGTTCCACGCAGAAACTTGATATTGTCTTGGTCTTTTTGGTCTGTTCTAGCGGTGTACACAAAGATAGTTGTCTTTGCCTGCTCTACAAGAAAGTCATCTTTGTACTGTTCATATGTTTTGCGGCCCACTAGGACGCAGCCAGCTCTTGCTTTGGCCTGACTGTAGCCTTTTTCGTCTTCTTCGCTTATCCAGGAATAGCATTCGCCGTTTAGGTCAGAAATAAATCCATCGAACGTGGTGGCTGGGTGCATAATTACTTTCATAGCCCTCATAGTACAGCAGTCCGTAGCGTAAAAGTATCTGAGTTATGGCAACCAGTGGTCGATCGAGATCATAAGGCTAAAGACCATCAATACTACTAGCGAAAAGCCAAATAATTTGCCTGCCCAAGCTGTGTCCTTTGCGCCAGATTCATTCATGGCCAGCCGCAGCCAGCATGCGCCCACGACCAACATGACCATCAAATACGTCCAGCCAGCGTAGCCAAAAATCCCCAGAGCTGCCGTGGCAGCGATATAGGCAGCAATGTAGTATTTTATTTGGATTTTAGTTATGGCAACGTTTCTTTTGACTGGCAGGACTGGTATTCCGGCTGCGGCGTACTCGTCCTTACGACGTATGGCGATGGCGTAGAAATGGGGCATTTGCCAACAAACCATTATCATAAAAAGTAACAAAGCTCCGCCGTCCGCCGTACCCCGCGCCGCCACGTAGCCAGCCACCAGCGAGGCCGCACCCGGCACGGTGCCGACCAACGTCCCGTGTACTGATCGACGCTTGGCATAGCCGTAGACAACCACGTAAAACACCACGGCTATTACGCCCAGCAGAACCACCAGCCAATGGGTAAAAGCCAGCAAGTTTCCAAATCCGGCCACCCCAAGGAACGCTGCATACACCAGGGCTGCTGACACTGGTATTTCCTGGGTCACCAAGGCCCGCTGCTTGGTCCGGGCCATTTTGGCGTCTATACCGCGGTCCAGATAGTTATTGAGTACACAGCCACAGGCAATCACTAACGCCGTGCCGACCAAAACCGCCAGTAACAATGGCCACTCAACAGTGCCCCGCGCCCCAAATAAAAAGCCAGCTCCGGCGGTCATGACGTTGCCGCGAATAATCCCGGGTTTTGTGAGGGCAATGTATTTTTTGATGAGTTTCACCCTGTGTCCTTCTTATGCGGTTGATTATATACCACCACTATCGCTATCTATGAGGAATACGCCTGCGGACTCACGCTCGCTTTTTGGGCCTATAGACATCACACTCTGACTTACCACGATCTGACTGCCCTCACTGACTAAAACCGTTCTTTGCTCCTTCAACATATCTACGGATATGCCTCAGTCGCAAAGAACGGTTTTAGTTCAGCGATCATCAGTCAGCTCTGATGGCAAGTCAGAGTGTGATGTCTATAATAGGGCGCTTTTACCTCGGGCCAAAGGCCCTTGGAGTACACCCGGTCGACCCTATGGGCTCAAGAAGTGGGCATGAGTCCGGAAGCCTGAGGTCACTATGCTATAGTAACCATAAGAATATCTGAGGGAGTGTTAATGGCAAAACACAAAAAGATCAGGGAAGGAAGGGCCATATGGGTCGCTTTTTTGGCGCTGATCGGTTTGGGGTTGCTCGTCGCGGTGCTTTTACGCGGCAACGACGTTATTCTGTTTAATCCCAAGGGGCTGGTAGCCACCCAGCAGCGCCGGTTGATGGTAACCTCGACGTTAATCATGCTGGGGTTTGCTGTGCCGGTGCTCATAACTCTTTACTTTTTTGCCTGGAAGTTTCGCGAAACCAACCCAAAAGCTACACATAACCCAAGTGCCAGTCGGGGTAAACTGCTGATGCTGGCGTTTTGGGCCATGCCTACGGCTATCATGCTGATACTGGCGTCGCTGATGATACCGGCGACCTTCAAACTTGAACCGCAGGACACCATTAAGGCCGAAAAGGATCTCCTGACGATTCAGGTAGTGGCTTTGCGCTGGAAGTGGCTGTTCATATACCCCGGCCAGGATATTGCAACCGTCAACTACGTCCAGATCCCTGTAGATACCCCGGTGCAGTTTCAGCTGACCGCTGACGAGACGCCGATGAGTTCGTTCTGGATTCCGCACCTGGGAGGCCAACTGTACGCCATGACCGAACACAACAACCGGCTGAACCTACTGGCTGATACGCCCGGGGATTACGAAGGCAGTGCGGCCGAAATCAACGGTGCCGGTTTTGCCGGCATGCGGTTCACGACCCGTGTCAGTGCGCAGGATGACTTTGATACATGGGTGGCTAAAACAAAGCAGTCTCCTGCTGAGCTGAGCACCCCGGAATACAAAAAGCTGCTAGGGCCAAGCGAGAATCATCCTGCCACATTCTACAAGGATCCAGATCCAAGTTTGTATAGTACTATACTGAGTAAGTACGCAGGATCCCACGGGGGTTCGCATGACCACCAAACGCAGGGCGCGGGGGAACACTAATGAAAGAATTCTGGCTGGGAAAATTAGGCTGGCACGCACTGCCGCATGAGTGGTTCACAATCCTTGGATCAATATCTTTCGTAATGCTGGGACTGACTGTTATTGCAGGCCTCACCTACACCAAACGCTGGAAGTGGCTGTGGAACGAATGGCTGACATCGGTTGATCCCAAGAGGATTGGCATTATGTACTTTATCGTTGGCGGGTTTATGCTGCTGCGCGGCGGTCTGGATGCCATTATGATCTGGTTGCAGCAGTCGCTGTCATCTGGGGCATCGCACGGCTATCTGACGGCGGAGCACTTTCAGCAAGTCTTTACGGCTCACGGCAATATCATGGTGTTTTTTGTGGCTATGGGCTTGATTTTTGGGCTCATAAACTACATTGTGCCGCTCCAGATTGGGGCACGCGACCTGGCCTCGCCGTTTATGAACACGCTGGGCTTTTGGCTGTACGTGGCCGGCGTTGTTATGGTGAACATGTTCTTCCTGTTTGGCGGAGAGTACGCCGCGACTGGCTGGCTGGCAGTTGCCCCTTTGAGCGGCAAGGCCTTCAGCCCCGGGGTGGGGGTTGATTATTGGATCTGGAGCCTCCAGATTTCCGGCGTTGGCACCACACTGGGTGCAATCAACTTTATTATGACCATCCTGAAGATGCGCGCCAAAGGCATGACGCTGCTCAAGATGCCACTGTTTACCTGGGGTAGCCTGTGTAGCATGATTATGGCGGTCAGCGTCTTTCCGCTGCTGACTATGACGCTTTTTTTGGTGTTTTTTGACCGCTACTTTGGTACCCACTTCTTCACGACCGATGCGGGGGGCAATGCCATGATGTACACCAACCTGATCTGGATGTGGGGACACCCAGAAGTTTATATCCTGATGCTGCCATCGTTCGGCGTATTTTCAGAAATAGTATCTACCTTTAGCCGCAAGCCGATTGCCTACTACAAGTCCAATGTTCTGGCTATGATTGGGGTCTCTTCCATTGCCCTGCTGGTATGGCTGCACCACTTCTTCACCATGGGTGCCAGCGCCGAGGTAAACTCGGCCTTTGGTGTTGCCACCATGATAATCGCCATCCCTACAACGGTGCTGGTGTTCAGCTGGATTGCCACGATGTACAAGGGCCGCATCCGGTTCACCACGCCAATGCTGTGGTTCCTGGGGTTTATTGCCATATTCGCGCTGGGTGGGATTTCTGGCGTGCTGCTGGCTATACCGCCGGTTGACTTCCAGCTGCATAACAGCTTGTTCCTGGTGGCGCACTTCCATTCCACGGTCATTGGCGGTGTGCTGTTCGGCATATTTGCCGGGCTTAATTATTGGTTCCCTAAGATTGCCGGATTTAGGCTGAATGAGCGTATTGGCCGGTACGCTGTTTGGGCCTGGATAGTTGGGTTCTTTGTGGCCTTTACGCCGCTGTATATCCTAGGGCTCATGGGCGCTACCCGGCGGCTGGATCACTATGATTCCTCGAAAGGCTGGCAGCCGTTTTACATCATGGCGCTTGTTGGCGGACTTATTATTGCGGCTGGCGTGGCCCTGCAAATCGTGCAGATTATCGCCAGCATTATCCAAAGAAAGCGTTTGCGTGATCCGACTGGCGATCCTTGGGACGGCCGCACCCTGGAATGGGCGACCGCATCACCGCCACCATCCTATAACTTTGCCGTTATCCCTGAGGTGAAAACCCGTGACGCGTACTTCGAAATGAAGCATTTGCACGCACCGAAGCACGCTTTTGAGGATATCCACATGCCGAAGAACACCGCCTCTGGCATCTACATATCCATCTTTGCTTTTCTGGCCGGGTTTGGTTTTGTCTGGGAGATTAATTGGCTGGCCGTTGTTTCGATCATCGGCATTATTGTTTGTCTGATTGCCCGGACATTCAACGAAGACTCCGAATACACCATTCCAGCCGAAGTGGTAAGGAAAATGGAAAAGGCTCGGACCGATAAGGCTGATACCCATCGCAAAGACAGTAGGGACGACGAGGACGACATGGGCCTGATAGAGTTCGCAAAGACAGTGATAACTTGGGCGTTAGGCATCGCCTTAGGAATCGTGAGGGGTAAAAAGTGACCCACCACACAAATGCTGAGGCAATCTCTGTCCACGAAGAGGCAGCCAACGACCGCGTAATGTTCGGCTTCTGGGTCTACCTGATGACCGACCTGTTGATGTTTGCCATACTGTTCGCGGTGTACGCAGTACTGCACGGCAACACCATGGGCGGGCCGACTGGCCGCGACCTTTTTAACCCTAAGCTGGCACTGAGTGAAACGCTGATTCTGCTGACCAGTAGCTTTACCGCGGGCATGGGCATGATTGCCGCCCGGCGCGGCATCAAGCGCCAAGTACTGGTGTGGTTTGGCATCACCTTCCTGCTTGGCCTAGCCTTCCTGGGTATTGAGCTGTTTGAGTTTGCCGAGTTTATTCACGAGGGTCACACCATGACCGTTAACGCATTTTTGTCCTCGTTCTTTGTGCTGGTTGGCACGCACGGATTGCACATTACCTCAGGGCTGTTGTGGCTAGCGGTCACGCTAATATTTGTTATAAAGAGGGGCCTTAACTCACATTTGGTGCGCAAGCTGGCCCTGCTGAGCCTGTTCTGGCACTTCCTGGATATTGTCTGGATATTTATCTTCACGGTGGTGTACCTTGGGGCATTTGTATGACCAAAAAAACGCACAGCCAGCCAAGGAGTGAGCACGGGGCAACCGGGTCTTATGTAATTGGTTTTGTTCTGTCCCTGATTTTTACGATCATTCCCTATCATCTGGTGGTGAATAAGGTACTGTCCGGCAACACACTACTGGCAACGATCTTGGGGATTGCAGTACTCCAGATGTTTATTCAGATATTTTTCTTCTTGCATCTGGGGCGCGGCCCCAAACCGTTTTATAACGTGGTGTTCTTTTTTGCCACTGCGGGCATTATCGTACTTGTCATTGGGGCTTCTCTGTTCATTATGAATAACCTGCACTACAACATGGCGCCCGATGAAGTAGTTAGAAAGCAGGCCCAAGACGAAGGAATCTCCCAGGTAGAAGGCAAAACCACCGGCGCCTGCCAGGGCAACAAAGACAATCACATAGTCGTCATCAAGGGCGGTGTAGCCCGTCCCGCACACACCCAGGCTAGCCGCTGCGACACGCTGACATTCCTAAACCAAGACGAGGGCAAGCGTGAAATGGTGTTCGGTCCACACCCCAACTACCACAGCTACGGCGGGGAGGAAATGGTGGTGCTGGACGATGGACGCCCGGAAACCATCACGCTGAATGAAACAGGTGGCTTTATGTTCCACGACCATCTCTACCCAAGCCTAAGCGGCCACCTTACCGTAGCGCCATAAATATAGACTTTGCCCATAGGGCGTAGGCATGTGTGAGATCCCCCCCCCTGAAACCACCCTCACTTTTTTGACTCAACGGGGTCGGCAAGCGCCTCGGGCGCCAAGGGTCGTCCGTAAAAGCGCCCTGGGGAGGCGGAAAAGTGAGGGTGGTTTCAGGCTCCCGTCCCGCATACACAACCAATGTATGAGATAATCTGTTTATGCTTGCTGTTGCTATTATCTTTGCCTCCACACTGCTGCACGAGACTGCGGACACCATGGGCAAAAAAGCCGTCAAAAAACGCCGCGAAACCGTCTATAGCCTGGCATTCCTGGGAATATTCTGGAGTCTGGTTTTTTTGGTTGCCGCTGCGCTACTAGGCGCAGAATTTGTAGTTACGGGCGCTTCGCTGCCGATTCTTATTCCCCGGATCATACTAGAGGCGGTGTTGGCCTACATAGGCGCGGAGGCGATAGTACGTGCCGACAGGAGCACCCTGGGATTTCTCCGCCTACTGACGATTCCACTGCTGCTTGTAGTGGATATTATTCTGGGATATCGGCTGACGACCTGGCAGTTTATTGGTATAGGATTGATGTTTGGCGGCCTACTGCTGGCATTTCATCACAACCCACGGGGCAAAAAAGGAGCAGGTTTAGCACTTTTAGGGGCCGTTATAGGCGTAGCGACAGCATCCTTATATAAATGGAATATTACCCACTACAACTCAGTGGTTGGCGAACAGGTCATTATGTTTTCCTGTTTGTTGCTGTTTTTTTACGTACAGTCGGTGCGCCATTCGCACACTTCACCATTAAGGCTGCTGCTGCGCCCCAGGAGCGGTGCACAGTCCCTGGCCGGCGGGCTGGGTGCCGCCATAGAGGGTTTTGCCTATCAGTTTGCCCCAGCTTCGGTCATCATTGCCCTAAAAAGAAGCCTAGCCCTCATGTGGTCCATAGTATTTGGCCACACCTACTTTCATGAAAAGAGTTTTCGCCGAAAAGTATATTCTGGTGCCGTGTTACTGGCAGGACTCTGCCTAGTGGTTACTCCTTATGTCACAAAGTGGCCCTGGTAACTGGCTGCGATGAAATCACAGGATCTCGCTACGCTGCTGAGCGTTCCTGACATGCCAGCCTACCTCAGGCAGGTAGAAGAAAAACTGATTGCGTCCACCAACACCGACAATCCTTCGCTGCAAAAACCAGTATTGCGCCTCATCCATGCTCGTAGCAAACGGCTGCGTTCCATGCTGGTCATCGCCGCAGCCACCAGCCAGGGGCGACCGGTGGATGAAACAGTTATTGCCGGATGCGCCGCCATAGAACTTGTCCACATCG
>Ga0193752_1003607_pt1 | contig 10573 bp, 7 predicted proteins | sample H1c1metaG_FD_144924 | JGI IMG/M metagenome (GOLD analysis project Ga0193752, IMG submission 144924) | Soil microbial communities from a riparian zone of the East river system, Colorado, United States - H1c1 | ecosystem: Environmental > Terrestrial > Soil > Riparian zone | place: USA: East River...
CCCGTCGTCGCACTGGAATTTGCGCGACTGATGCGAATATTTGGGGCTTTCGAAGCCCGGCCGACCCTTGCCGTGGCGGTTTCCGGCGGGCGCGATTCGATGGCGCTGGCCCTGCTGGCGCAGGATTGGGCTCGGGAGCGCGATGGAACCATCCTGGCGCTGATCGTCGATCACGGGCTGCGTGCTGCTTCCGCGCGCGAAGCGGCGGAAACGCAAGCCCGGCTTGCTTCCTGTGAGGTGCCTGCCGAGGTCCTGTGCTGGACGGAAAGCAAGCCGTCGTCGGGGCTTCAGGAAGCCGCGCGGGTTGCACGTTATCGGCTTCTGTTCGAAGCCTGCCGGGCGCGTGGAATCCTCCACCTTCTGGTGGCGCATCATGCCGACGACCAGGTCGAAACCATCGCCATGCGGGCGGGACGGGGGAGCGGGCCGGATGGGTTGGCCGGCATGGCGGCCCTCGTCGAGCATCGGCATGCACGGCTGCTAAGGCCATTGCTGGCCTTGCCCCGGGCCCGGCTGACGGCGACGCTGCTGGCCCGCGAGGTGCCCTGGATCGACGATCCTTCGAACGCCGATCCCCGGTTCGAAAGGGCGCGTCTCAGAGCCGTCGGCGTGTTTGCACCGGCGACGCTGTCCGGCCGGGAAATGCGAGCGGAACGGGAAAAACGCCTGGCCGAGGCCTCGGTCGAGGCCCTGGAATTCGATGCCGGCGAGGCCGTCGCCATCGACCAAGGACGCTTTGCCGGACTGGACGCCGAGTTGGGCGCAGGTCTTCTCAGTCGGGTCGTCCGGGGCGTGGGAGGCATCGGCTACCCGCCGCGACGCGAACGGCTCGAACGTGCCGTGGCCAGGCTTTGCACCCCGGCTGGACCTGAAAAATTCGGCGGCAAATCGGGGCGGAGCGAGGATTTTACGCTCGCGGCGTGCCGCCTGGCGCTGCGCCGCCGGCCAGACAACCGCCGGATGAGATGGATTGTACGGTCCGAAAATGGCAAGAACGTATGCCAGCCCCTCGTTCCGGCGGCTTTTTTCGCTTGCGGCACGCCCACCGCTCCCCATCTAGATTAGAGTTCCAGCTAGACTAGAGTTCCAGCAAACGGATCAAATCAAGTGAACCCGTTCAATCGTAACGCCGCCCTTTGGATCGTCATCGTCCTGCTGCTCGCGCTGCTCTACAGCGTGTTCCAGGGCGGCACGAACCGCATCGCGTCCAACACCGTCTCTTATTCAGACTTCGTGCACGCCGTCGATCAGCGCCAGGTCCAGGATGTGAGCATCCGCGGCAACACGATCACCGGTACCTTCCGCGAGCCGCGCAACGGCATCCAGAAGTTCTCCACCTATGCGCCGCCTGATGACTCGCTGATGCCGCTCCTGATCAAGAATGTCGATCGGGTCGATGCCGGGCCGCCGGAAGAGGGTGTCAATCTGGGCAGCATTTTCGTGAGCTGGCTGCCCGTCCTGGTTCTGGTCGGCGTCTACGTCTTCTTCCTGCGCCAGATGCAGAGCGGCACGGGCCGCGCCATGGGCTTCGGCAAGTCGCGCGCCAAGCTGCTGACCGAGAAGCACGGCCGCGTGACTTTCGAGGATGTGGCCGGCATCGATGAAGCCAAGGCCGAACTCGAGGAGATCGTCGACTTCCTGAAGGATCCGCAGCGCTTCCAGCGGCTGGGCGGCAAGATTCCCAAGGGCTGTCTGCTCGTCGGCCCTCCGGGTACCGGCAAGACCTTGCTGGCGCGCGCCATCGCCGGCGAAGCCAATGTGCCGTTCTTCACCATCTCGGGTTCCGACTTCGTCGAGATGTTCGTGGGCGTGGGTGCGTCTCGCGTACGCGACATGTTCGAGCAGGCCAAGAAGAATGCACCGTGTATCGTCTTCATCGACGAAATCGACGCAGTCGGCCGGCATCGCGGCGCCGGCCTGGGCGGCGGCAACGACGAGCGTGAGCAGACCCTCAACCAGTTGCTGGTCGAGATGGATGGCTTCGAATCGACCGAAGGCGTCATCCTGGTCGCGGCCACCAACCGGCCCGACGTGCTCGACCCGGCCCTGCTGCGTCCCGGCCGCTTCGACCGCCAGGTCCAGGTTCCCAATCCCGATATCACGGGCCGCGAGAAGATCCTGAAAGTGCATATGCGCAAGCTGCCGCTGGCGCCCGATGTTGATCCCAAGGTGATCGCCCGCGGCACGCCGGGCTTCTCCGGCGCCGACCTCGCCAATCTTGCCAACGAGGCCGCGTTGCGCGCCGCTCGTGTCGGCAAGCGTTTGGTGACAATGTCGGATTTCGAATACGCCAAGGACAAGGTCCTGATGGGCACCGAGCGCCGCTCGATGGTCATGAGCGACGAGGAAAAGACGCTGACGGCCTATCATGAAGCGGGTCACGCCATCGTCGGACTCGAGATGCCGGGTCACGATCCGCTGCACAAGGTGACGATCATTCCGCGCGGCCGCGCGCTTGGCCTCACCATGCGCCTGCCGGAGCGCGATCGCCTGAGCTACAACAAGCAGTTCTGCATCGGCAACCTCGCTTCGGTGTTCGGCGGCCGCGAGGCCGAGATCCTGATCTTCGGGCCGGACATGGTGACCAACGGCGCCATGGGCGACATCCAGCAGGCAACCCGGCTTGCCCGCGCCATGGTCATGGAATGGGGCATGAGCGAGAAGCTTGGCCGCGTGCGCTACAGCTCGAATCAGGAGGAAGTGTTCCTCGGCCATTCGGTGACGCAGACCACGAACATTTCGCCCGAGACCTCCAAGCTGATCGACGAGGAAGTGCGCCGCCTGATCGAGGATGGCGAACAGACGGCGCGTCGGGTGCTGACCGAGCGGTTGGCCGACCTGCATGTCGTGGCCAAGGCGTTGCTGGAGCTCGAGACGCTGAGCGGCGAAGAAGTCAAGGCGCTGCTGCGTGGCGAGAAGATCCACCGGCCCGATCCGCTCGATTCGTCGGGTGAGCCGGACAAGCGCCGCAAGTCGTCCGTGCCGACCAGCAGCGGCCCCGCCACCGGCGGCATCAATCCCGAGCCGCAGCCGGGCGTTTGACGGCGGCATTCGCCGGCGTCCTTCTCGATCGTCCTCGCGTGATGGCGATCGTCAATGTGACGCCGGACTCGTTTTCCGACGGCGGCGACAGGTACGACAAAGCGCAGGCCATTTCCGATGGCCTGCGCTTTGTCGATCAGGGCGCCGATATCATCGATGTCGGAGGCGAGTCGACCCGGCCGGGCTCGGCAGAGACGTCGCCTGAGGAGGAGTTGCGCCGGGTCTTGCCCGTAGTCGAGGGCCTCGCCCGCCGCGGCGCCGTGGTGTCGATCGACACGCGGCGGGCCGTGGTGGCCCGTGCCTGCCTCGATGCCGGCGTGCGCATCGTCAACGACGTGTCGGCGCTGCGCGACGATCCCGCGATGGGCGCTCTGGTCGCCAGACGGTCGGCGAGCCTGGTGCTGATGCACCGCCGCGGCGTGTCGCACGAAAAGTATGAGGGCGCGCCGTACCGCGATGTGGTCGAGGATGTGCGGGCTTTTCTGCTCGAACGCGCCAGAGCCGGTGAAGCCGCCGGCATCGAACGCGGGCGCATCGCTCTCGATCCCGGCATCGGTTTCGGCAAGAACGTGGCGGAGAATATCAGCCTGATCGCAGGCGCCGGGCGCCTGGCCGAGGCCGGCTATCCGGTCATGGTCGGCTCTTCGCGCAAGGGTTTCATCGGCAAGCTGACAGGCCTCAAAGCACCCAGGGATCGCGATCCGGCGTCGGTCTGGCTGGCGGTCGAGGCGGTGCGGCGGGGCGCCGCCATCGTCCGTGTCCATGATGTCGCCGCGACGCGCCAGGCGCTCGCGGTCGCGGCGGCGATGGGATAGGTTCCGGCCATGTCACGCCCCCTTTTCGGCACCGATGGCGTGCGCGGCCGGGCCAATAGCGCACCCATGACGGCGGAGATCGCCATGCGCATCGGCATGGCCGCCGGCCTCGTCTTCAATCGCGGCGATCACCGCCATCGCGTGGTCGTCGGCAAGGACACGCGCCTGTCGGGCTACATGATCGAGCAGGCCCTGACGGCGGGCTTCCTGTCGGTCGGCATGGATGTCCTGCTGCTCGGGCCGATCCCGACGCCGGCCGTGGGTTTTCTCACCAAGGCGATGCGGGCCGATGTCGGGGTCATGATCTCGGCCTCGCACAATCTCTACGAGGACAACGGCCTCAAGCTGTTCGGTCCCGACGGCTTCAAGCTCTCCGATCCGGTCGAACTCGAGATCGAGCGGCGGGTGACGGTACCGCATCTCAACACGCTGGCCGCCCCGGCCGATATCGGTCGCGCGCGCCGGCTCGCCGACGCCGAGGGCCGCTATATCGAGGCGGTCAAGAGCTCGGCCGCGCGCGGTCTCGATCTCACCGGGCTGAAGATCGTCGTCGATTGCGCCCATGGCGCCGCCTACAAGGTCGCTCCCACGGTGCTCTGGGAGCTGGGCGCCGAAGTCGTGGCGCTGGGCGTGGCGCCCGACGGCACCAACATCAATCGCGAATGCGGCTCGACCGATACGGCGGCCCTGCGCGCGCGCGTCGTCAAGGAGGGCGCCGATATCGGCATCGCGCTCGACGGTGACGCCGACCGCGTCGTGCTGGTGAGCGAGAAGGGCGTGCCGATCGACGGCGATCAGTTGATGGCGACGATCGCTGAGCAGTGGAAAGGGGCGGGGCGCCTGACGGGCGGCGGCATCGTCGCCACCGTGATGTCCAATCTCGGGCTTGAGCGTTTCGTCGGCGCGCGCGGCCTGTCGCTCGTCCGTACGCAGGTCGGCGACCGCTATGTGCTCGAACGCATGCGTGCCGACGGTTTCAACCTGGGCGGCGAGCAGTCCGGCCATATCATCATGACCGACCATGCCACCACCGGCGATGGGCTGATGGCGGCGTTGCAGGCGCTGGCGGCGTTGCGCAAGAGCGGCCGGCCGGCCAGCGAGGCCTTCCGCGCCTTCGAACCCGTCCCTCAGCTTCTGCGCAATGTGCGGGTGGGCGATGCCGGCGCGACGTTGCGCGCGGCGCCCGTCGTCGCCGCGATCGCCGCGGCCGAGGCGCGGCTGGGGCGGGCCGGACGGATCCTCGTGCGGCCGTCGGGCACGGAGCCGCTGATCCGGGTCATGGCCGAAGGGGACGATGGCGAACTCGTCCGTTCGGTCGTCGCCCAGATCGTCGACGCCATACCGCGGCAGGCTGCGTGAAGGGCCGCGTTCTGATCGTCGCCGGATCCGATTCCGGCGGTGGCGCCGGCATCCAGGCCGACATCAAGGCGGTCACCGCCATGGGCGGATTCGCCGCCACCGCGATCACGGCACTCACCGCCCAGAATACCGAGGGCGTGCATGGCGTGCTGGCGGTCGATCCTGCCTTCATCGCTCAGCAGATCGAGGTCGTGCTCACCGATATCGGCGCCGATGCGCTCAAGACCGGCATGCTGCACAGCGCCGAGGTGATCGCCACGGTCGCGGCGGCCTTCGCCGGTCATGCGCCTGGCGTTCCACTGGTGGTCGATCCGGTCATGATCGCCAAGGGCGGCCACCGGTTGCTGCTGAGCGACGCCGAGGCGGCGTTGCGCGACCTTCTGCTGCCGATGGCGGCGCTGCTCACGCCCAACTTGCCGGAAGCCGAAGCGCTCGTGGGTTTCCCGGTTCGCGTCGAAGCCGATATGTGCCGCGCTGCCGAAAGGCTCGCCGCGCTTGGTGCCAAGGCCGTGCTGGTGAAGGGCGGCCATCTCGAAGGCGATCGCGTGGTCGACCTGCTGTTTCATGAGGGTCGATTCGATCGCTTCGAGGATGCGCGCATTGCGAGCCGCAGCACCCATGGCACCGGTTGCACGCTGGCCTCGGCGATCGCCGCGGGGCTAGCGCAAAAGATGAGCCTGCGCGATGCCGTGGCGCGGGCGCGGACCTACGTGCGCCGCGCCATCGAGACCGCACCCGGATACGGCCGGGGGCACGGTCCGCTCAATCATGCCGTGACGGTCAGACCAGACTAGCGTGGAGCGTCCGTGCATGCGGCTTCGTTCGCTCCGTGCCGGGATTACGCGCTGAAGCGCTCGAGACGCTCCAGCACTGCGGGAATCCTGTCATCGGACACGTTGGCGAAGGCCAGGCGCAAGAAGCGCTCCTGACCGGCGCCGAACATATCGCCGGGAATGGTGAGCAGGTTTTCCTCGTCGGCCAGGCGCTTGGCTACGGTGCGCGAGGGCTGGCCAGCGAGGGGATGCTCGACATAGGCGAAGTAGGCGCCAAGGCTGACAAGGCGCCAGCGGTTGGAGCGTTCCAGGCCGGCGCGCAGGAGTTCGCCGCGGGTAGCAAGGTCTTCGGTGTTGCGCCGCGCCCACGGCAGCAGATGCCGCAGGCCGTAGAGCGCGGCTTCCTGGCCGATGCGCGGCGGGCAGATCGCCACGCAGTCCATTGCCTTCTCGATTTCGGTGAGCAGCGGAACGCCGGCGGTCACGGCGCCGACCCGGTAGCCGGTCAGCGCGAAGACCTTGGAGAAGCTGTAGAGGTGGACCAGCGTGCGCTGCCAGTCCGGCTCGGCGAACAGGTCGTGCGAACGCTCTCCCTCTGGCAGCAGATCCTTGTAGGTCTCGTCCAGGATGAGGGCGATGCCGCGCCCTTTCGCCAGTTCGTAGAAGGCGTGGATGGTCTCGCGCGGATAGACCGCGCCGGTCGGATTGTTGGGCGTAATCAGCACGATGGCGCGGGTGCGCGGACCGATCAGCCGCGCGGCGTCGTCGGGATGCGGAACGGCGCCCGACTCCGGGCGGCAATCGAGTGCCACCGGCTCGATGCCCTGCATGCGCAACCACATGTCGTGATTGAAATAATGCGGTTGCGGCAGGATCACCTGGTCGCCGGCGCGCGCCAGGCTCATCATCGCAAGGCAAAAGGCCTGGTTGCATCCGGCGGTGATGCCGACCTCCGCCGGTCCGATCTGCGCGTGGTAGAAATCGCTCAGATGGGCAGCGTAGGATTGACGAAGCGCCGGTACGCCGAGGACGGGCGTGTAGCCGTGCATGGTGGGATCGAGCAGCAGCTCGCCCAGATGCCGGCGCAGCTCGAGTGCCGGCGGGTAGCCCGGCACTGCCTGGCTGAGATCGATGAGCGGCATGTCGGCCGGGAAGCTGCGGTCGAGCACCCAGCTTTTGGCTTCGACAATGGGCGACGGCGCCACGGCGGCGAGCCAGGGATTAACGATGGGCATGGTATTTGTCATTGCGGTCCGGTCTTAGCGAAGGAAAGCGCGCGCGCCCAGCCTCCCGTGATTTAACAGTATCGCTCCGCAATATAGCCGGGCGTCGTGCTCTGTTTGAAATGCATTGCTCGGTTGCGAACTTGCGCATAGCATTCCAGGCAAGGCCCCAACGAGGACCACCGCGAGAGCGGGTTAATACCAAGCTGACCCCCATAAGGTTGGCGTATAGGAGGAAACAAAATGACTTCAAGGAAGGTCAGTCGTCGTCGATTCGTGGCCAGCACGGCCGCGATGTCCACCGCGCTCGTCGCGGCGCCGTTCGTCCGGGGCGCTTATGCCGCCGGAAAACTGTCAGTCGGATTCTGGGATCACTGGGTGCCCAACGCGAATGGCGCCACCGAGCAATTGATCAAGGAGTGGGGCGAGAAGGAAAAAGTCGAGGTCTCGATCGACTTCATTACGTCGCAGGGCAATAAATTGCTGCTGACGACTGCTGCGGAGGCGCAGGCCAAGTCGGGCCACGACATCCTCGCCATGAATACCTTCCTGCCGGCGCGCTACGCCGATCAGCTCGTGCCGGTCAACGAGCTGATGGACGAGTTGGTCAAGACCAACGGGGCGGTCAACGGAACAGTCGAATATTTGGGCAAGGTCGGCGGGAAGTGGCTCGCCATACCGGCCACGGTCGGCAGCCAGATCAAGGGACCGTGCTCGCGCATCGACCTGCTGAAAAAGCACGCCGGGATCGACATCCAGGCGATGTACCCCGCCGGCGAGAAGCCCAAGGCGGATGATTGGACCCTCGACACCTTTCTCAAGGCGGCGGAAGCCTGCCACAAGGGCGGCAACCCATTCGGCATCGGGCTCGGCACCACGTCGGACAATGTCGACACGATCGGCGCGATCTTCCATTCGTTCGGCGCGGTGCTGGTCGATGCCAAGGGCGAGATCGTCATCAAGAACGATCAGGTCCGCCAGGCGCTCGACTTCTACAAGAAGCTGATGGCTTTCCTGCCGCCCGACGTGGCGGCATGGGACGATGCGTCGAACAACAAGTACCTGGTGTCGGGACAGGGTTCGATGATCATGAATCCGCCGAGCGCCTGGGCCGTCGCCAAGCGCGACGCGCCGAAGATCGCCGAGCAGTGCTGGACGCACGGCTTCCCGGCCGGTCCGAAGGGTCGCTATGCCCCCTTCCTGCCGTTCTTCTGGGGTACCTGGAACTTCAGCAAGAACCAGTCGGCGGCCAAGAGCCTGCTCATGCATCTGTCGCAGGCATCGTCGGCCGAGAAAATGGTGAATGCCAGCGGCGGCTACGATCTGCCGGCGTTCGAGAAGCTGACGACCTTCAAGGTCTGGGCCGAGGCGGAGCCGCCAAAGGGCACGCTCTTCCACTACCCGAACCCCTACAACCACCAGACGCTGTCGGTCGCCGCGGCCCCGGCGCCGCACAAGATCGCCGAGCAGATCTACAATCAGGGCATCCAGACCCAGATGGCGGTCCGTTACTTCAAAGGCGAGCCGCTCGACAAGACGCTGGACTGGGCCTCCAGCGAACTCGAGGGCTTCATGCGCAACTAGGGCGCCGAAACGGAAGACAAGGACGCCTCCCCATCGTGATTCGTGGGGCGGCGTCTTTCTCACCAGCATGAGCTGACACCGCGCGGAGCACGCCATGGCCGACATCGCCGCACCCAACGAATTCGCCCTGACGGGCGACCGACGCAACAGCCTGCGCAAGTTGATGCAGCGCAAATCCACCGTCGCCTTTCTGATGGCGCTGCCGCTGATCGTGCTGATCGCGACCCTTGTGATCTACCCGACCGGCTATGCGATCTGGCTGTCGATGCTCAACAAATCGATGACCAAGTTCGTCGGTTTCGGCACATTCGAATTCCTTCTCAAGCGCCAAACCTTCTGGGACATCGTCTACCAGTCCTGCCTGTTCGCCATCACCGCCGTCATTTTCAAGGCGATGATCGGCTTCGTGGTGGCGCATTTCGTCCACAATATTCCCGCCAAGGGGCAGCGCAAATGGCGCGGCATGCTGTTGGTGCCGTGGGTCATCCCGCCGGCGATGAGCACGCTTGCCTGGCTCTGGCTGCTCGATCCTTCTTACAGCGCCATTAACTGGATCCTCGTGCACCTGGGAATGAGCAACATCTCCTGGCTGGGCGAAACCGGCTGGGCACGGTTCTCCGTCATCCTGGTAAACATCTGGGCCGGCTCGCCGTTCTTCATGATCATGTATCTGGCGGCGCTGAAATCGGTGCCTGATCAGCTTTACGAAGCGGCCTCGATCGACGGCGCAACATGGCTGCAGCGAATCTGGTACGTCACCCTGCCGATGATGCGCAATATCATCGCGGTCACGGCGCTGTTCTCGCTGATCGTGACTTTCGCCAATTTCGACATCGTGCGCGTGTTGACGGCGGGTGGGCCGCTCACTTCTACGCAGCTCTTCGCCACCTGGGCATTCAAGGTCGGGATCGAAAGTGGCGACATCCCGCAAGGCGCGGCCGTGTCGCTGTTCATGGTGCCGATCCTTGCTGTGGCCGCGGCCTTCATCCTGCGCGATATCAACAAGCGGGGGAGTGAAGTCTGATGGCCAACGTTGCAGTCGCCGCCGGCGCACCGGTCCGTCCGCTCCATTACGGCAGCATAAGCAAGAGCCGGCGCTGGGCATTGCGCTGGTCCTATTTCTTTCTCGTGCTGTTCTGTATCTTCTTCCTGATGCCGCCGATCTACATGTTCATCACGTCGATCAAGGGCAGTGCGGAGATTTCGGCGGCAACCAATCCGTGGTGGGTGTTCCATCCCACGCTCGAGAACTACGCCGAGCTGCTGACGAAGAACGAATATCTAATCTTCTTTCGCAATTCCGCGCTGGTGTCCGTCTGCGTGGTGATCATCAGCATGGTGATCAGCGTGACCGCGGCCTTTGCCCTGGCGCGCATGAAGTTCTGGGGCTCGACCGCCCTCGCCACGGGCGTGTTCCTGACCTACCTCGTTCCCGATACGCTGCTGTTCATCCCGTTGTTCAAGATGTTCGCCTTCGTGCGCGACACGACTGGCATTGAGCTGATGAACCACTGGTGGACGCTGATCATCCTCTATCCGACGCTCTCGGTGCCGTTCTGTACCTGGATCATGATCGGCTACTTCGCCTCGATCCCGAAGGAGCTCGACGAGGCAGCCCTGATCGACGGTGCAAGCTGGCTGCAGACATTGACCAAGATCTTCATTCCGGTGGCGCTGCCTGGGATCATCGCCGCCACGATCTTTGCCTTCACCGTGTCATGGGCCCAGTTCCTCTATCCGTTGGCCTTCACCACCTCGACCGACCAGCTCGTGCTGC
>Ga0193752_1003608_pt1 | contig 10572 bp, 7 predicted proteins | sample H1c1metaG_FD_144924 | JGI IMG/M metagenome (GOLD analysis project Ga0193752, IMG submission 144924) | Soil microbial communities from a riparian zone of the East river system, Colorado, United States - H1c1 | ecosystem: Environmental > Terrestrial > Soil > Riparian zone | place: USA: East River...
GGGTGAATATTTTCATATCCACCCTATTTGATTGCTAACTCTGAGAAAACTACTGTACTAACTATTTTAAAAGGAACGTAAACGGAATGTCCACCAGCCCGGAGCGCCAATGGCAACACCTAGTGTTAAAATATCATAGCCTGCCGGATCGTGTGTTGCTGCCAGTACATCATAGGTTATTTCGGTTGCCGGCCCTGATGTTACTTCACTGCCATTCCTTACTTTTTGTAAACCGATATGAGCACCTAATCCTACAACCTTAAGTTGTCCTAAACCGTTTACACCGGCATTGGGTGTAAACACATAGGTGAATGTGCCCGAACCCCATGGGGCCTGCACTGCTGTATAGTTGGTGGATGGCTGGCATGTTCCTGTATTATTACCTAAATAACCATCTCCAAAAAAATCACCTTTGTTATCATAAGTAAAAGTCCGGGCAGCACTGAAAGTAAATATGTATTCATCATTGAATTCGCATGACCTGTCGGCAACATCACCCAGGCCACTGCTCCACCAGCTTCCGTCATTAGGACCGGGGCCAACTTTGTAGGCAGCTGCTGTTGGATCTAATTTCCATTTTTTTGAAGTGCAGCTTGTGATAAATCCGAGCTGTGTTCCCACACATGCCGTAGGATCATTTGCTGCAACAGTGATGATCTGGGTAGCACTGTCAACACCGCTGTGGCCGAACACAAATAGCTTTACTGTATAAGTACCCATGTAAGGAAAGTAAACTGTATCGACCTGCTTGCCTTGCACATAGCCTGTCCCTCCCTTATCCCAGTCGTAACGGAAAGCATTTTGAGAAGTACTGCTGAGCAGGTATTTATTAGGCACACCTGCAACCGGTGTTACAGTAAAAGAAGCGGCCGGTTTTGGCAACATATCCCTTACATCATATTTGCATGAAGAAAATAGTATGGAGAAAAGTAAAACGGCGATGCCTGCACTGCTGTTTTTTATAAGAATTTTCATAACTGATAATTTTTTTATTAATTATTATAAACAGTTTTGTGTTCTATTAATAACCTGCATTTTGAGTAAGACCACCGGTACGCACATCATAATCCGGTATTGGTAATACTTCATGTTTGCCTGTTACAAATCCTAACGGGCCTAATTCAGCTGCAGCTTTACCCCAGCGAACAAGATCCTGGAATCTTACACCTTCAAATGCAAGCTCAACCTGCCTTTCACGTACGATCGCATCAAACAATGCTGTGCCGGTAGCAGTAATATCAGGTACCCCTCTTTTCTGGCGTACCTGGTTTATATATCCACGGGCTTTGTTCTCATCTGTTCTGTAATAAGCTTCAGCAGCCATCAGCATTACATCTGAGTAGCGGATGTGGCGCCAGTTGGTTCCATAATTCAATTCATTGATCGGTCCTCCGGTTTGTGTGCTGAATGAACCATATTTTCTTTGAAAGAAACCTTCATAATCCCGATCACCAGGAGCAGTCCAGTTACCACCTGCAGCAATCAATTCTGCCTGCGACATGATGCTTTGATTTCTCCTGGCCACGCCACCATCAGCAATAAATGCATTCCACATTTTTTGTTTCGGGCGGATAAAACCCCAACCAGCCAGCAAAGAATCTGCAGGCGCCTTTGAATAATAATCACCTCTTGGCCCCATGATCTGCACATGAATATTACTTTCAGGTGCACCGCCCCACGGAAAATTTCCCCAATCGTAACTGCGTGCATTGGAGTAAGCAATTTCAAAGATGGACTCCTGTCCAAATTCTCCCTGCTGTGAAAAAACTGCGGCAACACTTGGTGCAACAGAATATACACCAGAGTTGATCACCTGGTCAAACTGTGCACCGGCTTCTGTCCATTTTTGTTGAAACAACAATGCTTTTCCGAGCAATGCCTGTGCTGTTCCTTTTGAGACACGAAACCTGTCGGCACCAGTGTATGTATTTTTTAATGGTAATACAGTTGCTGCTTCACCAAGGTCTTTTTCAATTTGTTTATACACATCTGCCTTAGCTGCTCTTGGTGTAGAGGTGAATTGTGAAGCAGGAACATCGTTCAATATCAACGGAACGTCTCCCCACAGGCTAACCAACTCAAAATAATTGTATGCACGCAATACTTTTGCTTCCGCAATAAGACGTTTGCGTAATGGTGTAAGATCATCAGCTTTATTGATCACTTTGTTTGCACGGTATATGGCGTAATAACACATCCTCCATGCATCTCTTACTTTGTCATTGGTTGCATCAAAATTGTAATCATCGAGTGTTTGATAACCGGGTTGATCACCTGCATCACTGCCGCCGGCATTACTTTCATCTGTGAGGAGACTTTTTATCATGAATATACTTCCCCAGCTCGTGTTGTAATGAGCCTGCATCATATCATACACACCGGTCACAGCCTGTGTAACATCGGCATCTGTTTTATAAAAATCGTCCTCGGGAAATGCACCCGGTATTTCGTTGGTAAGAAATTTCTTACAACTCACTGTTATCAGCATAACCAGGAAACAAACAGTTACTATTTTAATAAGTGATTTTTTCATTTTGTTTATTTTTAATTTTTTGGAATTGATTTAGAATGTGATCGATAAACCTACCATTGCTTTTCTTGGAATGGGGTAACCACCACGATCTATACCTATACTGTTTCCGTTATTACTTACTTCAGGATCAACACCCGGGTATTTGGTGAACGTGAAGAAATCATCAAGCGACACATAAATACGTGCAGCTTTCGACCTGATCTTATTAAGAATATTAGCCGGTATCTTATAACCCAACTGCAACTGGCGGATCTTCATGAAAGAACCGTCAAATACCATCAGGTCGCTGTTATATGCATAAGGATTCGATGCATCAGACTTAAACCATGTATTGGTACTTCCTTCACCTGTCCACCTGTTCTTAAAGAAAAATTCAGGTTTGTTTGCAGTTGCACGGTCTAAGCGATTAAAGCCCATCAATACATCATTGCCATATTGTCCCTGGATGAAAACAGTCAGGTCAAATCCTTTATAGGAAAGATTGACACGACCACCATAAGAGAATTTTGGATGAGGATTACCGATCCTGGTCATGTCGGCAGGAGAGATCTGCTTATCACCATTCACATCAACCACAATGGGTTCACCTGGTTTTGGATTGTAACCGGTAAGGCCATTCTTTACAACATAATCAGTAACCTCTTGTTGTGTTTGAAAAATGCCAGCAGTTCTGTAACCTGTGAAATACCACAATGGTTCGCCTACCCTTGATGAAGTTGCTGTCCAGCCTGTTCCGATACCGGCACCTAATAATACTGGCGAATTAGGGTCAAGGAATGTTACTTCATTTTTATTGAATGAAATATTTCCTCCTATTTCGTAGCCCAAACTATTATTTTTCATGGGGATATTCTTATAGCTCAGGTCAAACTCCCAACCCTTATTCACCACACTGCCTGCATTTACCCTGTCTAAAGGAGCGCCTACAAAAATTGGAGGAACACCACCGGTGAGCAGGTCTTTGGTTGTTTTTTTGTAGTAGTCAATGGTGAGGTTTAATTTGTTGTTAAGCATTGCAAGGTCGAGACCAATATCATATTGCTCGCCATTTTCCCAAACCAGTTCATCATTTGCAAGCCTGAGTGGGTAAGCACCTACAATGAATCCGCCATTGCCATCAGGATAAATTCCACCTGCACCTACAGCATTCAGGTAATCAGCAAGGCCAAGGCTTCCTACATTACCATTCTGTCCCCAGCTTCCACGAAGTTTGCCATAGCTGATGGTACGGGAAAGAGACCTGGGGAAGAAATTTTCTTTTGTGAATATCCACCCGCCTGAAAATGCAGGGAAGGTTTTCCAGCGATTATTCGGAGGTAGTTTGGAAGAACCATCTCTTCTTAAAGAAGCACTGAAAAGATATTTTCCATTGAAGTCATATAAAAGCCTTCCATAAAAAGAAGCAGAAGTAATGTCAAATGCAATACTGCCGATACGGTCTGTTGCATCCGGTACAAAATCTGCGTAAGAGAATTTTTCTTCTTCCTTAAACAGGCCTGAATAACTTCCTCCAATATGTACCTCGTGATTTTTTTGTTGGGTTGCACCAGCCATCAATGTAAAATTGTGATTCCTGATCTTTTTGGTATAAGTAGCAAAATTTTCCAACACCCAGCTTGTCCAGGTATCGCTATAATCATAACCATTGGCAATGGTGTTCTGGCTTTCATCAGAGAACCAGAAAGTGGGTGTCCAGCCATGTCCTGTCTGGAAAGCTGCATCTATACCAAAACGTGAAGTGAATTTCAAGCCTCTCATAATATCGACATCTGCATAAACATTGGCAAAGATCTTATTCTGCACATTCTGTCCCTTTGCCATTTCTATTCTTGCAAGCGGGTTTCCATATTCTCCTTTTAAAAAATTTGAAATACCATAATAATTGCCGTTAGCATCTTTTCTTAGCGGCTTACCGGCTGCGATCGCATTTTGAACATGCGTAGGCAAGCCTCCTGTGTATACAGTTGGGGTCATTGGATCCATTACAGTAGCGCTGCTTAAAATAGAACCAAACTCCGTGTTATCAGAAATGGCTTTCCTTGTGTGATGTGAAAAGGATATATTCTCTCCAATGGTCAGCCAGTTCTTTACTTTGTGCTCGCTGTTAATGCGGACTGTATAACGTTTGAACTGGGCTTTTTGCCCGCCCACGATACCATCCTGCGTGAATATATTTCCCCCGAGATAATAAGTTGATTTGTCGCTTCCGCCACTAAATGATAATGAATGGTGTTGCTGTGGAGCAGTTTGAACAACTTCATTGATCCAGTTGGTACCATTGCCCGCAGCTGCCACATCAGCCAGCGTAGGAGCACCGTTCACACCAGCTTCTACCAGGTATTGCTGATATTGGGCTGCATTCATCATTTTAATATAATTATCCTTTACTGATTGCGATCCGTATTGTGCAGCATAAGTGATCTCACCTGAATTTCTTTTGCCCTTCTTTGTACTGATCATAATTACACCATTGGAACCTTCAGAGCCATATATAGCTGCGGAAGCTCCGTCTTTTAATATCTCCATTGATGCGATCTCGGAAGGATCAAGCGATTCAATACCGCCTGACCGGATGCCATCAATAATATAGATAGGGGCTGTATTATTATTGGAAGCAGTACCCCTGATCCTTACACTTAATCCTGCCCCTGGTTGTCCCGATTGAGGCAAAATGGTAACCCCGGGAACTCTGCCCTGAAGTACCTGTTCTATCCGGGTATTGGAAACTGTATTGATCTGATCGGCTTTAACAGAAGAAATAGCGCCTGTTAAAAGGCTTTTTTTCTGCTGGCCATAACCAATTACAACAACCTCATCCAGGTTTCCTGCAACTGTTACTAAGTTAAAATTCTGGATACCCGGCCCGTTAACGGTTTGTTGTAAGGCAGCCATTCCTGTAAATGTTACAAGCAGTACTGATCCTTTTTTAGGAACCGAAATGGAATAATTGCCATCCTTGTCAGTAGTAGAGGCTACATTGGTGCCCTTAACTGATACCGTAGCCCCGACTAAGGGTTCATTTGTAGCTTGGGAAGTAATTTTTCCTGTGACTGAGAAGTTTTGAGCGGTGGCATTATATAGTCCTAACAGACACATACATGCACATAGCAGTAAAGCAGTTTTAAGTTTCATACGCAATCGTTTAGTTTGGTTTACCAAATAGAATTATAGCAGAGTAAAAGTATAACCTAATTGCTCAAGTGGAAAGAAAATCCATACATCAGTACTACATCAATAATTGAAAAAAGAAGATTTTTAAGCTATTTTCACCACTTCATTACTACATCATTTAAATTTTGTTACTTTCACATCCACCTTTTTAAAAGAATTTTACAGGAATGAGAAAGATAATTCCATTAGTATCTCTTTTAATACTAACTAACTATTGCTTTTCACAAAATACTATCGGGCTTCCCGATATAATTAATTATTCAAAACAGTATTATAAGGCCGGAGCCCAGAACCGGCAGATAAGACAGGACAAAAAAGGGATCCTCTATTTTGCCAATAGTGAAGGGATGTTAACTTTTGATGGTATTAACTGGAAAACTTACCCCCTGCCCAATAAAAGCATTGTAAGATCCCTTGAATTTGGGCCCGATAATAAACTGTACGTTGGGGGACAGGATGAATTCGGATATTTTTCGCCTGCTGAGAACGGGGAGCTCCGTTATCATTCCCTTAAAGAACTGCTTCCAAAGAATGAAAGGTCTTTCACCGATGTTTGGGAGATCTATTTTCACCAGGACTGGATATTTTTTCAAACCAGTAATAAAATATACCAGATAAACGGAAACCACAGCAGTATTTATAAAAGCACTCACTGGAGGTTCATCACCAAATGCAACAACCGGCTGATCGCCCAGGATTTTGATAAAGGATTGCTTTCATTTCAAAATGGGGTATGGGCACCTTTCCTGAAAAAAAATGAACTGCCTGCTGATTATTTTGCTACATCCCTAACATCCATCGGGCAAGACAGCGCTATTCTGACTACGGTAAAGAACGGGATATTCCTGCTTGGGGGGGATGATATGACAAAGATGCGTTCTCCTTTCCTGGATAATATTCCCGATATGCATATTTCTGCATCGGCCATGGTGAACGACGACCATATTGCACTTACTACAAACCTGGATGGCTGTTACATTATTGATAAAAAAGGAATACTTGTTCAGCAATTCTCGAGGAAAGAAGGTTTGCAGAATAACAATATACTGGACATATTTCTCGACAAGGAAAAGAACCTTTGGCTTGGCCTGGATAACGGCATTGATTTCATTGCCTACAACAATGCCATCAAACATATTTACCCTGATTACTTCAACGAAGGATCGGGCTATGCAGCGGGCATCTTCAATAACAAATTATATGTAGGTACCTCAAATGGTTTGTATCAAACTGCACTCTACGATGAAAAAGACCTGAGTTATATAAAAGGTGTCTTTACTTCGGTTAACAATACCAAGGGGCAGGTATGGAATTTATCTGAAGTGAACGGAAAATTACTGATGGGCCATCATGACGGGGCATTTGTAATTGAAGACAATACTGCTAAAGTTATTGATAATACAACAGGCTTCTGGACCTTTCTGCCTTATTATAATGTGTTACCTTCTTCTATCATGGTTGCGGGCACTTACCAGGGCATTAATTTCTATGATCATAAAAATGGGGCCTTTACCAATAAGAACCAGGTTGCTCATTTTGAATCGGCAAGGTTTGTATGTATGGATAATAACAGTATATGGGTTGCCCATCCATATAAAGGGATATACCGTGTGCAATTGGTAAATGATATACCGAAGACAAAATATTATACACCCAAAGAAGGGGTATTATCTCCCAATGGTAATTATATATTCAAGATCAAGAACAGGATCGTGCTCACCACTGAGAATGGCATTTTTGAGTACAACGAAGTAAAAGATGAATTTGAATCGTCGGTATTTTATAATGATCTTTTTGGAAGAAAGAATATCCGGTATTTAAAAGAAGATGGTTCGGGCAATATCTGGTTTGTATTTGATAAGATACTGGGTGTGGTTGATATAGCTACATCAAAACCACAGATCATTTATTTTCCGGAACTGACAAACAAATTTGTAAGTGGCTTTGAACATATCTACCCGGTTAATAAGAATAATATTTTTATCGGGGGCGAACGTGGGTTTTACCATATCAATTACGACCAGTATAAAAAGATAAAATACCCGTTGCAGGTACAGATCACTGCTGTAAAAGCAATTAATAAAAAAGACAGTTTGCTTTTTGGCGGCTATATGGGTGAAGTGAATGAAGAGAACAACATTATTAAGAACAAAAGGAATAAAGTAAGCCATTCCTGGAACTCCTTTCATTTTGAATTTGCTTCACCGGTGTATGCACAGCAGTCAAATATCGAGTATAGTTATTTGCTGGAAGGGTTTGATGAAAAATGGTCGGAGTTCTCTAAAAGAACAGAGAAAGAATATACCAACCTTCCCACCGGTAATTATTCATTTAAAGTAAAAGCCAGGAATAACCTGGGCAACGAATCTGATGCCGGCGTCTACCATTTTTCTGTACTGCCACCCTGGTATCAAACCTATTGGGCTTATGCTTTTTATATCTGTATTTTCCTGTTTGTCAATTACAGGCTGTATATTTTATTGAAAAAGAAATTCAGGGAGCAAAAAATAAAGCATGAGGAGGAACAAAAGCGCCTGCAATACCTGCACCAGCTGGAACTGGAAAAAACGGAAAAGGAAATTGTAAAGCTTAAGAATGAAAAACTGGAGGCTGAGATACAACACAAGAATACGGAGCTTGCATCTGTTGCTATGCACCTTGTACAAAAAGGAGAACTGCTTGGAAAGATAAAAGATCAAATGGTTAAGCTGAAAAAGCAAACCGGTAATGAAAAAGATTCAGACGATCTGAAAAAGATCATACGTGTTATCAGCGAAGAAGATAAAATAGATAAGCAATGGGAGCAGTTCGCCATGCACTTTGATAACGTACACCGTGATTTCCTGGCCGCATTAAAAACAAAATATCCCGGGCTAAGTGCCAATGAATTAAAACTGTCTGCTTATTTAAGGATGAACCTTTCAACCAAGGAGATCGCACAATTAATGAATATTTCTGTAAGGGGGGTAGAGATCAGCAGGTACAGGCTTAGAAAAAAGTTACAGATACCAACTGAAATAAACCTGTTCGATTTTCTGCTGGGACTTGAAACTGAAAAAAGCAATTAATTACATAGCAGACAAGGGCATACTGCAGCAGTATTGTGTTATTGACTATTCTCTCATTTTCCATTATCTTTAGTCAACTAAAAACTGCAGCTGCCCAATGAACAAGCTCCTGTTTCGTACGCTGATACTGATATTGCATACCCTGTTGAATGTTTTTATTTTAACCTATGTGATGGATTATGACCTTACCGGGTCCTGGTTGCGTATTATTTTGTTTGTTCTGCTAGTGTTGGCTTTACTGTACTTTTTTTTACTACACATTGTTGCCTATTATAAATTTGTAAAACCAAAATAAAATGATATCTGCTATTGTTTTTGTATTCGCCTTTTTCCTGGCAGGCCTGCTGCTTGGGATCTTTAAAAAGCAAGCCTATATTAATGAAACCCGTAAGCTCCGCATTGCAGGTATCATGCGTGCCATGCTGGCTTTTATTATTGCATTTGTTTTGGTGGTCATCAATCCTATTGATATAGAAAGAATAGATGCAGGCCATGTGGGCATTAAAGTGAGCAACGTGGGTGATAACCGTGGTGTGGGCAAAACGGAATATGTTACAGGCTGGGTATTTTACAACAGCTGGATATCCCGCATTTATGAGTTTCCCATTCACCAGCAGCATATTGATTATGAAGCAGCTGATATTGTAACCCGTGGTGGTTTCAGGGCCACTATTAAACCTTCTTTCAACTATTCCATCAATGCCGGAAATGTAGCCGATATGTTTCAGAACCTGCGGGTGGGGGTAAAGGAGATGGAACAGGGCTGGCTGAAGAATGCCATTGTGGGATCAGTGAATGATGTCGCCAATCGTTATACCGTAGATTCTATTTTTAATCACCGGGAAGAGTTTGAATCAGATATTGTAAAGGAATGTAATAAACGTGTTTCCAAGTGGTTCAATGTATCACAGCTGCGTACCAATATCATTCCGCCAACTGAGATATCTGAATCCATTATTGCCAAAACCCGCGCTATACAGGAAGTGCAGGTGGCTGAGAACAGGCGCCAGGTGGCTATTGCAGATGCAGAAAGAAAAATTGCAGAAGCAAGGGGTGACTCTGCACAGGCAGTGATACAGGCATCCGGCCGGGCCGAAGCCATCCGTAAGGAACAGACTTCTTTAACGCCACTCTATATAGATTATATTAAGATACAGAAATGGAACGGACATGTGCCGACTACTGTAGCAGGACCTAATAGCGGGTTTATGATACAGTTGCCGAAGGATGCTAATTGATCAAAATGCTTTTTTATTGTTCATTAATGATCTTTTCAGCAGCTTCCAGGTCTTTCGAAAATATTTTAACCTTTATACCGCCAAGGGGGTTTAAGCCCGCCACGTCTTCATTCTCAATAAAGGAATCTATTCCTGCTGCTTTAAGTTTATCCATTACTATATTGGCCTCCAGTATATCATTGTATGTGTAAAGAAGGACGGTACTTTCCTGTATCATGTTAATTGATTTAGTGTGTTTTTGTCTAAGTAAATGGTTCAATTAAATGCTGTTCAAAAATTAAGCCGGATATATACTTTCTTTAGGGGACAGGGCTGTCACAAAAACAAAAATCTTCCGGAATTATAGTTTACCAGCTTACTCCTTTATATACCTAATAGTAAAATCTGCCATCATTACAGTAAAACCTTACATTGGATATTATACCATATGGTTCTAATTTGAAGTCTTGTTTTGCAGGGCTTTATGGTTACCAAAAACTTTGCAGGCAAACGATTGTAAAACGGTTGCATTCCCGGCAATAATTGCTGTATGATATTGGTGTTATGTACAAAAATATGATGC
>Ga0193752_1003609_pt1 | contig 10569 bp, 11 predicted proteins | sample H1c1metaG_FD_144924 | JGI IMG/M metagenome (GOLD analysis project Ga0193752, IMG submission 144924) | Soil microbial communities from a riparian zone of the East river system, Colorado, United States - H1c1 | ecosystem: Environmental > Terrestrial > Soil > Riparian zone | place: USA: East River...
TCGCCGAGTTTATCGCGGATGCCGTCTCCGTTTTCTCGTCAGCTACCACCGCCGTGCCCGGATCGGTACCCCTCGAGCGGAGTACCGGCGTGCGGTAACGAAGTTCGGTCCGCTTGATAAACTCGGCGAGTGGCGTCATGCCGTATTCGCGCCGCCAGTCGTCAACCTGCCGCTCTGACTGAAGCGGTTCGAGCACGAGAAAATCCCCGCGTCTTGTCGTCTGGGTACCAAAGAGCTGCTTATTCCCGGCACGCACGCGCAGGCGGTCGATGAAAACGGCAAAGTCGTCGTTCTTTTCTATGTGGCCTTTTTTGACTGCTTCGGCAAGAAGGGGCAGCAGGTCGGCCTGAAACTGCAATGATAACGTGTTCCTTAGGAGAAGGAGCGCTGCCTCGGCGCCATCGTCGCCCGTCAGCCGGATCGTCGGCCATCCAAACTCTTTTATGATCGCGCAAAGCCGCGCATCATTCTTTTCACGGAGCTTTGTAAGGTCCTCGTTCCTCGACCTGTTTTTGAAGTCCCCTTCAGCCGCAAGATTGTATTTTTCGCGGTATTTCTCCCGCATTTTTACAAGCTCTTTTGCGAGCTTTTCGTTCCTGGGCCGCGAGTCGTCCGATTCGAGGAGCGCTATCGACCGCTTGACGTCGTCCTGATCGATGCACTTTGTTTGAGAAAAGGTATGGCCGGGAATAAACAAAAGAGGTACAAGGAGGATGAACGAAAAACTGGTTTTGAGGAAAGCATTACTCATTCGATACGGGTAAACCATCAAATACAACAAGCGGATTGCTTTTTCATTAAATTATCATCCATTTGTAAAAACGGCAATTATTATTATAATAGCCGAAACAATCGGCCGGTTACGGTACCGCCGTCTCTCCCCGAATTACCCTGGCCATGCGGCCGCTTACGGACACGAAAGAGATGAATAAATACTCGCGACGGCAATTTCTGCAGCGTCTCGGAGCGGCATCGACACTGGTGCTCGGCGGTGGCCCCTTGCTCGGACGCTTGTTTGCAGGCGTTGGTGAGACGCGTCCCTTTGAATACCTCGTCGTCGGGGATTCGCTTGTTTGGGGCGGAGGCCTGAGAGAGGAGCACAAGTTTTACAACCTTACGCGGACGTGGCTGGAAACCGATGTTTTTGGCGGTAAACGCGCCGTAAATCTGAAGAATAGGTCGCATTCCGGAGCGACGCTTACCCTCCACGCCGACGAAGCCGCTGCGTTTGCAAGGGCCGGGTGGACCGACCGCAAAACATACCCGCAGGAGGTGAACGTCTCGTTCCCGAGCGTGAAGATGCAGCTCGACATCGCCGCTGAAGAATACGGCTCCGACGCGCGAAAGAACGTCGACCTGCTAATGCTGACGGGGGGTTTGACGGATATCTCGACGGCGGGGATCCTTGATCCGAAGGGTGATAACGACAAGCTCAAACAGGACATCGAGAAATACTGCCTCGGCTCGATGCAGGAGGTCCTTGCTAATGCAGGCAGCCATTTTCCGAATGCCGTCATAGCCGTGGTCGGTTATTTCCCGATACTCTCGCCCTATACGAATACCGGCAAGCTGTTCAACGGGATGCTCGAGGCCTACGAATTTCCGAGATTTTTTAAGCCTTTTATGAACAACCCGCTTGTTCGCCCCATCGCTTTCAAGAAAATGAAAAAGAAGGCGATCGTCCGCTCGCGGATATGGATCGAACATTCAGATATGCGGCTCAAAGAGGCGGTGGATAAATTTAACGCTGGAAACGGCAAGGGTCGGGCGGTTTTTATCAAGGGGCCTGTAACCGAAGAGAACTGCTTCGAAACTCCGAATACGCTGCTCATTAGAATGGGGAATAAGGGGCGGACCGACGACGTGCTTTACGACGAGCGAAAGGCACAATGCAACGAAGCCCTGCCGGCGCTCGAAAAGGCTACCGGGATCAAATACCCCCTCCGCTATTGCGAGCTGGCTTCGGTCGGGCACCCGAATATCGCAGGCGCGAAGGCGTATACGGAGTCGATAAAGACTATTTTGAGGCCCGTTTTGGAGCGTCGAGCGGTAGGTTAAAGCCAAAGCGTTTTTATGAAATGCGGGGCATTTCGCCCCAAAACGTCACTTTTTGTTCCACTTTTGTTCCAGCATGGAACACTTACCGTGCGGCTAAAACGTTTATACGCAATAGTTATATTCTTGTTCCGTTCCTGGAACAGAACACCGATCGAACGCGCATATTTCTTACAAATCCTGGAAACCGTAAAGCATCCAACATAGCTTATAAAGGCTGATGCGTCACCTGTTATAATAGGCGTTTGGAGTAGTTATGAAGATCGCGGTAGCAATGAGCGGTGGTGTTGACTCGTCGTCAGCGGCGGCGCTGCTGAAAGATGAAGGGCATGAGCTGATCGGCTTTACGATGCAGTTGTGGAACCAGCGCCGGCATATCAACACGGACGAGCATGGTGATCCGCTGCCGTCGCGGTGCTGCTCGCTCGACGACGTGTATGATGCGCGCCGCGTGGCCGAAGCGCTCGGGATGCCTTTCTATGTGCTGAACCTCGAGAAAGACTTTGATGAATCGGTGGTTGAGCCGTTTGTTCAGAGCTATCTTTCGGGCGAGACGCCGATACCGTGTGTCGCGTGCAATTCGCGCCTGAAATTCGCATCGCTCGACCGTATGGCCGTGAGCCTCGGCTGCGACAAAGTTGCGACCGGGCACTACGCCCGTGTCGAGCACGACGAGGCGGCGAACCGCTACCGGCTGTTTCGCGGCAAGAACCACTGGAAGGACCAGAGCTATTTCCTCTGGGAGCTCAACCAGGAGCAGCTATCGCGCGCGTATTTCCCGCTCGGGGATATGCTCAAATCGGAGGTGAGGGACATCGCCCGCGAAGCTAATCTCTACACCGCCGACAAAAAGGAATCGCAGGAGATATGCTTCGTGCCGGACGGGAAATACTCCGAGTTTATCGATAGATATTTGGAGCACGAAGGCCGGTCGGACGAGATGCCCGAGGGCGGCGAGATCGTCAACGCCGCGGGCGACGTCGTTGGCGAGCATTCGGGAATACATCGATATACGATCGGCCAGCGCCGCGGTTTGGGCATCGCGCACGAAAAGCCGTTGTATGTGACCCAGATAGAACGGCTTAAGAATCAGATCATAGTCGGCGAGGCGGATGAACTGGATTCGATCGAGTTTGTAGCCAAGGGCGTGAACTGGGTAGCGTTCGATGAACCGAGCGAGCCTGTGCGGGCCGAGGTAAAGGTCCGGTATCGTCACGATCCGGCGCAGGCGACGATACATGCGTTGCCCGACAATCGCGCACGGATAGTTTTTGACGAACCCCAGCGAGCTATCACACCCGGCCAGGCAACCATTTTCTATAATGGAGAAGAGGTTGTTGGGGGCGGATGGATCGTTCGGGAGAAATAGTTTCACTATGGAAGGCGACGAAACCTTCGAATTGACGCATGCGGAACGCGAAGAACTCGATCGCAGGCTCAAAGATTATGAGGAAAATCCCTCCGAAGCTGTTTCGTGGGATGAATTGAAAAGAAGATTGAACGAATCGAGATATAAAGGAATCTAGAAATATGCCAACTGCAAAGAAAAGACCAAGCAAGACCGCCAAGGCGGCAGCAAAAAAATTAGCCGATTCAAAGCTACTCGCGGTGAAGAAATCGGGCGACGCGGCTAGCTCCGGGGAAGAATTCAAGCCCGGCCAGGCGGAGACAAAGACCGCCCCGGCGATAAAGCAGCGGCCGCAAAAGAAAAGAGGATAAGGTTTGCCGATTGAGTAAAGAGGTAATCATTGTCGCGGGTGGTAATGGGGTTGGCAAGACGACCTTTGCCCGCGAATTTTTGCTCGAAAACCCGGATTATGAGTTCCTCAATGCCGACGAGATCGCTAAGGAACTCTCGCCGGATAATCCACAGAGCAGCAAGATCTCCGCGGGAAAGCTATTTTTCAAGAATCTGGACAAATACGTCCGAGATGGGAAATCGTTTCTGATCGAAAGTACGCTTTCGGGGCGATATCTTATTAAGTTTATAGAAGACCTTCAGAGGCAGCATTATCGGATAACCATAATGTTCCTGTTTGTTGATTCGCCGAAAATTTTAATTGAGCGTGTCCGGAATCGTGTTTCGAAAAGTGGTCATTTTATCCCGGATGAAGATGTGAAAAGGCGGTTTAAGCGAGGTAAGCACAACTTCTGGAATATCTATAAAGCCTCGGTCGAATCATGGAATTTGTTTTATAATGCTTCTGACGGGTTCCGTAAAATCGCAGCGAGTGATGAGACGGGGACTGCCGTGATTGAAGAAGATTTGTTCAACGTTTTTCTTAGTATTTGAACGTGGAATCGAAATTAAAACCTGAATCCTATAAGCGATTGCTTGAGTTCGAACGCATCGGCCAAAACGCCATTCGAAAGGCCCGTGAAGAGAACCGCCGCCTGGGCCTGCCGAATGTCGACGAACGCGAGGGCAAGCTTATCTTCGAGATGCCCGACGGCGAGATAATTGTAAAAGAGATTCCTTCCAAAAGATCCTAACGCCTGTCACGATTGGGGCAAGTACAAAACCCGCCCCCATATCTCCTTAAACCTGCGTAAGAAGCTTTCTAAAGTAGCGGCCCGTTTTCACTTTGAACGAGGGGCTCGTATCGCGCCAGCCATCATGGCCTCCCCATTTACCAGTGTACGCGCGCAGCCGCAGCAGCTCCTCGTTACCGGGGCCGTAGATATGGTTATCGGCGGACATCGGCACTACGATCAGTCTGTTTCCGACAGCAGTCGGATGATCGCCCACAACCTCGGGCGGGCCGGTGCGGACGCCTTCGTCGGAAGTTTCGTCCTCGGTATCGGTAAAATGCTCAAGGATGGCGAGGATGATCAATATAACGATAAGCGGCCCGGGAAACAGCAGGGCTATCGGATTTTCCAATATCTTCGACGTGTAGTCTTGAAAATCAACCAGGTCGTGAAGGCCGGGCGTTAAATAGGTGGCGTGGCTGCCGGCAGCCGGGTACACGGTAAACTCGATCTCGTCGCGTGCCAACGCATCGTCCGAAGGATTGAGCGGCGGCGAAAACAGCTTGATCTTGTCCGCGTTCTGAAACTCCTCGTGAACCGATGTGATAACGCAGAACGGTACTGCCTTAAAAAGCTCATTGGGGTCGCTCGAGGTGGCGGCGATGTTGAGCACGCGGCGGTCGAACACCAGGCAGCAGCCTTCATCGTCGGCTTCGTGCTCGTTAGCAAAGAGCGCCGTTTCGTGACGATTGAAATCGTTAAAAGCGTAGACGAAATCGAATTCGAGGAACGCGAACGTCGTCAAGGCATTCCACGCACGACGGTTTAGCTGCCAGCCGAGCGGCGGGGCCGGTACCTGGCCTCCGTTCTCGTGGCTTTCGATCATCTTGAAAAGAAAATCGCGCAGATCGTCAAACGAGAGTGGGACCACCGGCGATGCGGCCGGTTGCACCAGCGATATGGCGATGTCGATTGCGCCCCGAAGCCCATCGGGCGGGTATTCGCTGTCCTCGGATACGAGCAGTTCATATTTGAGCAGCTCGAACAAGTTTAGAAGCGAAGCCAATACAGTGATCCGCGGACGGCCTAGCTCATCGACCGCGCGGGGCACGAACGGATCGCCAATAACCGCCTCGGCACCGCCGCTAAAAGTCTCCTTCCCGCCGAAAAACTCGTTGGCCCGGGTGAAGCTTGCACCGTGCGAGATGACCGTACTGTCGTTCACGGCCGGATCGCCAAGCGTTTCGCGGCCCGATATGCCCTCGTTAAGGACGCGCACAACGGGCAGCAGCGGCGGAACTATTCCATCCGGTACGGTTACGACCGGTGGGTCGAAGACGCGTAGCTGGCCGGTGGTGGGGTTTTCCCTGATGAGTTTTGCAACGCGGAAAGCTTCCTGCGCGGCAGGCGGCAGGGTGTCGAAAAGGTCCTCTACCATCGAGAACATTTCATCGAGCGAGGTGGGGTGAAACTTTTCCTTTTCGAAAAATCGCATCTCGGGGAACCAGAACTCCGCGAGCCTGACTACCTGGTCATGCTCGAGGGGGTTGGTGATACCGAACGGGTGCGCCGGGTCGGCGGCAAATTCCTGAAGTTTTTGAAGGTTAGCCATAACTACTTATTCTCCCGCGATATAATGCACACGCTCTAGGGCGGTCGTGAGTAGGTTAAGAAGGGACGCGAGCGTATCCTGGTTTTTGTCGAGCGCTTTTTCGATGGCCGCCTTACATTCCTCAGGCACGCCGCTGGCCTTTTCGATCTCCTCCGCCATCTCCGCAAACTGGGCGGGCAACTCCGCCTTGAGAATCTTGAGCAGGGCCGTGAACGGCGCAAGAAACGGTTCGGGATTCGAAAGATCGTTTGCCGCGAGCATCTGCGCAAGCGCAAGCCCGGCTTTTAGCGCAAGCTGGTGCGCCTCGCGCGACTGGGGTTTGAACGGGCCTTGCGGCGGGCCGCCGGTTTCGGTCCAGGGCTGCGACGTAGCCTCATGAAACGACGTCATGAACGCCCGCAGCCGATCCAGCAGCGCCATCATATTGCTAAGGATGCGCTGACGGCAGCGCCCATCATCAAACCCCTCGACCTGGACCTCCGGCAGCATCCGCGTAAATGTCGCCAGTGAATCGGTCCGGCGCAGGGCGCGCACGAATACCTTGGAAATAAGGTATGAAGGTGACGCGGCCGGTGTGCCGCCGGGCATTCCGAACATCACCTTATCGATATTAAAGGCTGCTCCGGGCTTAACGCCGTTCTTGTACCCAGCAAGACGGCCATCGACAAAAAAGCTCGCCTGCCCGCTGGTATGCCAATCGAAACGCAGGTCGGTGAACGTGGCGGCGGGTAGCTCGATCTGCCCGAAATTGACATGGCCTGTTCCGATACGTACCAGTGTATTAGCCATAGTGCCGTGCAGGCTGGGAAGCGGATTGGTTTGCGGCCACAATTCGAGGCCGATGTCGTTTCCGAGCGCGATCACCGGGAATAAGCTCCCCGAGGGAGAGATCGGGTACGAAACGCGCACGTGACAACTGACACCGATTATCTGGTCCAGAGGTGCTTCGAGCTGGTAATGAAACCCGCGGCTCGGAGCAATTTTTACCGAGGTGGTCCCGGTTGACGCATCCTGAACGGGTGCCAGTGTGAACGATGCCGGTGTAGGCCTGCCATCGACGGCTTGATAATTCGTGATCCCGTTATCGGGAAATTCGTGCAGGAAGATCGAACGCCACATGTTTGTATAACTCCTTGTTTGGTTTTGACGGGGGACGTCAACTTTTTTTGCTTTTGTGGCGACTAAAATTTTTATTACCCATGGATTTCAAGTCGGGGATCCGGGTTAGATCACGTGGTTGTGCATCTATCGAACGCCGCAGCTTGACAGAGATTCCCCGTGAAAATACTCTTTAAATGAAAATGAATTGCGTTTTCAATAAAGAGGGGCGGGTTTATATGTTTAAACGTAGTATCGGATTGATTTTGGTAATGGCTTTGTGCGTTGCTTTGGCAACGGCGCAGCACGGACACGACAAAGTTGTAAAACCCGGCAAGGACCTTACGGGCGTTTTGCTGCTTGCGCACGGCGGTAACAAGAACTGGAATGCCGAGGTTGCTAAGCTGGGATCGGACGTCGATAAAACAATGCCGACCGAGGTGGCCTTTGGCATGGCCAGCAGGGTTAATATCCAGCAGGCGGTGGACAGGCTCGCCGCACGCGGTGTGAGCAAGATTATCGCCGTGCCCCTTTTCGTTTCACAGCATAGCTCGGTAATTACCTCGACAGAATATCTTCTCGGGCAAAGGGCTGTAGCGCCGCCCGCGCTCGCAATTTTCGCGAAGATGAACCACGGCTCTGACGGCGGGCACGGCACGGGCCATGGAACAGGCGAAGCCGCCCCGGTAGATGGAACGACGCCCGTGAAAAGCCCGGTGCCTATCCGCATGCTTTCCGCGGGCGTCGTTCCATCTACCGGGGTAAGCCGCGAGCCTAGAAAAGAGGTGGTCGTGCTAGTTGCTCACGGCCCGGTCTCGGATGAGGAGAACAACAAATGGGTGGGCGATATGGCGGTGTTGGCCGAGGCCATGCGCCCGAAAAGCAACTTTAAACGTATCGAATACCTGACCGTCCGTGACGATGCTCCGGAGCCGATACGCTCGCAGGCGACAGCCGAATTTCGCGCCGTTGTAAAAAAAGCAACGGACGAAGGTAGCAACGTGCTGATCGTTCCGCTTCTGCTTTCGTTCGGAGGGATCGAAAAGGGGATAATTAAACGGCTGGAAGGCCTGGAGTATAAGATGACCGAGCAGGCGCTTCTCCCGGATGAAAGGCTGGCGAAATGGGTACTGCTGTCGGTTGAAAGCTCACCTCGACCAAATTAAAAGAATCCACGAATCAGCACGAATCAACACGAATAAGAATTAGTTCGTGTTGATTCGTGTTTTTTCGTGGTCCTCTTCCGTTCTAAACCAATTTGGGAAACTTGTTTACTTTAGGTTAGTGTTTTGGATAAATACGACAAATTAACCCAAATTTGACCATTTAACCCGATTCCGTACCGCTCACAGATTTTCCTTAACTTTAATCTCAAAACGCGGCGTATCTTCTTAACTAAAGGGAGGAAGATATGCCGCAATCATCAAGCCGCCCGAGTGGCTGAAAAACATCCGCGTTATCTTCGACCGGGATTAGGAATTTTATCGCGTCGATTCGTTGAATATTTAGGAGCAAAAATATGAAAAAATACATTTTTTTATTTATCTTAACGGGAGTTATAGCTATGTCATACGGTTACAAGGTGATGGCGGATGAGAAGGAGAAGGCGGCGGCGCGGATCCCGCTAGAGAATTATCTTAAGGGCCATGAGACCGGCAATGCGGAGTTTATGAAGAAGGCCTTCTACCCGGAGGGCAAGCTGATCTTTGTCCGCGACGGGAAATATACCACCCGCACGTTCGATGAATATATCGGCGGGATGAAGGACGGGAAGCCCGCGGCGGACGAGGCGCAGCGCAAGCGTTGGATCGAGAGCCTGGAGATTTCGGGCAATGCGGGCGTGGGCAAGATAATCCTCGATTACCCGAGCGTGAAGTTTACCGACTATATGACCTTGCTCAAGATCGACGGCGAGTGGAAGATAGTTAACAAGAGTTTTTTTGCCGAGCCTAAACAAGCGCCAAAGCCGGCCGAAAGCAAGGAATAATTGATGCCTTTATTTGGTTCAAAAGATGAGCTACCTTCGTTTTGGAAGGTACAGATCACGGGCTGGATCGTCTATCTGGTGGCCATATACGTCACGTTTTTATCGATAGCCCAGCCCGGCAATTTCCTGAGCCTGTTTTATTTCAAGAGCTTTCGAGCGCTTACGGGGTTTTTCCTCACATCGGTTTTTCTTCGCCCGATCTATCGCAAGTTCGGAACGAACCTCTCAATTGGGTGGCTCGTCCTGCTTGTGCTCGTATTCTCGATGCTCTTCGGTGCGGTTTGGACCTTGATCGAGGCCTGCTATGTCCATTTTACGAATCCCAATCTTGACGTCGCCACCTATCTCACACGCAGCCCGCGGATCGCGCTGGACTATGCCCTGACGCTGACCGCGTGGAGCGCCCTCTATTTCGGCGTAAAAAACTGGTGGTCGTGGCAGCAGGAGCGGGAGAACTCGCTCGAATCGCAGGCGTTGGCTAACAAGGCGCAGCTCGAAATGCTGCGTTACCAGCTCAACCCACATTTTTTATTTAACGCGCTCAATTCGATCCGCGCTTTGGTGGATGAGGACGAGGAGCGCGCCAAACAAATGATCACGCAGCTATCGGAGTTCTTACGTTTTTCTCTTGTAAACGAGAGCGCGAAAAAGATCCCATTGAGCGAGGAGATCGAGGCGTTGCGGAATTACCTGGCGATCGAGAAGATCAGGTTTGAGGATAAACTGGATGTGGAGTTCGACATCGAGGCGCGCGCCGCTAAGATGGAAGTGCCGTGTTTTTTGCTGAACCCGCTGGTAGAGAATGCAATCAAGCACGGGCTGCGGGGCGGGGCGAAACCTGTGGAGATACGCGTTTCGGCGTTATCGGATAGAGGCCGGCTCGTGCTCGAGGTCGTGAATTCGGGTAATCTGCAAAATGGCGGAAACGGTACAGGAATCGGGCTTAAAAACGTGCGCGAGCGGTTGGTAAATCTATATGGGAACGAGGGCGTTTTAAAGCCCGAGCAGGAGGATGGCTTTGTTAAGGCGCGGATCGAAATACCGCCGGGGAATTGAATTAGAGTTTCTTCGTGTTGATTCGTGTTTTTTCGTGGTCAGCTTTTATCCCGGAAAGAATAAAACCACGAATCCACACGAAACACCACTAAACAAGAAATGAAATACAAGGCGATCATTGTTGATGACGAACGGTTGGCGCGCAGGGAGATGCGGCGTCTGCTGGCGGAGTTTGACGAGATCGCCGTCGCGGGTGAGGCGGAAAATTTGTCGGAGGCGGAGCGGCTGATCGGATCGGAAAAGCCTGAGATCGTCTTTCTCGATATTCAGCTCGCGGGCGAATCGGGGT
>Ga0193752_1003610_pt1 | contig 10568 bp, 9 predicted proteins | sample H1c1metaG_FD_144924 | JGI IMG/M metagenome (GOLD analysis project Ga0193752, IMG submission 144924) | Soil microbial communities from a riparian zone of the East river system, Colorado, United States - H1c1 | ecosystem: Environmental > Terrestrial > Soil > Riparian zone | place: USA: East River...
CGAGGTTCTCGACGGCGCTGTCGGAAGGACAGAACGCCTCCATCAGCCGATCGCGGTACATGCGGTGCTGAGACACGTAGTTGAGGTTGCCGATGCTTGCGAGCCCGATGCTGATCAACACGAGGCCGACGCAGCACACGGCACCCCACCAGAGTGGTGTTTCAGGCCCGTTGACGGCGACGATCTTCTCGGCGATTCCGAAGGCCAGGACCAGGAGGCCGAAGACGGAGAGCACCGCAAACACGATCGGCTTTGCCTGTGCGAACAAGCTGTCGCCGGAGGTCGAGCCTTTGAGGCGGTTGCGGAAGTCCCAGAAAGTGCCGATATAGCCGACGAGCGTCGAAATGCTGGCGGTTGTGATCGCGGTCATACCTTGATTGAATTGATGAACCAGCCAGGGGAGGACGCTCAAGGCCAGCGCCACGCCAAAGCTGACCAACAGCCATCCGTTCAAATAGGCATTGCCGATCATGGTTTTCGGGTAAGCCGAGCGGCGTGCCGAACGATTGGTTCGGGCCGAGAACCAAATCGCGTTGCCGACGGAAATTGCCAGAACGATGATCAGTATGACGAGCGGCCAGTTGAACCATCGCACAGCATCTTTACCAGCGACTCCGCAGAAGGGTCCGCTCGGCTCTATCGCAACGAACGCCGCGTTCAGGCAGTCATAGGGACCGATTTGGCCGGTCTCGGTCCATTCCTTCAAGGTCGCCGATTGACCGGTCCAGAACTCGATCAGGGCCAGCAGGATTGCTGCCGCTAGAAGCAGCGGGAAATAAACGATCAGCGAGGTGAAGGCTGCGCGGATCGCGGTGGCAATGAACTCCGGCCATCCCAGCCTTTGGCTCGGCGTCAAATAATGTGCGTGCTGGCGGATGAAGCTGACGATGGCGATCGGCTCCGGTGCATCGTCGGTTGTTGGCGGCTTCTTACCCGAAGCTGCGATGCTCTTTGCTTCCATTTCCGCGTTGCGCAGGATCGTCCGGGAGCCGTATTGCCCGCGCTCACCGAATGGGAAGCGCCCGTCCTTCGCCATCTGGTGGTCGTTCTTATGCAGAAAGTAGCTGAGCGACGCGCCGATATAGCCGCCGCCTGAAACGGTCGAGAGATAGTCGACGCGCTTGAAAAGATGCCAGGCGTCCAGCGCCTGTAGGATCCCAAGGGCGAAGGAGGCGGAGCGGATGCCGCCGCCTGACAAGGCAAGACCGAGCCATTTGTCCGGCTGGTCAGCCTTCCGAATCTCACTCGCCGCCTCAATGCAGTCGCGTTCCGCTTTCATAATGAGGCGCGCATCGTCGACATACGCTTCGCCGAGACTACCGGTGTCGGTTTCGTTGCTCATTCCCCTACCCCCGAGTTATCAATTCTTATTAGTAATTATTGGTTGATATAGAGTCATCATGCTCTCCCTTCGCGCAGTACGGCAAGAGGGAACAGCGTCTCGAAGTGGCGTTCCGCGCTGCACTCCGGTAAATGAGGAAACTCAAATCTCGCTTTGTCCATTCGGAGACGATCCATGACCGCTGTGTCCGCGCCGAGGCCTGACATGCCGCAGAGTCCGGACGCGCTCCGCGCCGCCTATGCCCGTGACGGCGTGGTGGTCGTTCGCGGCGCCTTCAGGGACTGGGTCGAGACCTTGCGCGCCGGCTTTGAGCGCAATCTGGCGGCGCCCGGCCCTTTTGCCATCGAGAACGTCGGCAGCGGCGAAGGCGGACGGTTCTTCGAGGATTACTGCAATTGGCAGCGCATCCCGGAGTTCAAGAACTTCATCCTGAACTCGCCCGCGGCGGAGATCGCCGGCCGCATCATGGGTGCCCAGTCGGCGCAGATCTTCCACGAGCATATCCTGGTGAAAGAGCCGGGCACCGCGAAGCCGACGCCCTGGCATCAGGACATGCCCTATTACTGCGTCACCGGCCGCCAGACCGCGAGCTACTGGATCCCATTGGATCCGGTGACCGAGGCGAATACCTTGCGCGCGCTCAAGACCTCGCATCTCTGGCCGAAGCTGGTGCGCCCGAAGCGCTGGGCCTCGAACGAGAATTTCTACGCCTCGGAGGACGACTTCATGGACATGCCGGCGATCGGCGAGGACGATCCGCGCATTCTGATCTCGGCGCTGGAGCCGGGCGACGCCATCGTGTTCGATTTCCACTGCGTCCACGGCGCGCCGGGCAATGTCGGGCTGAACCGCCGCCGCGCCTTCTCGGCGCGCTATGTCGGCGACGATGTCACCTTCCTGGAACGCCCCGGCCGCACCTCGCCGCCGTTTCCGGGCATCGACCAGCAGAGCGGCGAACGCCTGCGCGAGGACTGGTTCCCGGTCGTGTGGCGGGCGTAGTGCTACGCCGCGCCGGCTGACCCGCCGCCGACCACCGCCAGCTTCGGCGCGCCGCGGACGATGCGGCTGGCGGGGAGGTGGATGGTGACGGTGGTGCCTTCGCCTTCGCGGCTATCGACCTCGATCGTGCCTTCATGGGCATGCACCAGGCGCTGGGTGATGGCGAGGCCGAGGCCGATGCCTTCCTTGGTCTGGCGACGATAGGCTTCGTTCTGCCAGAATGGCTCGAAGATCCGCGGCAGATCCTCCGCCTTGATGCCGAGGCCGCGGTCGATCACCGAGAGCGCGATGCCGCTCGATTCCATCTCGCCCCGGATCACCACTTCCGACCCTTGCCGCGAGAACTTGACCGCATTGGTAAGGAGGTTGATCAGCGCCTGGCGCATCGCCTTCGGATCGACCATGACCTTCGGCAGCGAATCCAGCCCCTGCTTGCGGATCTCGATCCGCTTCTCCCGGGCGCGCAGGGTCAGGAATTTGACCACGTCGCCGGTGACCTCGGCGAGCGCGATCGGCTCTTCCTTCAACTGCATCTGCCCGAGCTCGATCCGCGACATGTCGAGCAGATCCTCGATGATCGACAGCAGATAGCGGCCGCTGGCGCCGATGTCGGTCGCGTATTCGAAGTAGCGCGGCGAGTTCTCGCCGAGCGCACGGCTGGCGATCATCTCGGAAAAGCCGATGACGGCATTGAGCGGCGTCCGGAGCTCATGGCTCATATTGGCGAGAAAGACGGTCTTTGCGGCATTGGCGAACTCCGCTTCCTGCGAGGTGCGTCGGAGGTCGTCGGCGACCTGCTGCAAGGCGACGGACCGCTCGGCCAGCCGGTGATTGGCGTCGGCCAGTTCCCTGGTGGCGAGGCTGACCTCCTCGGCAATGCGCTGGTATTCCGTATCGGTGCGCAGCAGGCGAAGATAGAGCAAGGCGGTCAGGGCGAGCCCGGTCGCAAAAATCAGCGCGGGCAGCCAGAGACCGGACTGGATCGCCTGCGGATGGCCGTCGACCTCCACCCGCCATCTGCGATCGGCAACGGCAAGCACGCTCGGGGTGACCGTTTCGTAGGCCGTGCCGCTGGCGAAGACGAGAGTGTCGCCGTCGTAGATCCGTACCGAGAGTGTGGTATCGACAAAGGCGTCGGACAGAAACTGACTGAAGAAACCCTCGAGCGAGATCGTGGCGATGAGGAAGCCGTTCACCGCGGGCGGATTCTGCGATCCCCTGCCGGAGAAGACCGGGACGAAGACCTTGATCGACATGCTGCGGTGGCCGGCGACGGTCACCGGCCGCGGCGCGGCGACCTGTAGCTGGCCCAAGGCGGCGGCGCGCATCATGACGACGCGGTCCTGCGGGTCTGCGGCCGCATCTTCTCCGATCGTATCGCCGCCGGGCATCGGCTCGATATAGGTCAGCGGGAAACGGTCCGTCGTTCCGGCAGCGCTCTCGCGCGACCCAGGCGATCTTGATCCACCAATGTTTCTTGCTGATATCGGGATCGAGTTGCGCGAAGCGCCGGAACTCGTCGGCGCTGACAAAATCCGAGGAATCGTAAAGGCCGCGGAAGTATTGCGCGAACTCGAGCTCGCGCTCGATCTGGCTCTGCAATCCCGCCGCCAGCGACTGCCGCGCGATCTCGCGCTGCGCCGCCGCTTCTTCGCCCAGCATGTCATGCACGACGCCGGCGATCGCCGCGGAGATGGCGAGGCCGAGCAGCAGGATGGCCGGGCGCCAGAAACGGTGCTGCACCGCGCGCTGCGCGGTCCGTGCCTTGGCGCGGTTGGTTGGGTCGGCTTCGGCGGTTGGCCCCGTGGGTGGTATGGCTCTCATCCACAGAGCCTGCCCTTAAATTCCTAACGGATGTTTACCCAATCGAAAAAATTCCGGCGCGCCGGGCTTGTTCGATCTGCCGGACGAGACAACGGGCCGGCTGAAAGGGGTGCAGCTTGATTCCGATCAATCGAGGTCGACGATCACCGGCACATGATCGCTGGGCTGGGTCCAGCTGCGGGACTCGCGCAGGATCTTCGCCGCCTTCAATCGCGGCTTCATCGCGGGGGAGACCCAGATGTGGTCGAGGCGCCGCCCCTTGTCATTTTTCTGCCAATCGGGCGCGCGATAGCTCCACCAGGAATAAAGCTTCTCGGTCTCCGGTGTGAAGTGGCGCACGCCATCGACCCAACCCCCGGCGGTTTGGATCGCGTTCAGCTTCTCGACCTCGATCGGCGTGTGGCTCACGATCTTCAGGAGCTGCTTGTGCGACCAGACGTCGTGCTCCAGCGGCGCGATGTTGAGATCGCCGACCATGACGGCGTTCTTCGATCGCTTCTCGGTCTTGAACCAGTCGCGCATCTCGTCGAGGAACTGAAGCTTGTGCGCGAACTTCACGTTCAGCTTCGGATCGGGAATGTCGCCGCCGGCCGGGACATAAAAATTGTGCAGCTCGACATCGCCCGGCAGCAACACGACGCCGTGGCGGGAATCATTCTTCAGGCACCAATTGTTCGGCGCGCGGGTCGTCAGCGGAAGCTTCGAAAGAATGGCGACGCCGTTATAGCCCTTCATGCCGTGATGAATGACATGGTCGAAGCCGAGGCCCTTCACGTCATCCATCGGAAACAAAGGATCGTCGACCTTGATCTCCTGCAGGCAGACCACGTCAGGCTGCTCCTGTTGCACGAAGCGCCGCACCAGCTCCATGCGGAGACGAAGCGAATTGATGTTCCAACTGACGATGCGCATGAATTTTTGTTCGTGTGATTCAGGAGGCAAACAGTTGCCACAAAAGCGAACGCCCGGCCAGGGGAGGACCGGGCGTTCTATTACTCCGTTGTCGGAGTCCGGTTGCGGTGGGGGAGACCGCTTCCGGTGAACTGCCGGCGTTGCGCCGACAGTCACTGCTAGTGTTCTGATAGATGTGGTTGATACACCCGATATCAAGCCTGGACAGCCCAGTTGTTTGCATGTCAGAGCGAGAACAGACGCATAACTGCAAGCGCCTGATTCGCCAGCATTTCCGCGGCTCACAGAATGGTGATGCGGATTTTATCGGAGCGAAACCGGCTAGGCTGCGACGGCCGGCCGCGCCCTTCTGAGCTTGGCGCGCTCGCGCGCCGCCGCACCGAAGGCCTGGAATAGTTTCAAGGAATCCGGATTTTCCGCCGCGCGGAACTCGGGGTGCCATTGGACGCCGAGTCCGAAGCCGGCATCCTTCACGCGCACCGCTTCGACCACGCCGTCCGGCGCGCGGCCCTCGACGGTCAGGCGATCGGCGACGCGATCGATTCCCTGCCAGTGCAAGCTGTTGACGATGGTGGAGGTCTTGCCGATCAGGCGCGCGAAGCGGCCCTCCGGCGTGAACGTGATCGGGTGCGCCGGTCCGTACATTTCATCGAAGGGCACATCGGTCTTGCCGCGGTGATCGATGAAGCCGGGCTGCTCGTGGATGCGCGTGTGCAAGCTGCCGCCGAGCGCCACGTTCAATTCCTGGAAGCCGCGACAGATGCAGAGAATAGGTATGTCTCGCGCCAGCGCTTCGCGGATCAGCGGCAGGGTGATGGCGTCGCGGCCGGGATCCTGCGGACTGTCCGCCCGGTCCGGCGCGCCGCTGTAGTGATGCACGGCAACGTTGGACGGGCTGCCGGTGAAGAGCACGCCGTCGAGATGCGCGAGGAGTGCGGCAGGCGGTAGCGCCTCGCCCAAAGCGGGGAAGGAGAGTGGATAGGCACCCGCCGCTTCGATCAGCGCCGTGAGATACTTCTCGCCGACCGTGTGGAAGTTGTGGTTGTCCAAGTGCTTGACGCACATAGGGACGCCGATGATCGGGGCGTCGGCCGGTAACTTCGTCTGGCCCGATTTGGTTTGCATGAGGGTCTACTCGCTGCCTGTGCCCCCAGAATCTAGCGAGGGCGAGCCACGGTCACAACAGACACGGGCATGACAACAGGCTTGCGCCCTGTGCAAGCGAGTCGGCCGGCTTCCGATAAAAGCTTTTGGAAAAAGAGTGGTTTAGGCGGCCTTCGCCGCCCGCTCTTACGCGGCCTTCGCCGCAGCAGCCTTCTCGATGCGGCGCTTCAGGCGCTTCGCCTCGATCGGCAGCTTCAGATCCGAGGTTCCGAGCAGGAAGGCATCGAGGCCGCCATTGTGCTCGATCGTGCGGATCGCGTTGACGGACAGGCGCAGACGCACCTGCTGGCCCAGCGCATCGGAGAGCAGCCGGGTGACCTGCAGGTTGGGCAAGAAGCGGCGCTTGGTCTTGTTGTTGGCGTGGCTGACATTGTTGCCAACCTGAACGCCTTTGCCGGAGATGCCACAGCGACGAGCCATAATCTTAGTCCTTTTGGATCAAAGTCTTGCGGTCAAGGCCGATTATTTGGAAACGGTCCGACACGCGTTCGGCCGGGTTTTTAGGCGGTTCCGGGCCATCCGTCAAGGTTTGGAGGCAGAAAACCGGGACCGGCGGACGGCAGGAGAGGAGCCAGGGATGGGCCCTAGGCCGCCGTCTCCCGCCGTGCCGCCCCGGTGTGACTTGTCCCGGTGTGACCTGCGTTGTGATGCCCCTCGGTGGTGCTGAGCATCTCCTTCAAGAAGCCGTCCACCCGCGCTTTCAGGAAATCGACGCTTTCGGCGACCTCGGCGGCGACCTTCAGCACCTGGCTGGATTCCGCACCGGTGGTCTCGGCGGCGTTCTTCACATCGCCGACCAGGCCGGCCATTTCCTGCTGGCGCCGGGAGGACTCGGTGACGTTGCGGGCGATCTCCTGGGTGGCGGCGTTCTGCTGGGTGACCGAAGCGGCGATGCCGCTCGCAGCCCCATGGATCGCGTCGAGCTTGCTGACGATCTCGGAAATCGAGGAAGCGGCCGACCCGGAAATCTCCTGCACCGCCTGGATCTGGGCGCGGATCTCCTCGGTCGCGCGGGCGCTGCGGGTGGCGAGGCCTTTCACCTCGTTGGCGACGACCGCGAAGCCCTTGCCGGCTTCGCCGGCGCGGGCCGCCTCGATGGTCGCGTTCAAGGCGAGCAGATTGGTGTTGTCGGCGATGTCGCGAATGATGTTGAGGATGCCGGCGACGCTGTCGGCCGTGCGCGTCAATCCGGTGACGATCTCGGCGGCGGCGGCGCCATCCTTGGCGGCGGTCTCGGCGCTCAGCGCCGCATCATGCACCTGGCGCCCGATCTCGCCGATCGAGGCCGAGAGCTCCTCGACCGCCGCGGAGATCGATTGCGCATTTCCGGCGGCGACGCCGGCGAGCTCGACCACGGAATTGGAACGGTCGCCCGAGGTGGTGGCCGCATCGCCCATGACGCCGGAAGCGGCGCGCAAGGTGGTGGTGCGAACCACCATCTCGCCCAGGGCCTGTTTGATCTCGCCGTCGAAATTACGGGCCAGCGTCTGCATGGCCACGAGGGTCTCTTCGCGCCGCGTATTCTCTTCGCGGGTCTCGGCTTCGAGCGCAATGCGCTTCTCAATGCCGATTTTGAACTGGCCGACTGCGCGCGCCATGGCGCCGAGTTCGTCCTTGCGGTCCAGCATCGGGACCGCGACCGTCGTGTCATCTTCCGCCAGGCGGCCCATGGCGCCGGTCAGATTGCCGATCGGCTTCGTCACTGCGAGGCGGATCACCAGGAAGATCACCAAGGCTGCCAACAGTGACAGGCCGATCGCGATCCCGAAGGATTTATAGCGTTGCATGTAAAAGATCGCGATGCGGCGATCGAACTGATCGTTCATGACGCTGGCGGACTGATCGGCAAAGGCGAGGGTGGCGGTGCGCGCTGCGGTCTCCAGCGCCACGATATCAGCTGAAGTCAGCGGCGCCTGGCCGCCGGCGAGAGTCGAGGCATTGAAGCTCTCGATCAACTTGCCGATGGCGGCGAACATCGCCTGGCCGGGCGGGTCGAGGCGCTGTTTCGAATCCTTGGGCGCGTTGCCGAACTTCTCGTTGCCGTCATAGACAGATTGCAGCGAGAACTTGGCGCCGTCGAGTGTTGCCTGCAATCCGCCGATCAGCTGCAGGAAGCCCGCCATGTCCTTCATCTCGAGCTTCTCGACGCCGGCCTTGCCTTCTGCGTAGGACGCGGTCCGATGCACGGAATCCAGAAGCTCGGGCAGCTTCAACAGCACGAGATCCATGACGTAGTAGCTGTCGAGATCAGGATCGAGAATGAGGTTGGAGATATTGCCGACCTGGTTGATCAGCGCGCGCATCGCCGTGGTGTCGCGCGGATTGGCATCGAGCGAGTCTTCGGCGGCCTTGGCGAAATCGGCCGTCAGCATCTCGGCGCCGAAATCCGTTTCGGCCTGGGTGATCACGGCTTTCAGCGCGGCGGGATCGATTTCCTTGTTCGGGTCGACCAGGGCGGCATGGACCGGTCGGAGCGCGATCAGATAATCGTTGCCGACGGCTTCTTTTTCGCCGAAGGCGATGGCGACCTGCTGCGACTGATAGAGCAAATAGAGCAGCACCGCGATCGGGACAATGAACAGCGAGATCGCCAAGGCGAGCTTGCCCGCCACACCAAATCCACCCCTCATCGACGAGTCCTCCGGTCGAACAGCCGGCCCGCAGGCCAAGCCAAAGTTGGCGGAGTCTGCCTTGGAGAGGTTAGAAGGTCCTTAAGATGCGCCCCGAATTTCGCGCGAAAACAACAGTTTGTGGGACAATTGTCTTATTTCCGTCGCGATTCCTTGCCGCCCAACAGTCGATCCACAATTTGCCGTGCCGCACCGGCGGGGCTGGCTTTGCCTTTGGCGACCCGGGCTTCCTGCTCGGCGAGCAGCCGGGCGAGATCGGGGTCTTCCGCTAGGCGCTCCAGGGTGGAGAGGCTGAGTTCGCGCTGAAACCACAGGCCGGCCTGGGCCCGGCGCTGCGCCGCCAGCGTGCCGGACCGGGTCAGGGCCTTCCGGAAGGCTTCGGCCTTCGCGGCGACTTCCGCAATGCCCTGGCCGTTGAGCGCCGAGCAGCGCAGGACCTCGGCAGCCCAGGCGCGGTGCCGTGGCTGCATCAGCCGCAAGGCATGGGTGTAATCGGCGGCAGTGCGACCGGCCGCGGCTTCGAGAGTGCCGTCCGACTTGTTGACGATGACGAGGTCGACCAGTTCCATGATTCCGCGCTTGATGCCCTGGAGATCATCACCCGCCGCGGGCAACAGCAGCAGCAGGAACATGTCGGTCATCTCCGAGACCGCCGTCTCGGATTGGCCGACGCCGACCGTCTCGACCAGGATCGGATCGAAGCCGGCGGCCTCGCAGATCAGCAAGGCCTCGCGGCTCCGCCGCGCGATGCCGCCGAAGCCCAGCCCGTCGCTGCCGAAGCCCGAAGGCGAGGGGCGGATGAAGGCCTCTTTATGCTTGGCGAGCTCCGCCATGCGGGTCTTGTCGCCAAGGATCGAGCCGCCGGAGAGCCGCGACGAGGGGTCGACTGCGAGCACCGCCGGACGTTTGCCTTCCTTGATGAGATGCAGGCCGAAGGCTTCGATGAAGGTCGACTTGCCGACGCCCGGCGCGCCGGAAATACCGATCCGCAAGGCCTTGCCCGTCTTCGGCAGAATGGCGTCGAGCAAAGCTTCGGCCTCGGCGCGATGATCGGCCCTTGTCGATTCGACCAGGGTGATGGCCCGCGCGACGGCGCGACGGTCACCGGCGATGACGCGCTCGGCGAGGGGCTTGGCCTCGCTCATCGCGTGCACCGGTGGTAAACTGAGAATACAGGATGCCAAAACCCAAGTTCGTCATGCCCGGGCTTGGCCCGGGCATCCCGGAGTTCAGGCGAAGAGTTGGTCATAGAGGTCATTCCACTCCGGATTATCGCGGTGGATCAAGCGAACCTTCCAAGCACGAGGCCAATGCTTGAGCGTCTTCTCGCGCTGAATGGCGAGCGGCATCGTCGCATGTCTTTCGACATAGACTAAGCGTTTCAACTTGTATTTCTGGGTGAAGCCCTTGAACGCGCCGGTGCGGTGTTCGTAGATCCGTTCCCCAAGTCGCGATGTCACGCCGATATAGATCGTCCCGTGCGGTCGGTCGGCCATGATGTATACCCAAGCCGCCATCCGCGCCTCTAACTCAGGGATGCCCGGGCCAAGCCCGGGCATGACGACCCGGGGTGGTATAGCTTGTGAGACAGGCTGGCATGGGCTGAGCCGTCACTTCACCGCCTCCGGCACCGGGGCCGCATTAGGCGAGGCGTCAATGCCCTGGGTCTCCCCCGGCACGTCGATCGCTTCTTGCTG
>Ga0193752_1003612_pt1 | contig 10567 bp, 10 predicted proteins | sample H1c1metaG_FD_144924 | JGI IMG/M metagenome (GOLD analysis project Ga0193752, IMG submission 144924) | Soil microbial communities from a riparian zone of the East river system, Colorado, United States - H1c1 | ecosystem: Environmental > Terrestrial > Soil > Riparian zone | place: USA: East River...
ACCGTTTCGTGCGATCCAGCCGTTCATTTGATCGGCTGTGATCGCACGAAACGGTACGGCAACATTCAATTCCACACTGCCGTGCTGTCCGCGTGTACCGCGGCGTAGTGTGGTCCACACATTCCAATCCTGATTGCCGGTATTCCCGCTGCCATAACCGATCAACAAATCGACGTAGCCGCGATAGTCGGCGACCTGTTCGTTTTCTGCGTTATCGATGTAGCTGACGATCGACGGTGCTACGTAAATTCGATTTCTGTCGCTCAAGTAGTAAGACAGACTGGGACGCACGTACACCATATTCAAACTGCGAGAATCCTCCTCGGCCTTGCCGTTGGATTCGTGCGCCAGTCCACCTTCGAAATCGAAGCGCCAGCGCGATCCATCGGCGCGAAACTCCTGCAAATAGAATGCTCGCGGACGATAACTGGAGTCCTTGAACGGCTCCGAACGCTCGCTCAAATCCCATAACGAGGTTTGCGAATAGGAAAGGAAAATGCGCGACGGTACATGCAGGCAACGGTCGAACCAACCACCTTCACGAAACATTTGGTACTTGAAGCTGATCTGGAACTTCGAATTCAATCCGCCGTCGCCGCCCAGAATAAAATAGATCGGGTCGTAGGACGAGACGCCGAGTTGCTTTGCCAGATCCTCGGAGTCCGGCTGCTGCGGAGATTCGCTTGTCGGTGGCGAATCCTCTCGCGAGCATTCTGCTTCGCTTGCGGCGGCAAATAATGTGGTGGCAATGAGCGACAGAAACAGTGGATATTTCATTGAGTTCATTAATCGATTTCGAGTCCGTAGTGTAAGCGCTTCGCGCTAGTATGTGCGTTCCGATTCGACCGCCGTGTCGGCGAATTGAGGTAGGATCAGTTCATCAAGAATGGGAGCACATCATGATCGGCTACGTAACCTTGGGCACCAATGATTTCAAACGTTCGGCCGCGTTCTACGACGAACTGCTGGCGACGATCGACGCTAAGCGAGTAATGGACTTCGAGACCTTCATCGTGTGGGGTACACATCCGAAGCGGCCCGGGCTATCGATCACGAAGCCTTTCGACGGCAAGGCCGCGACACACGGCAACGGCACCATGGTGGCGCTGGCGGTCGACAGCAAAGAGAAAGTGCACGCGGTATACGACAAGGCGATTCAGTTAGGCGCTAAGGACGAAGGTCCGGCCGGCGCGCGAAGCGAGAATTTTTACGCCGGTTATTTTCGCGATCCGGACGGTAACAAGTTGGCCGTGTTCTTTACGCCAAAGTAGCTTCCGGTTGGCGTTCGGTGACGGCCGCCAACTATTCCACCGTCACCGATTTCGCCAAGTTGCGCGGTTGATCGATATTGCTGCCCCTCGCCAGCGCGACACGATAGGCCAGCAATTGCAGCGGAATGTTGAGCAACAGCGGGTCGAGTTCGGGCTCGTTCTTTGGCACGCAGAACGAACTATCGACTTGCGCGAGATCGCCAGCATGGGTGACGACATGCACTGGACCGCGTCGCGCCTTGATCTCTTCGATGGTCGATAGATTCTTTGCGTATAGATCATCGCGAGGCAGGACCATCAATGTCGGTGTTTCCGGCGCAATCAACGCCAGCGGCCCATGTTTCAGTTCGGAAGCGGGATACGCCTCGGCATGCAAGTAGCTCACTTCTTTGAGCTTCAGTGCGCCTTCCATTGCGATCGCAAATCCGGCGGCGCGACCGACAAAGTACGCATTGCCGGACTTCGCGAACGCGCCGGCCATCGCGTCCAGTTGAGCTTCGCGCGCAATGACGTCGGCGACCTGATCGGGCAGTGCCTGCAATCCTTGCAGTAGACGAGCGCCGTCCGCCGTCGATAGATCGCGAATTCGGCCGAGATGAATCGCCAGCAACGCGAAAGCGACAGCGGTACATGTGAAGGTTTTCGTGGAGACGACCGCCACCTCAGGTCCCGCGTGCAAGTACAGACCGCGCCCGCATTCGCGGGCGATGCTGCTGCCTACGCTGTTAACGATGCCCAGAACGCGGCCACCTTTGCGTTTGACTTCTTGTACAGCGGCGAGCGTGTCGAACGTCTCGCCCGATTGGCTGACGGCGACATACAGCGTGTCTTGTTCGATGACCGGATTGCGATAGCGAAATTCCGAAGCAGCTTCTGCATGCGCCGGAACGCGCGCCAGCGACTCGATCAATTGCGCACCGACGCACCCGGCGATGAATGCCGAGCCGCAACCGAGAATCTTGATGCGCTTTACTTCCAATAATTCGCGCGCGGTCATTTCAATGCCGCCAAGATGCGTCGTGTGAAAACGCGGCTCGAGCCGTCCACTGAGGGTGCGTCGAATCGCGTCAGGTTGTTCGGCGATTTCCTTGCGCATGTAGTGCGCGTAGTCGCCCTTGTCCAAGGCGGCATCGGTCATTTGCAGTGTCAACGGCGTTTTGACGGTTGCGCCCCCATCGAGAGTCGACGTGGAGTAACCGTCGGCGCGGAGCACGGCGAGTTCGCCATCGTCCAAATGCACGACACTTTGCGTATGTCGCACTAAAGCCGCAGGATCGGACGCCACGAACATTTCCTGCTCGCCGAGGCCCAGTACGACTGGGCTGCCATTGCGCGCTACCACAATTGTTTCCGGTCGCTGCGCATCCAGCACCGCGAGCCCATAGGTGCCGGTGACGAGTCGTAACGCACCGCGTACTGCATCGTCGAGCGAATCTGCAGGGATCGCTGCAATAAGATGAACAAGCACTTCGGAATCGGTCTCCGAACGAAATTTCACGCCTTGCGCTTGCAGGCTTGCGCGCAGCACCGCCGCGTTCTCAATGATGCCGTTGTGCACGATGGTGTAGCGATCGTTCGCATCGTTGTGCGGATGTGCGTTGCTGTCGCTGGGTTCACCGTGTGTCGCCCAACGCGTATGCGCTATGCCGATATGACCGGGGAGACGCTCGGGCGACAGCGCGTGGAGCTCGCGGACTTTGCCTTTGCGCTTGACGACATGGAGCGCGCCATCGCTGATGACGGCAATCCCGGCCGAGTCGTAGCCGCGATATTCGAGCCGATGCAATCCGGCCAGCAAAATCGGCGCCGCAGCGCGATGTCCCACATATCCCACAATTCCGCACATAACCACCTCCGTCGAAGATCAGCCACGCTCAACCATAAATCTGGCGGCGCAATTGCCGTTCGCTGAACTCCGGCGCGCGAAAACGCAATGCGCGCAGTTCGATCGACAATCTTTCGAAGATCGCCTGATTGCTCAAGCCTTGGTGTTGCAGCTGCAGGTGTCGTCGCCGGACGAATTCTTCCGGCGTGTCGCCCAGGAATGCGATAACTTCGTGAACGATACGCTGCGCTTCCGTCGGCGTCAGTCGACTCGTGCGCGCCAAATACTCCGCCAATTCGGCCAGATCGGCTGTAGCAAGAGTACCGGTGGCAGAAGGTAAGGACGCGTCCGGCGAATCCGACATTGAATGCAATCCAAGGGGAGGCGCAGTGTGGAGCGCGCGATGCGCTACGCCAAGAAATTTGCCCGAAGTCGGGCAGCTCCGGGCCTAACCGTCGCGCAGCTTCTTGAGGAATGTATGCGTAGCGACGAAGATTGTGACGAACAAAATCAGATCGATGACAGACGTGACGTTTTGCGAGAAACGCTCGGCGAAGTAGCCGCTCAGCCAGTAGACCATCACGGCGGCGACGGCCATTGAAGGGAGCATGATCATCGCAGACACCGAAGATAGGCCTGCTGGCCAGAGTAAGAAAACTTACTTTCGGTCTGTGCGTCGATGCGAAGTGATACCTGCGCGGTCATCGTTCACGTCGGCTCTAATAGTTCGCCTTCGGGCGGTGGGAATTGACGGCAGCACTCGAGCAACCAATCGCGGAAGTGAATCACCTTCGGCAACTCGAATAGATGCGGCGGGGCGACGAAGTAATACGCGTATTTCTGGCGGACGCTCTGTTGTGTGGGGCGCGTCAGCCGGCCCGCCGCTAAGTCGCCGGCGACCAGCGACCAGCGTGCCAGCGCCATTCCCTGTCCGAGCTCTGCCGCGGCCAGCACGGCTACGGAATCGTCCATCACGGGTCCGCGTTCGAGTCGCGTCGTATCGCCGCCGACGCGACGCATCCAATCGACCCAAGGCTCGCTAGGGCTATGCAGTAGCGGGTATTTGTTGAAGTCGCCCACTGTTTGAATAGCGCCGACCTTGTCGACGAGCGCAGGGCTCGCAACCGGGAAAACCCAATCGTCGAGCAGGCGTTCGGCTTTGAGCCCCGGCCACTCGCCGCTGCCATAACGGACGGCTGCGTGAAAATCGGACTTCATGAAGTCGACCAACTCGCGACTCGCGTTAAAGCGCAGATCGATGTCCGGATACTTTCCGTAGAAATCGCCGAGACGCGGCAACAGCCACTTCTGCAAAAACGAGCCGAGCAAACTGACATTAAGTACGCCGCTTTGTCGATGACGACGCAGTTGATCGACTGCATGGCCCAACTCGGCCAAACCGCGTTGCACGCCGGGCAGCAATTGAGCGCCTTGCGGCGTTAATCGCACCGAGCGGCTGTGCCGGTAGAACAACGGCGTCTCGAGCAATTCTTCCAACGACTTGATATGCGAACTGACCGCCGCCGGCGTCACGTCCAGCGCATTGGCGGCATCGGTGAAACTTAGACGAATGGCGACCGCTTCGAAAACACGTAGCGCGTTGAGCGGAAGTTTGAGAGTGTCCGACATGGGTGATTAGAAAATTCTTGATGACGCCGTTGACGAAAGTGCTCTGGAGCGCACAATAGTACCAAGCTGCGCGGCATTCAAGCCGTAGCGTTTCGTCCATCGTTAATAGGAACTAAACCGATTCTACGTTGGTCCAGGCGCTGATTTGTGGGCGAGTCCATCGTAGCGCCCGTCCATCGAGACCCATTTGCGGCGACGATTTGTGCCCCGCGTGCGCCGCTCGGTTACCCAACGTGCGCGAGTGACAGTCCGCGAGTAAAGTTGAGTCCAAGACGATTTTCCGGAGCGCGCGATGAGCGATTCTTTCGATGTGGGCGATACCCAAATCCGACCCGTCAGCATTGTGCGCATGCGCATCGAGCCTGCTCAACCGAGCGATGTGCCGGCCATTCGCGATCTCATTCAAGAGCTGGCGGATTTTGAGCGGCTGAGCGATCAAGTCGTCGCGACGCACGAGCGCCTGCGGGCGACCCTTTTTGGCCCGAAGCCGTCCGCCGAAGTATTGATGGCGCGACTAGGCGACGAAACCGTGGGCTTCGCGCTGTTCTTCCACAACTATTCAACGTTCAGGGCCCAGCCCGGCCTCTATCTGGAAGATCTCTATGTGCGGCCTGCGCACCGCGGCAAGGGGTATGGCGAGGAGCTCCTGCGAGAGCTCGCACGCTTGGCAGTGCAACGGGAGTGCGGTCGCTTTGAATGGTCGGTACTGGATTGGAACCAGCGGGCTATCGACTTTTACAAGGCGCTGGGTGCCGAACCTCTTAATGAATGGACCATGTTCCGGGTCAGCGGCGACAACCTCACCAAACTGGCTCAGCGCTAGGCCTATCGAAGTGGATCGTGACAACGACGCGCGGAGTGAGCGGCGGCTACTGAGCGGCGGGTCGTGAGCAGCGGGTAGCGGGTAGTCTGGAGCTGCCCTGCTGGAGCCTTAACGTACCCTTCTCGTGTCAACGGTAATTTATCTTTGAATCAGACCTCGTCTTTTTGGAGAATCTTATGAAGATGCTAATGAGAGTTGCGGCGCTGAGCCTCAGTTTGCTGGTCGGCAATCACGCGTTCGCTGCTGACGCTGTTCAACTCGTAGATGTCAAACCGGAGACAGTGCTGGAGCGTTCGGCGAAGAAAGACAGCAAGCTGGTGATCCTCGATGTGCGGACGCCCGAGGAATTTGCGCAGGGCCACGTACCGGGCGCGATCAATATCTCGCACGACAAGCTGCAAGACCGCATCGGCGAGTTGATGGGCGAGAAGGATAAGGACATTGTGCTCTATTGCCGTAGCGGTCGTCGCACGGGCCTTGCAGCAGAAACGCTGCGAGCGAATGGATTTCAAAAGCTGTTCCACATGGAAGGCGACATGCAACAGTGGACGGAAGCCAAGCGGCCGACGGAAAAGTAAGCAGCCCACAGGCTGCGGGCTACAGGTCGCAGGCTACAGGCTGCGCGTTGCGGGCTACAGGCTACAGGCTACAGGCTACAGGCTACAGCCAGAGCGCGAGCGCAGAGCGCGCAGATGGGAATCAAATTCCAATTCTGATTTGGCTCCGCCCTAAGTGCAGACGAATCGGTTTGTCTGTAGTACTTGGCACGAATGGTCGTCGTCTCAAGTCCGAACCTGTAGCCTGTAGCCTGTAGCCTGTAGCCTGTAGCCTGTAGCCTGTAGCCTGTAGCCTGTAGCCGCAGTACCAAAACAAATTAACCGGGGGATCTTCATGCATTCACTGCCTTCAAAGGCGGCGCTCATCGCGAGCGTCTTATTGTCGTTGGCTTGTGCCGCCAGCATCGCGCAAGTTCGCGAACTTCCAGTCGTTAAACCCGAGAAGGTCGGTATGTCGAGCGAGCGGTTGCGCCGTATCGACGAGATGATGCAACGACACATCGATGCAGGCGACATCACCGGTGGGGTCACGGTCGTCGCGCGTCGTGGGCAGGTCGTGCATTTCAAAACGCATGGATTGATGAATCTCGACACCAAGAAGCCGATGCCGAAAGATGCGTTCTTCCGCATGGCGTCGTCGAGTAAGCCGGTCACAGGCGTCGCGATCATGATGCTGGTCGAGGAAGGCAAGATCCGGCTCACCGATCCTGTCAGCAAATTCATTCCAGAGTTCAAAAATACCAAGGTGGCGATTGCCAAGAATGGCGGTCCGGAACCCACAGGCCCGTTCGGCGGCAATCGTCCGCCTCCGGATGTCGATCTTGTGTCGGCCACTCGCGAACTCACCATTCGTGACTTGATGACCCATACCAATGGGTTGATGACGGGCGGTTTGGGCTCTGCCCAGGTCCGTGGAATGGAGCGTAAAAAGACCGACACGCTTGCCGATTACATTCCGCGTTTAGGCGCTGTGCCTTTGGATTTTCAGCCCGGTGCACGCTGGCGCTATAGCGCGCAGGCAGGCATCGATGCCTTGGGCCGCATCGTCGAAATCGTGTCCGGCAAGACGTTCGATGTGTTTCTGAGTGAGCGCATTTTCAAACCGCTCGGCATGAACGACACCTACTTCAATATTCCGGCCGACAAAGAAGCGCGATTGCTGCCGCTGTATCGAAAGACCGCGGGCAAGTGGGAAGTGGCGCCTACACCCTCGTTTCTCGATTCGCGCACGTTTTACTCGGGCGCCGCAGGATTGATGAGCACCGCGCACGACTATCTAATGTTCCAACAGATGTTCGTGAATCGTGGCCAGCTGAACGGAGTGCGCTTGCTTAGCCCTAAGACCGTGGATTACATGGCGATGAATCACGTGAAGGATTTGTATCACGGCTCGCGCAACGATGATGACGGCATGGGATTCGGGTTGACGATGGCCGTGCACGTGAACGAAGCGCTAGCCAATGCGCGTCGTTCGACCGGTGCGTTCGGCTGGCAAGGTGCATTCGGCACGATGACGTGGACCGATCCAAAGGAAGGTCTCGCGTGTGTCCTGATGATTCAGCAATCGGATAGCGGCGTGCAGCGCGATTTTCAGAACGCGGTGCTGCAGGCGATTGTGGAGTAGCGGTCGCGGCCGCGGGCCGCGACGCTAGTCGCTAGGCTACAGGTGACAGGCTACAGGCTACAGGCTACAGGCTACAGGTTTGGAATCCGACGCAGCGAACAACTCAGCTCTTCATCTGGCTGAAGCCTGCGGCCTGTAGCCTGTAGCCTCGTGTGTTTTAGTCAAACACGCGGTGAGCGCAGGCAAGTCAATCAACGCCTCAATACCGTATGCGTCGGCGAGCCAAGCCCGATTGAGTCGGTGCAGTTCATCGCTCTCTCGATACCGATTTAGAAATACGACGCCATTCAGCGGCGCGATCGCGGCCAGCGACATTCGCACTGCGTTCAACGTGCCAAGGCCTGCATCTGCAACCAGCAAGACTCGGTCCGGCTGCAGGCGCAGCAAGAGCTCGACGCTGTCACCGTCGTGCGCAATCGGTGAACGCGGACCGCCGACAGTTTCGACGACGCCGATTTCACAGTGCTCCTGCCAATTGAGTTCCTTGACTAAGTCGTCGAGCTGAATGCGGGGGTAGCCGAGGATTTCCGCCGCCATCGGCGGCGCATACGCCAGCGGATAGCAGCGATGTGGCGGGCAAACAGCGGTCAGTGCTTCGCCCGTAGCGGCGGCCAATTGTTTCGCGTCGGTCGTTAAATCAGCTGCATTGAAAGACTGCACCGGCTTGCGCACATTCGCTTTGAAGCCTTGCTGTCTTAGGGCAGCCAACCATCGTGACGTCACGTACGTCTTGCCCACCTCGGTATGCGTGCCGAGCACGCCTATCAATTGACGGGGGCGATTCGGGTGCATAACAAATCGTTCAAGGATCCTTTTAGGTGGCTGACCATCGAAGGCCGATGAGCGGAGGAGAGGGCGACGCGTAATCTCGATGTGCCGACTGGTACGCTTGGGGGCCGAATCGCAGGGACATGAATGCCCCTCGCCAGAAGTCGGGCCGATGCTTGCTGCGCGCGATCCTCGGTGCCAAAGATGAAAGGCAGGATGGGCGAAGGATGCTGCGGCCACAGCATGTCGATGTGTTGTCGCAGTTGATCGCGAAGCAGATCACCCTCGCTGGATTGCATCACTCTAAGCGCCGCCAGCGCAGCTGCGACAGAGGCGGGCGGTAACGCGGTTGTAAAGATAAACGAGCGTGCGCAGTTGATGAGCAACTCAATTGTCGAACGCGATCCCGCAATCCACCCGCCGAGCGACGCCAGCGTTTTCGAAAGCGTACCGATGCGCAGCACATCGCAGTCGAGCGCTTCGATGCATTCCAACACCGCATGCGCCTCATCCAGCACCAACAGTGCATCCTGCTCTCGGCACAGTGTCGCGATCGCCGCCACCGGCGCTACATCGCCGTCCATCGAGAACACGACATCCGTCACGACGAGCTTGCGCCCCTGGGCCAGCGGCAGCAGCGACGCAAGATGATCGACATCGCAATGGCGATAGATAATTGTTCGCGCTTTGGCGAGTCGACAGCCATCCACGATCGATGCGTGATTGAGCGCATCGCTAAAGATCGTGACATCGGCCGCGCCCAATACCGACAGCGCGGCGAGATTGGCCGCGTAGCCCGTCGGGAACACCAACGCGCGTTCTGTATGCTGCCACGCTGCAATCTCGTGCTCCAATTCCTCGTGCAGCGGGCACGTTCCCGTGACGAGTCGCGATGCGCCTGCGCCGGTGCCGAAACGATCGATGGCTGCTTTGCCGGCTGCTCGAACGGTGGGATGTGTCGATAGCCCTAAATAATCATTGCTCGCAAACGAGGTGACAGCCCTATCGCCAACGCGACCCTGCACGCCGGCGCCATCGAAGGGCACGATCAGACGTCGACGTTGCAGCACTTGCAGCGCGTCCAGTTCATCCCGCATCCACTGCGACCACCTCATCGGCAGACTTCGTCGAGGGCGCCAGATAGCGTCTCGACGATCCGCAAGATTTCGCTTTCGGTAATCGTCAGCGGCGGCACCAGCGTTACCACGGACCCCATCGATCGGCTCAAAACGCCGCGACGAGTCATGGCCGCGCAGACGCGGCGCGCGAGTTTCGTGTCGCGTGCTGAATTCAATTCGACCGCTGCCATCAGTCCGGCGATGCGGATATCCAACACAGCCTCGTGGTGAAGAATGCTCGATGTCAGCAGCGATTGAAGCTGGCGCGAGCGTTCCCGAACGTTGTGGAGCACTTGCATCGACTCGAACAATTGCAAATGCCGCAAGGCGACCGCCGCGGCGAGCGCATTGCCGCCATAGGAATGGCCGTGATAGAAAGTATTCGCGCTCAAGTCGTCGCCGCGGAACGCGTCGAAGACACGCTGCGATGCGACAGTAGCCGACATAGGTAAGTAACCTCCGGTGATGCCCTTGCCCAGACACAGAATGTCCGGCTGCAATCCGCACTGCTCAGACGCGAATAAAGTGCCCGTGCGTCCGAACCCCGTGGCGACTTCGTCGCAAATAAGAAGCACGTCATGATCGCGGCAAGCTTTCTGGAGCTGTGGAAATTCATCCGCCCGCGCGCTCAACATTCCCGCTGCGCCCTGAACTAGCGGCTCAACGACAACGGCCGCTAGCCGCCGATGATGCTCTCGCACTAACGATGCGGCGATCGCTAACGAATGCGGCTCGGCGAACGATGGTGCGCGCAGCACTGGGAATCGAAGTGGATCGAAGATGTCGGTACCGAATCCGCCACCGCCGAGCGACATCGAGCCGATAGTGTCGCCGTGATAGCCCGCGCCAAACGTCAGATACGTCGTGCGGTGCGGGACGCCTTGATTGGTCCAGAACTGAAACGCCATTTTGAGCGCCTGTTCCACTGCGCTTGCCCCATCCGATGCGAAGA
>Ga0193752_1003613_pt1 | contig 10565 bp, 12 predicted proteins | sample H1c1metaG_FD_144924 | JGI IMG/M metagenome (GOLD analysis project Ga0193752, IMG submission 144924) | Soil microbial communities from a riparian zone of the East river system, Colorado, United States - H1c1 | ecosystem: Environmental > Terrestrial > Soil > Riparian zone | place: USA: East River...
TCTGGTCTCGGCGGCAATGCCGTGCCGATGGCGTGGGGTGAGGTGGTCTCGGCCGCCAAGCAGGGCGTGATCGACGGCGGCGACCTGCCGATTGTCAACATACTGGCGCTCAAGATCTACGAGGTGTCGAAATACGTTTCGATGACCTTCCACAATTACGGCCCGACCAACGCCGTCATGAATCTCGAAATCTGGAACAGCCTCACGCCGGCGCAGCAGAAGTTGATGCTCGATGTCAGCCGCGAGGCTCAAGGCAAAATCCGCGAAGCGACCGAATCGGTCGACAACTTCGCCGCTGCGAAGAAGGCGCTCGAGCCGCACGGCATGACGGTGGTCGAGGCCGACGTGCCGGCCTTCCGCAAGATCGCGCAGCAAAAGATCTGGCCCGCCTACAAGACGCAGTATGGCGCGTTGTGGGACGAAGTCGCCAACTTCAAGGCCTAGGACGTCCCGTTCGCCTGATGCCGAAATCCATCGCCAACATCCCGAAATTCGTCGTCTCCTTCCTGCTGGTTGCCGCCATCGTCAACCTGCTGATCGGCGTGTTCCTGCGCTATGTCATGATCGAGGTGACGGATTATTTCGATCTCGATCCGGTCCGCTTCACCTGGGTCGAGGAAGTGGGCGAGATGCTGCTCGCCTGGCTGACGCTGATCGGCGCGGCGATCGGCGTGCGCGAGCGCACGCACTTCACCTTGCACGTCTTCACCCAGCGCCTGCCGCTTTCGGTCCAGACCTGGATCGAGCGTGGCCACCATCTGCTGATCGCCATCGTCGGCGGTCTGGCCGCCTGGTATGGCGTCAAGCTCTGCGTGCTCAACAGCACGCTCAAGACGCCCGGCCTCGAACTCAACCTGGCGCTGCTCTACGCCTCGGTGGTGGTGGGCGGCGTGCTGATGGTGATCTACGCCATGTCGATGATCGTGTCGCCGCCACCGCGGGATCTCGACACCGTGCCGCTGGAAGTCCGCGCGGAATGATCGGTCGCGCCGGAGAATATCGAGAAACCAGCGTCACTTCGCTCAGGATGACAAAGTAATGTTGTTGCTTATCGTCGCCGCGATCTTCCTCGTCCTGATCGTTTTTTCCATGCCGATCGTCTTCGCGCTCGGCGTGGCGGGCGTCGCCGGCCTGTGGATCGGCGGCTACGACATGCAGATGCTGTCGGCCAGCATGGTCTCCGGCTCGCAGAGCTGGGTGCTGCTGGCCATCCCCGCTTTCGTCTTCGCCGGCGGCCTGATGGAAAAGTGCGGCATGAGCAGCGCGCTGGTCGAGTTCGCCCGCGCCCTGGTCGGCTGGGTCAAGGGCGGGCTCGGCATGTCGGTGATCGTTGTCGCCTATTTCTTCTCCGACATCTGCGGCTCGAAGATGGCCGAGGTCTCGGCGCTAGGCTCGACCCTGATGCCGCCGCTCACCAAGGCCGGCTACAAGCCCGCCGATTCGGCCTCGCTGATCGCCGCCGGCACGGCCATGGGCATGCTGGTGCCGCCGGCGATCTTCATGATCGTGATCGCCCAGGTCACCAACACCTCGGCCGTGGCGCTGTTCCTCGCGGGTTTCATACCGGCGGCCACCATCATGATCTGCCTGATGGCGCTGGTTTACTACCGTGCCCGCAAGTTCGACTGGCCGGTCGACAACAAGCCCAGCCTGACCTTCCTGATGGCCGCCGCCCGCCGCGCCGCGGTGCCGCTGGTGATTCCCTTCGTCATCCTGGGCGGCTTCTTCCTCGGCATCTTCACCGCCACCGAGGCCGGCGCCGTGGTCGCGGGCTATGCCTTCGTCGTCGCCAAGTTCTACTATCGCAACGTCACCTACCGGCAGATGGGCAAGCTTGCCTATGAGAGCGCCATCCTCACGGCCGCCGTGGTGTTCCTGCTCGCGGTGGCCTCGATCTTCCAATACCTGATGGGCGTCTCCGGCGTGCCGAAACTGCTCGCCGACGTGCTGGGCCCCCTCAAGGGCACGCCCTGGCTCTTCCTGATGGTGACGGCGGCGATCACCATGATGTTCGGCATGGTGCTCGAAGGGCTGCCGGCGGCCGTCGTGCTGATCCCGGTCGTCTTCCCGATCGCCGAGGCGATGGGCATCGATCCGATCCATTTCAACATCGTGCAGACCGCGGCCGTGGGCATCGGCCTCTTCCTGCCGCCGATGGGCGTGGGCCTGCTGATGGCGCTCAAGTTCGCCAACCTCACGGTGGGCCAGCACTGGCGCACCTACATGCCCTATGTCGGTGCGCTGATGCTCGGCCTGGTGCTGATCATCCTGTTTCCCCAGCTTTCGCTCTTCCTGCCGAAGAGCGCGGGGCTGATCAAATAGCCGTCACGACGCCGGCGGCTTTTCGACCGTCAGCACCGTCAGCTCGTGGCGCCGCCCGTCGCGGGCGGTCCACTGGATGGACTGGCCCTCCGTCAAGCCGATGAGCGCAGCGCCGATCGGCGTCATGATCGACACCCTGGACTTGGTGATGTCCTCTTCCGCCGGAAAGACCAGCGTGATGCGCCGCTTGCGGCCATCGGCCGGCAGGAACGTGACCCTCGAGCCCATCCGGACGACGTTCGCCGGCACAGAAGGCGCACTGACGATTTCCGCCCTCTCCATTTCGGCGAGCAACTCCTGGGCAGTCTCGGGCAACCGGTTGAGCGCGGCGGTCGCGAGGCCGGTCAGCCTCTCGTGGTCGCTTTCGCTGACGACGATCCTGGGCATCGGACGATTTGACTGATCTTCACGCATGGCGACATCCATCCTGTCGTTCGGCGGCACGGCACACGGTGGCCCTGCGACTAGCTGAAAAAATTGGATTTAGAGAGCGCCCGCTTGTGGAATCTGGGCAACCTTGCAACGCAAGGTTCGCACGGAAAGCTTTGCCCCCTCGACTCGGGGGGCACAAAGGACCGAGCGAGGGCTACGCTTCAGCGATCGGATGTTTCCGACGGAAGGTGGACGGGATTGGGGTCGCGTTGCTCATGCTGTAGAACATGGCATGGCCGGACGCAGAGTCAACCCGGCCGCGGCAATCACATCGCCGGCTTGCCGATACCGGTCCGCGCGCGGCGTGCCAGATAGACCTGCAGATGGGCATAGGCAAGGCGCAGGTTTGGCGTGGCGAGGCCTGCTTTCCGGGCGCGGGCGATCATGTCGCCCACCACGTGGTCGGCTTCGACCATCGAACCCTTCTCGAGATCGTGCAGCATCGAGGCGGCAAAGCGCGAGCCCTTCTGCGTGAGAAACGAGCGCACGCTGGCCATGCCCTTCTCGCCGGGATCGTGGCCGGCGGCGGCGGCCACCTTGCGGCATTCCTCGATCGTCTCGAGCATGATCGCCATGCCTTCGTCGGCTTCGAGGATGTCACCCTCGTCGCCGCGCATCAGGCAGCAGGTCGAGGCGAGGGTGCACAGCATGATCCACTTGTCCCAGAGATCCTGCTCGATCCTGCCGTTGACGCCGCCGTCGATGCCGGCCTTTTTCACCGCGGCATCGAGCGCGGCCAGAACGGGACGGGCGGGCTTGCCATCGCGCTCGCCGAAGGAGATCGCGGCGAACGGGCTGGTATGCAGGATCTCGCCCTTTTCCGACATGGCGACGCCGACACGGGCGAGACCACCGACCACCCGGCCGGCGCCGAACCGGGCATCGAGCGTATCGAGATGGCGATAGCCATTGAGCAGCGGCACGATCGTGGTGTCGGGGCCGACGGCCGGCGCCACCGCCTCGATCGCCGAATCGAGGTCGTAGGCCTTGCAGGTCAGCAGGACGATGTCGTACGAGCCGCCTTCGCCACCCTTCGACACCGTCTTCACCTTCTGGGTGACGTCGCCCTTGGTGCTCTTGATGACGAGGCCGTCGCGCGCCAGTGCCGCGTGCCGCGCCGGGCGCACGAGGAAGGTGACGTCCGCGCCGCTCTGGTGCAGGCGCCCGCCGACATAGCCGCCGATCGCACCGGCGCCGAGGATCAGGATCTTCACGCTTCGCTCCCGTGTGTAACTCGTGTCGTCCGGTCTCGTGCCCTACTTCGCCGGCTGGCCGAGGCGGGCGCGGCGCGCCTCGTAGGCCTGCAGATGGGCGTAGGCGAAGCGCAGATTGGGCGCGGCGATGCCGGCCTTGCGCGCCCGCGCCAGCATGTCGCCCACGATCTGCCTGCCCTCGACCGGTCCGCCTTTCTCCATGTCGCCCAGGATCGACGCGACGGCCTTGGAGCCCTTCTGCGTCAGGCCCGACTTGATGCCGGCGAGGACTTTGTCGCTTGGCGCATGGCCTTCCGACGCGGCGACCTTGCGGCATTCCTCCAGGATCTCGGCCATCAGTGCCGCGCCGTCCTCGGTCTCCATGATGTCGCCGACGCTGCCGCGCATGGCCGAGCACATCGAGGCGATCGAGCCCAGCATGATCCACTTGTCCCAGAGATCCTGGTTGATGTTGGCATTGAGGCCGCCCTCGATGCCGGCCTTCTTGCAGGCCGCGTCCAGAGTGACCAGCGCGGGCCGCGCGGGCTTGCCGTCGCGCTCGCCGAAGGAGACGCCCGAGGCGCCCGAATGCAGGATCTCGCCGTTGGGCCCCAGCATGCCGGAAATGCGAGCGAGGCCGCCCGCGACTTTCTCCGCGCCGAATTTGGTATCGAGCGTGGCGAAATGGGCATGGCCGTTCAGCATCGGCACGATGGTCGTCCCCTCGGCCACCGCGGGCGCGATCGAGGCGATGGCCGAGTCGAGATCGTAGGCCTTGCAGGCCAGGACGACGACGTCATAGGGCCCGCCCTCGCTTGCCTTGGTCACGACCTTGACCGGCAGCACGGCGTCGCCCTTGGGGCTCTTCACCACCAGCCCTTCGCGCTTCACCTTCTCCGCTCGCTTCTCGCGCAGCAGGAACGTGACGTCCGTGCCGCTCTGGTGCAGGCGGGCGCCCCAATAGCCGCCGACCGCGCCGGCACCGAGAATGAGGATCTTCACGCTTTGCTCTCCGCCTTGTTTCTTTGGGCCAGCCACTCGGCGAGCCACGTCGTGAGGTCGTCGGTCTGGTGATGGATATGGTCGAGATCGTCGGCCTCGGCGCGTTTCACGCTTTCCTCCGTGCGAATCCACACGGTGCGCATGCCCATGCCGGCGGCAGGCTTCAGGTTGATCGAGATATCGTCGATCATGGCCGCCTGGGTCGGGTCGACGCCATGCCTGCTCACCAGCTTGTCGTAGATGAGTTGATGCGGCTTGGGCCAATAGTCGCCGGCCACGATGTCGAAGATCGCCTCGAAGTGATGGGCGCAGCCCAGCCGCTCGAGCACGCGCTCGGCGTGCGGCACGTCACCTGCGGTGAAGACGATCTTGCGGCCGGGCAACGTCGCCAGCAGCTTTTCAAGCGCGGGATTGGCCTCGACCGGGCCATAGTCGATGTCATGGACGTAGCTGAGATAATGCTGCGGATCGACGCCGTGCAGGCTCATCATCCCGCGCATGGAGGTGCCGTGCTCGCGCCAATACTGTTTCTGCACCCGTCGCGCCTCCTCCGGCCCGACCTTCAGCCAGTCGCAGATATAGGCGCCGATCCGCACGTCGATCTGGGCGAACAGATTGCAGCGCGCCGGATAGAGGGTGTTGTCGAGGTCGATCAGCCAGACATCAGGATCATGTGCCGGGGGATCGCGTGCGGGAATCGTCATGGGAGCCTGAATTAACCGGCGGCCGTGCGCTTGTCGAGGCGACAGCTTATAAAGGCGTCAATGGATATGCTGGTTCCCGGCCTGCTGGTCGCCCTGGCCCTCCTGCTGGTGGTGGTGCTGTTTCTTGTCCTCGGACGCCGCGCCGGCGACCGGAGCGAGGCCGATACGATGCGCCAGCAACTGGCGCTGGCCATGAGCCAGCAGGCCGAGACGGTGCAGCGGGTCGAGCGTTCGTTGCGCGAACAGGAACAGGCTTTGTCCAAGGTGGTGGGCGAGCGGCTCGACCGTACCGAGAAGGCCACAGGCCAGATCGTCACCGACCTGCGCGAGCGGCTGGTGCGCATCGACGAGGCGCAGAAGAAGATCGGCGACCTCTCGACCCAGGTGGTGAGCCTGCAGGAGGTGCTTTCCAACAAGCAGGCGCGCGGCGCCTTCGGTGAGGTCCAGCTCAACGACCTCGTCCAGAGCGCATTGCCGCCCTCGGCCTACGCCTTCCAATCGACGCTCTCGACCGGGGCGCGCGTCGATTGCCTTCTGACCTTGCCCAATCCGCCGGGCCCGATCGCCATCGACGCCAAGTTCCCGCTCGAAAGCTACAGCGCACTGCGCGCCGTCACGGCGGGTGACGCCGCAGCACTGCTGGCCGCCCAGCGCGGCTTCCAGCAGGCGATCCGCAAGCACATCGCCGACATCCGCGACAAATACATCGTGCCCGGCGAGACGGCCGAATCGGCGTTGATGTTCCTGCCCTCGGAGGCGGTCTACGCCGAGCTGCACGCCAACTTCACCGGCCTCGTCGAGGAGTCGTACCGCGCCCGCGTCTGGATCGTGTCGCCCACCACCATGATGGCGACGCTCAACACCGTGCGCGCCGTGCTGAAGGACGTGCACATGCGCGAGCAGGCGGGCGAGATCCAGAAGATGGTCGGCCTGATCCTGGGCGACGTGAAGCGACTCGACGACCGCGTCGACAATCTCAAGAAGCACTTCGCACAGACCGAGAAGGACCTGCGCGAGATCGACGTTTCGGCGACGCAGATCACCAAGCGCGGCCAGCGCATCCTCGACGTCGATCTCGGCGAGGAGCCGGCGGCCCTGCCGCCGCCGAGAGTCTAAGTCCTCAGCCCCACGGCGCCCGGCAACTGGCCCGCGGACCGTTATCGGGCTATACTTTTGCCGGAAATCAATCATGACCCGCGATGAATTCTTTGACCGCATCGAGGCGCATCGGGCCGAATTGAACAACGCCGGTGTACGGCGCGTGGGCGTGTTCGGCTCCGTGGCGCGCGGTGACGCTGGACCCGACAGCGACGTGGATATTCTCGTCGAGTTCGACGTTCTGCCCGATCTTTACGAGTTCTCTGCCCTGCGGGATCGCTTGGCCGAGATTCTGGGCCGGCCTGTCGACCTCACGACACCTCGTGCGCTCAAACCTCGTTTGCGTTCGCGCATTCTGGATGAAGTACGCTATGCGGCATGATCGGCCGCTGGATTTATTGCGCGACATCATTGACTTCATCGACCGTATCGAAAGTTGGGTGCCGGCGGCCCTGCCGCCGCGGATTTAGCTAAACAACAAACCTCATCCTGAGGAGGCTGCGAAGCAGCCGGAAGGACGGGCAACAGAGGTGGTGCGCGCAGCCAACCCTTCGAGACGCGTCCCTGCGGGACGCTCCTCAGGGTGAGGTGATGTCTCAGCCCCACGGCCCGCGTGCACGGGATGCGGCGGCGGTCGCGGCCGACGAGGGGTAGCTTTGCTGCGGCGCTTGCCCGGCCATCACCTGCAGGCGGGCGATGCGCTCTGCCATCGGCGGATGGGTCGAAAACAGGCCGCGCATGCCGCCGGCCGAGAGGGGGTTGGCGATGTAGAGGTGCGCAGTCGCCGGATTGGCTTCGGCAGCCCGGTTGGGGATCTGGTGCGTGCCGGCGTCGAGGCGGGCCAGCGCCGAAGCAAGCCATAACGGCTGGCCGGAGATCTCCGCGCCCATGCGGTCGGCCTCGAATTCGCGGCTGCGGCTGATCGCCATCTGCACCAGGGAGGCGGCGAGCGGTGCCAGGAACATGGCGGCGATGGCGGCCACCGGACTGACCAGAGGCCGGCCGTCGGAATCGCGGCCGCCGCCCATCAGGCCGCCGAACGAGGCCAACATGCCGATCGCACCCGAGAGGGTGGCGGCCACGGTCATGGTGAGCGTGTCGCGGTTCTTCACGTGGCCGAGCTCGTGGGCGATCACGCCGGTGATCTCCTCGCGGCTGAGATTGCGCAGCAGGCCCGTCGTTGCGGCGACGGCGGCATTCTGCGGATTGCGGCCGGTGGCGAAGGCGTTGGGCTGGTCCTCGTCGATGACATAGACGCGCGGCATTGGCAGGCCGGCCCGCTGGGTCAATTGCTCGACGATACCATAGAGCTGCGGCGCCTGGTCGGGCCCGACCTCATGGGCGTTGGCCATGCGCAGGACCATGCGGTCGCTGTTCCAGTAGGCGAAGAGATTCATCGCCAGGGCAACGAACAGTGCCAGGATCAGGCCGGTCTGGCCGCCCAGCACATAGCCCACGACCAGAAAGAAGCCGGTGAGGGCCGCCAGCAGGAGAGCGGTGCGGAAAAAGTTCATTGAAGAGAGATAGGATGCGCCCGGGGCCGGTCAAGACGGCTTGGCGTGCCGGCACGGCAGGTTCATATAAGTCTCATGTCCGACAGCAAAAAGCCCGATTCCCGACCCGAATCCACCCAACCCGAGCCGCCCAAGCCCCCGCCCTTCGTCAAGAAGGTCGAGGAGATCGGCGGCCCGCCCGGACCCGAGCCGACGCGCTACGGCGATTGGCAATTCAACGGCAAGGTGACGGACTTCTAGTCCCGCCGCCATGAATGCGCCCCTGACGTCTATCCTGCCGGTCACCCTCGCCGACGTGCGTGCGGCCGCTTCGCGCATCGCCGGTGCCGTCCTCCGCACGCCCTGCCTGCGCAGCGAGACGCTGTCGCGCATCACCCAGGCCGAGGTCTGGGTGAAGTTCGAGAACCAGCAATTCACCGCCTCCTTCAAGGAGCGCGGCGCGCTCAACACGTTGCTGCTGCTGACTCCGGACGAGCGCAGGCGCGGTGTCATCGCCATGTCGGCCGGCAACCATGCCCAGGGCGTCGCCTACCATGCCGGCCGGCTCGGCGTGCCGGCCACCATCGTCATGCCCTCCTTCACGCCCAACGTGAAGGTGAAGCACACGCGCGGTCACGGCGCCCGCGTGGTGCTACTGGGCGACACCTTGGCCGAATCGGCCGCCGAGGCGCATCGCCTGGCCGAGGCCGAGCGGTTGGTCTTTTTGCATCCCTATGACGATGCCCGCGTCATTGCCGGTCAGGGCACGGTGGCGCTGGAGATGCTCGAGGACGCGCCATCGCTCGACACGCTGGTGGTGCCGGTGGGGGGCGGCGGCCTGATCGCGGGCTGCGCCGTGGCGGCCAAGGGATTGAAACCCGATCTACAGATGATGGGCGCCGAATCGGCCGGCTACTCGGCGCTGCGCCAGCTCCTGGCGCACGAGACCGTATCGGTCGGCGGCGACACCATCGCCGAGGGCATCGCCGTGCGCGACATCGGCAAGGTGCCGCTCGCCATCGCCCGCGCCTTGATCGATTCAGTGGTGAGCATCGACGAAGTGGCGATCGAGCGCGCCATCGCGCTCTTCCTCGAGGTCGAGAAGACGGTGTCCGAGGGCGCGGGCGCGGCAGGACTGGCGGCCCTGCTGGCCAATCCCGAGCGCTTCCGCGGCCGCACCGTCGGGGTCGTGCTGACCGGCGGCAATATCGACACCCGCCTGCTCGCCTCGGTGCTGCTGCGCAGCCTGGTGCGCGACGGCCGGATCGTGCGGCTTCGTTTGATGATCGGCGACCTGCCGGGCCAGCTCGCCCGCGTCTCCGGGCTGATCGGACGGGCCGGCGGCAATATCGTCGAGGTCCAGCATCAGCGGCTGTTCGGCAGCGTCGTGGCCAAGGGCGCCGAGCTCGACGTCACCGTCGAGACCCGCGACCGCGACCATGCGCGCGAGCTGGTGGCGGCCCTCGAAGGAGACGGCTTCGTCGTGCGGGTGCTCGAAGGCGGCTGACACTTCGGACAAGCCCGAAGCATCGGCGGGGAGAAAAGGATCAGGCTTACGGTGTACCAATCCCGGAGCCTGCCATGACGATCACCGTCTTCATCCGCTATCAGCTCGACCCCTTCAAGCGCGACGCCTTCGAAGCCTATGCGAGACGCTGGCTCACCATCATCCCGCGCTGCGGCGGCGACCTGCTGGGCTACTGGATGCCGCACGAGGGCACCAACAACATCGCCACCGCCCTGATCTCGTTCGACAGCCTCGCCGCCTACGAGGCCTACCGCGCTCGCCTCCGGACCGACCCGGAAGGCCTGGCCAATTTCCAGTCGGCCGAAGAGGGACGCTTCATCCTCGCCGAGGAGCGGACCTTCCTGCGGAAAGTCGTCTAGGGGCGAGAAATCGTCGCCTTACAACGCACAGCGGGGCGGGCTATAGACGCCCCATGTCCGCCGCCCCCCGCTACGTCCCCTCACCGACGCCCGACCTGGCTCCGATCCAGCGCGCGTTGATCTCGGTCTCCGACAAGGAGGGCCTGATCGCCCTTGGCCAGGCGCTGGCCGGGCATGGCGTGGAAATCCTCTCGACCGGCGGTTCGGCCAAGGCGCTGCGCGACGCCGGCTTGAAGGTGGTCGAGGTGAGCGACCACACCGGCTTCCCCGAGATCATGGACGGACGGGTGAAGACCCTGCAGCCCTCGATCCATGGCGGCATCCTGGCGCGCCGCACCGATGCAGGCCACGCCAAGGCGATGGCCGACCACAAGATCGCCGGCATCGACCTAGTCGTGGTCAATCTCTACCCGTTCGAGGCCACGGTGGCGCGC
>Ga0193752_1003614_pt1 | contig 10565 bp, 8 predicted proteins | sample H1c1metaG_FD_144924 | JGI IMG/M metagenome (GOLD analysis project Ga0193752, IMG submission 144924) | Soil microbial communities from a riparian zone of the East river system, Colorado, United States - H1c1 | ecosystem: Environmental > Terrestrial > Soil > Riparian zone | place: USA: East River...
AATTTACCGCTTTGCCCCAGCACGGTTTTCACGCCGTCATCGTGCGCGCCGGAACGAAACAGGAATGCGCCCGTTTCGCCGTCGATACTCCAGCCGGTAAACGCGCGCGCCGCTTCCTTGATATCGCGCTCGGTATAATTGCCCTCGCCCAGCGTGAACAGTTCCATCACTTCGCGCGCGAAATTCTCGTTGGGCTGACCCTTGCGATTGGACGCGCTGTCCAGATAAATCACCATCGCCGGATCGCGCGCAATGGCATGCAGGAACGTGCCAAAATTGCCCAGGGCGTGTTCGCGCAGCAAAAGATTCTGCCGGTACAAATACTGCGGCTGCCGCACTTTTTGCTGGCTGGATACAAAATGATTGTGCCAGAACAGCGTCATTTTTTCGGTAAGCGGCGACGGTGTCGCCACCATCTCCTGCAACCACCAGCCGCGCATATCCAGTCCGCGCGCAACGTTGTTGCGCTGCCACGACTGCCGTTCGTCACGCGACATGTCGCGTAACTGCGCGGGTGTCGTCGCCGGCTCCAGCACCCACACTGGAGACGGCGTCACTCGCACATTGTTAGCGCCCGACAACAGACGCTCCACCGCCTGTTCGCGGGTGAGCTTGGCAAAACTTTCGATTTCGGCCGGCGCCGCCGCAAAACTCGTGCGGCTTAACAAATGCCGCGCATCGTCAAAACCCAGCGGGGCGGCCGCTACCAGCGATGCCGCCCCGCCAAACATTGCGACGCCCAGGGTCAACAGCAGCCGACGCATGACCGTCAACCGTTAGATCCTGGGCGTTTCCACGCGGCGCTTGCGGTGCTCGAAGTGAGCTTTGCGCACGGCCGCCATTTCTTCACGCGTTACCCGACCATCTTTATTGGCGTCGAAACGATCAAAGTGACGCACCAAACGCGGCATCGCTTTTTCGGCTTCGGCGCGACTGATCGTGCCGTCGCCATCCGCGTCCGCAAGCTTGAAACGCTGCTCGAAGCGTGCTTGCCTTTCGGCGCGGCATTTTTCAGGATTGGCTTTGCACTCGGCCATGCGTTTTTCCACGCGCGCCTGCATTTCCTTGCAGCGCTCAGGATTAGCCTTGCACCACTGCGCTTGGCGTGCCTGCCGTTCTGCGCGGCATTTTTCGGGATCGGCCTTGCACTCGGCGATGCGCGCCTGACGTTGTTCCGGGCTTAGCCGTTTGCCGTCCGCGGGACCATCGGCGGCTATCGCCGCAAACGGTACCAGCGCTGCAAATAAAAAATGTAAGTATTTGATTTTAAACAAATTTTTCATGGTGTGCACCTCAGGATAGACAGCCGGCAGCTACTGGCGCTTGCCGCCATACAACTCGCGGTTCGCCTTATCGAGATCACGATGCAACTGGCGGCGTTCTTCGTCCGTCAGTTGTCCGCGCACGCGTTCCCTCGGGGCTTGAGGCTGAGGGGCCGGTTGCGCAGTCCGCGCTTCGCGAGGCTGCCGGGCTTCACGACCGCCATGGTTACCACGACCGCCGCCCAAACCCCGATCCTGCATACTGAACGTCATGCCATCGATGCCGCCGGCAACCACCGGTTGCATCGACAGCATACCGCCCAGCACGAATACTGCCATCAAGGTTTTCACTGTGCGTCTCATGGTCACTATTTCTCGTTCGTAAAGTTGCCTTCAGTTCGCTAAGCTCGGAAAACGTGTTCCCTTGCCTGCAAAAACGCCGCTGCACCAACGCAGTTGACCTATCGTCGCACCCAGTTGTAAGTAGAATGCTACGGACGGCAGGTTTTCTGTAAGCAACTGTAACCCGCGCCCAAGGCTTGCTACCGAACCTATCGTAACGCGTTTGTCCAATCTTGAGGATGAACCTGCCGCCACCGGCAATCCTCTTTTGTAACAATTTGTTACGATGCCACAAGGCATGCTAAATGCATGCCAGCACTGGCATCCGGAAGTCTTAATCGCTAGGATTAGCTCATGACTGAAGCCAAAACCAGAATAATGGTCGTCGACGATGATGCACGGCTGCGCGACCTGCTCAACAAATACCTCGCCGAGCAGGGCTATGCCGTGCGCACGGTGGCGAATTCCACGGATATGGATCGTTATCTCGCGCGCGAACGCTACGATTTGCTGATCCTCGACTTGATGATGCCCGGCGAAGACGGGCTCGCCATCTGTCGCCGATTGCGCGGCGCAGCCGACAACATCCCGATCATCATGCTCACCGCCAAAGGCGACGAAGTGGACCGCATCGTCGGCCTTGAAGTCGGCGCCGACGACTATCTGCCCAAGCCGTTTAACCCGCGCGAGCTGGTGGCGCGCATACAAGCCGTGCTGCGACGGCGCCCTGTCGCAGGTCCGCCCGGCGCGCCTACGACCGAAACCGAGATCGCTGTATTTGGCGAATTCAAACTCAATCTGGGCACGCGTTCGCTCACCAAAAACGGCGAAGATGTCACCCTCACCAGCGGCGAATTCGCCTTGCTCAAGGTGCTGGTGCAGCATCCGCGCACGCCGCTGTCGCGCGACAAGCTGATGGAAATGGCGCGTGGCCGCGAATTCGGCGCCTTCGACCGCAGCATCGATGTGCAGGTGTCGCGCGTGCGCAAGCTGATTGAACCCGATCCGGCTAAACCGGCATTCATCCAGACGGTGTGGGGGTTTGGTTATGTGTTTATTCCGGATGGGAAATCGGCCGTTTCGTGATGGCTGAAGAGCGTCACGCGTTGACCCGATGACTTTCTGGCCGCAAACCCTGCTGGCGCGTAGCGTGCTGCTGATCGCGCTCCTGCTGGTCATCGCAAACGTTGCATGGCTGCAGATCTTTCGCGTGTCCACCCGCGAGCCACGCGCACGCCAAGTGTCGCAGCAGATCGTCAGCACCGTCAACCTGACCCGCGCGGCGCTGGTTACGTCCGAACCCTCCAAGCGCTACAGCCTGCTGGGCGAAATCGCCGAGCGTGAAGGCGTACAGGTGCATGTAGAAACCCCCGGTGAGAAGCTTGCGCCGCTACCCGACACCGGCTTTTACGAATTGATCGAAGCTGATTTGCGCGAGCAATTGGGCGCGGATACCCGATTCACGCTATCGCGCAACGGCGTCGAAGGCATTTGGGTGAGTTTTGATATCGACGGCGACGGGTATTGGGTGCTCATGCCGGAATCGCGGATCGCCACGGATCAATCGTGGCGCTGGATCGGCTGGGGCGCGCTGGTGCTGCTGCTGGCGATGGGCGGCGCGTTCCTGATCGTCGCGCGCATCAACCGCCCGCTGCGCGCGCTCACCACGGCTGCCGGGCAAATGGGCCGCGGCGCGACGCCAGCGCCGGTGGACGAAAGCGGCCCCTCGGAAATTCGCACGCTGTCGCGCGCTTTCAACCAGATGGCCGCCGACCGCAAAAAGCTCGACGACGAACGTGCGTTGCTGCTCGCGGGCGTGTCACACGACCTGCGCACGCCGCTCGCACGCATACGTCTCGGCGTGGAAATGCTCGACGACAAAGGCGACGCTTCATTGCGTGAAGGTATCGTGCAGGATATCGAGGACATCGATGCCGCGATCAGTCAGTTCCTGGATTTTGCGCGTGCCGCATCATCGGAAAGCGCAACGCAGCATGCGGATATCAATACGTTGATCGCAGGTCTGGCTGCACGCTACGAACGCGCCGGCAAACATCTGATCGTTCAAACCAGCGCTGTGCCAACGTTGTCGCTACGCACGCTGGCGATGCAGCGACTCATCAGTAACTTGATCGACAACGCCTTACGTCACGGTAGCCACGGTGGTAATGAAATCACTGTAACCAGCGGCTGCGCGGAATCAATCGCGTTTGTCGAGGTGCTCGACCGCGGCCCCGGCATTCCGGCCGAACAGGCGGAGCATATGTTGCAGCCATTCACGCGCATGGACACCGCGCGCAGCACCAGCGGTACCGGTTTGGGTTTAGCGATCGTGGATCGCATCGCACGCATGCACGGCGGCCATGTGCAATTATTGCCGCGCGAGGGCGGCGGCTTGCGCGCGCGGGTTGAAATACCGCTCACCCCTTAAACATAAATATTGTTTAAAAACAAATACTTACGTATATCACCTTCGCACCACCGCATCAATTATGGGTTAATCCACCGCACCAAGCGTGATCAGCGCAATGGCTTCTGCCGCTATCCCTTCGCCGCGCCCGATTGCGCCCAGCCGCTCTGCCGTTTTGGCTTTGACGTTGACCTCGGTCACACTGACACCGAGATCGGCGGCGATGTTCGCGCGCATGGCATCAATGAACGGCGCGAGTTTCGGCGCCTGTGCAATCACCGTCGCATCGACGTTGACCACGTGGTACTGGTGCGCCAGCAGCAACTGCGCCACGTCGCGCAGCAGCTTGCGGCTGTCGATGCCCGCGTAGCGCGGATCGGTGTCGGGAAAATGTTTGCCGATATCGCCCAGCGCCGCTGCGCCGATCAGCGCGTCGCAGATCGCATGCAGCAGCACGTCGGCATCGGAATGGCCGGCTAGCCCGCGTTCATAGGGAATGGTCACACCGCCGATAATGAGCTCGCGGCCTTCGGCCAGCGCGTGCACATCGAAGCCCTGGCCTATGCGCATGACATCATTCAGACATCACGCCGCGCTGGAGGAACGACCAGAATATCCCGGTCCAGACGCTGCATGATCTCTTCCGTCACGCTCCCCAGCAGCATCTTCAGAATTCCGGTACGGCCGTGAGCACCCATCACCACAACATCCGCTTGTTCCTCGTTCGCAATGTCAATGATGACATCGGCTGGCCGACCTTCCTTGACCCGTGTGACATATTGTTCGCGCTCACCATCGAGTGCATCGAGAAACCCCAGTAGTGCCGACTTTGAGTCATTCGCGATCTCCGCAATATGCTGGGCAATCGTGTCGGGCGACACGCTAGCATAACTCATTTTTCCCTTGGCGAGGACTTCAAACGCATGAACAACCATCACCTGTGATCGTGGTAGCACACCCAGTGTGCGCGCCATTTGCAGCGCGTGTGTCGAATACTCCGAGAGATCAACCGCAACGAGACTCCGCTGATATCGATCAGTGGGCTCCGTATTCACCATCAGGACAGGCGCAACGCGCAGGCGCGCAACGCGCTCGATGGACGTACCAACAAAGATGTCTCTCAGAAGTTGCTTACGGTGGGCACCCATCACGATCAGATCCACTGCGCTTGCCGTAGCGACTTTCGCGATGCCATCAAACGGATCGCCAGGCACCACCTTAGCCTCGCACTGCACATCGCGAAACATCGAAGCGATGGTGGTATCGAGCAGTTCTCGAGCCGCAGCAGCTTCGGCAGCAACCAAGCGTTCGGGACGGTCATCATCGACCACATGCAACATCGTGAGATGCACGTCGTGTTCCTGCGTCAGCAACTGCGCGCGACGCAGCGCTCGATTTGAGCGCTCTGAAAAATCAGTTGCCACCAGAATTTTACGCACTTTGTGCGCCTCCCAATCGCCGCCGCATCAACCACACACACGCAAACAGTTACAACTTAGCATAGTCGAACGACAATTAAAACTGCGTCGGTTTCTACGAATAAGTCCGACCGTCTTGCGTTGCGATGGTTCATTACTTACGGTATCCGGTTGTATCGATGGCCAATCTGGGCAGCGCGTTACGAGGCAGCAGAATGCAACGCTGGCTCTCGGTGCGTTAAACTCCGCTTCATGTCACTCGCTCTCCTGCTCGCACTGCCTTTTGGCGGAAGTATCATCGCCGCTCTGCTTCCCACCAACGCGCGCAATACCGCTGCATTATGGGCCGCGCTTGTCGCCCTGGCTGGCCTTATTCAGTTGATCATCCTGTTTCCCTATGTGCGGGGCGGCGACGTATTGCGTGACGAAATACCGTGGATGCCCGCAGTCGGCCTCAATCTGGTAATCCGCATCGACGGTTTCGCGTGGATGTTCGGGATGCTGGTGACCGGCATCGGATTCCTAGTCGCGGTGTACGCGCGCTACTACATGTCGCCCTCCGATCCGGTGCCGCGCTTTTTCTCCTTCCTCCTCGCATTCATGGGAGCGATGATCGGGATCGTGCTGTCGGGCAATCTTATTCAAATGGTATTTTTCTGGGAATTGACCTCACTGTTCTCTTTCCTGTTGATCGGCTATTGGCATCATCGCGCCGATGCTCGGCGCGGTGCACGCATGGCGCTGATTGTCACGGGTATAGGCGGACTTTGTCTGCTTGCGGGCGTATTGCTGCTCGGCCATATCGTCGGCAGCTACGACCTCGATGCGGTGCTGGGGGCTGGTGAGACGATACGCGCGCACGACCTGTATTTGCCTGTCCTGGTGCTCGTGCTGTTGGGCGCATTCACCAAGAGCGCTCAGTTTCCATTTCATTTCTGGCTGCCACACGCCATGGCTGCGCCTACGCCGGTTTCGGCCTATCTACATTCGGCAACGATGGTCAAGGCTGGTGTCTTCCTGCTCGCGCGGCTGTATCCGGCGCTTTCCGGTTCCGAGGCGTGGTTCTGGATGGTCAGCGGTGCAGGCATCTGCACGCTTTTGCTGGGCGCGTATGCTGCGATGTTTCAGAGGGACATCAAGGGGCTCCTCGCCTATTCGACCATCAGCCACCTGGGGCTGATTACGCTGCTGCTCGGACTGAACAGTCCGTTGGCGGCAGTGGCTGCGGTCTTTCATATGATGAACCACGCGACGTTCAAGGCGTCGCTGTTCATGGCCGCCGGCATCATCGACCACGAGACCGGCACACGCGATATGTCCAGGCTGAGTGGACTGTGGCGCGTCATGCCGATCACCGGTACGCTGGCCATGGTGGCCAGCGCGGCAATGGCCGGGGTTCCGCTGCTCAATGGCTTCCTATCCAAGGAAATGTTCTTTGCCGAGACAGTGTTCATCTCCTCTCTGCCCATCGTTGAGCGCGGGTTACCGTTGGCCGCCACGCTGGCAGGCATCTTCGCGGTCGTGTATTCGCTGCGTTTCGGCTTTGGTGTCTTCTTCGGCCCTCCGTCAGCCAGCCTTCCGCGCGAGCCGCACGAGCCGGTACGGTGGATGCGGGTACCTATTGAGCTGCTAGTACTGGCCTGTTTGATCGTGGGTATAGTACCAGCCGCATCGGTCGGGCCAGCGCTCGACGTCGCAGCGCGGCCGGTGGTGGGCGGCCCCATGCCCTCGTACAGTCTGGCACTGTGGCATGGCTTCAATGCACCCTTGATGATGAGTCTGGTAGCAATGGTGGGCGGCATACTGTGCTACGCGGTGTTGCGCAAGCAGTACAAACTCGGTCGTTTACGACAGCCACCACTGATCCACCGTCTCGACGGTAAACGTATCTTCGAGTCTATGCTTGAACGCCTCAGCAGCTTTGCACGCTGGAACCAGAAGTTCTTCAGCACGCGGCGGCAGCAACCGCAGATGTTTTTGATGGTCATGCTAGCCGTGCTCGCGACTTTTGCTGCCCTTTGGTCCGGAGGCCTCACATGGGGCGACCGGCCACGCGTCCCGGTAACGCCAGAGTTCATTCTGCTGTGGTCGATAGGCATGGTATGCGCCGTGGGCGCCGCATGGGCGGCGAAGTTCCATCGCCTTGCCGCTCTGACCATGCTGGCAGTGACCGGCTTGGTTACCTGCCTCACCTTCGTGTGGTTTTCCGCACCTGATCTGGCGCTCACGCAACTTGCGGTCGAAGTCGTCACGACCGTGCTTTTCCTTCTCGGATTGCGCTGGCTACCCAAACGCATCGAGATTGACGATCCGCGCATCGCTATGCGTGCGCGGATGCGGCGGACGCGCGACTTCTTGCTTGCAGTGATCACCGGAACAGGTCTGGCAGCATTGTCGTACGCGATGCTGACGCGGCCTGCACCGCAAAGTATCTCGCCGTTTTTCCTCCATCGCGCGCTCCCGGAAGGTGGCGGCACAAACGTGATCAATGTGATGCTGGTCGATTTCCGCGGTTTCGATACTCTCGGCGAGATCACGGTTCTGACAGCAGTTGCGCTGACCGTATATGCGCTGCTGCGGCGGTTCCGGCCGCAGCGTGAAAGCATCCAGCTGCCGCAACAACAACGTGCAACGCCACAGGCCGCGACTGACTTAATCAACCCCCGCTCGGCGACCGACACCGCGCTCGGCTACATGATGGTGCCGGCCGTGCTGGTACGGCTACTGCTGCCGATCGCACTGGTAGTAGCGGCGTACCTGTTCATCCGCGGACACAATGAGCCTGGCGGCGGCTTCGTAGCGGGACTGGTCGTGGCCAGCGCATTCATCATGCAGTATCTCGTCGCCGGTGCGCAGTGGGTCGAGGCTCATCTGAAGCTGAATCCGCAACGCTGGATCGCGATGGGACTCTTGTTTGGCGTGCTCACTGGCGTGGGAGCGATGGCACTTGGCTATCCGTTCCTGACTACCCATACCGCACACTTCCAGGTACCGCTGATCGGCATGGTGCATGTGCCCAGTGCAATCTTCTTCGATACTGGTGTTTTTGCGGTGGTCGTCGGCTCTACCCTGCTTATTCTCATCGCGCTCGCGCATCAGTCGATACGCAGCCGCCGCAAGCCTGCGTCCTCCGGGATTACACCCGTCGGTACGGAAGCACACTGATGGAGTTCGTGATTTCGCTTGCCATCGGCGTACTGGCCGCTTCGGGCGTGTGGCTGGTATTACGGCCGCGCACCTTCCAGGTTCTCATTGGATTGTCGCTGTTCGCGTACGCTGTCAACCTGTTCATCTTCAGCATGGGCAGTCTATCGATCGACGAGGAACCCATTGTCGTGCCGGGTGTGCCGCTGGACCTGCTGCATTACACCGACCCTCTGCCACAGGCGTTGGTACTGACTGCTATCGTAATCAGCTTTGCAACAACTGCACTGTTCCTTGTGCTTCTGCTCGCGTTGCGGGGCTTGAGCGATACCGACCACGTCGACGGAGAGGAAGAGCAACCGTGAGCGAGTGGCTGCAACTCGCCATGCCGCACCTGATAGTCGCTCCCGTGGCGCTTCCTTTGCTGACCTCAGCGCTACTGTTACTGATGGGCGAGCCTCGCCGGCAATTGAAGGTGCTGTTGAGCGTCTTCTCTAGTCTGTGCGGTCTGCTCGTGGCTATCGCCCTGCTGATCTGGGTTGACAGACATGGCACGCCTGCGGTGATCGGCGTCTACCTGCCGTCCAATTGGGACGTGCCCTTCGGCATCGCACTGGTCGTCGACCGGCTGTCGGCTTTGATGCTGGTGCTAACCGGCGCCCTCAGCGTGGCGTCGGTGCTGTTCTCCCTAGCGCGCTGGCACCGCGCAGGCGCGCACTACCACCCGCTATTTCACATCCAGCTAATGGGGCTGAATGGCGCTTTTCTTACGGGCGATCTGTTCAATCTATTCGTGTTCTTCGAGGTCATGTTGGCTGCTTCATATGGACTTCTGTTGCACGGGTCGGGCGAAAAACGAGTGCGCGCCAGTATGCACTACATCGCGATCAATCTGCTCGCGTCATCACTGTTCCTGATCGGCGTGGCGATGCTATACGGCATCACCGGCACGCTGAACATGGCCGACATGGCACAGAAGATTCCATACATTCCAGCGACCGACCGGGGCCTGCTGCACGCCGGAGCAGCGATCCTGGGAATCGCATTCCTGACCAAGGCTGCGATGTGGCCCCTGAACTTCTGGCTCGCGCCTGCCTATGCGGCAGCGGGCGCGCCAGTGGCGGCGTTGTTTGTCATCCTGACCAAAGTCGGCATCTATGCCGTGATACGCCTATGGACGCTGCTGCTGTCGGCCGAAGCCGGTTCGTCGGCATTGCTCGGCGGCGATGCACTGATTTATGGCGGCCTCGCCACGCTGACCTTCGGCGCAATCGGCATGCTGGCCTCCCAGCAAGTGCGGCGCCTGGCAGGATTCAGTGTCATTGTTTCGTCCGGCACGATGCTGGCAGCGACCGGATTCGGTGACGCAGCGCTCGTAGGCACCGCACTGTTTTATCTCATAGGCTCTACGCTGGCGGGGGGCGCGTTGTTTCTGCTCGGCGAATTGATCGAGCGCTCCCGTCAAAACGCGGACGCACAGCCCCCGATCCACGACAGCACCGTCGAACTTCTGCGGTTTTACGTCGAAATGCGAGAGCCCGATCAGCTGGCAAATCTCGATGACGAGGAAGTAGCGCTGATCGGCACGCCGATTCCCGCGGCAGTAGCCTTTCTCGGCCTGAGTTTCATTGTGTGCTCGCTGCTGATCGCGGGATTGCCGCCACTATCCGGATTTCTCGCCAAGTTCGCAATGCTTTCGGTGTTGCTCGATCCGTCAGTCGGACGCACGGCGCAAGCGACTCCGCCCGCGGCTTGGGCATTGCTGGCCCTTTTGCTGGGATCCAGTATTCTTTCGACCATCGCGCTGTCGCGCGCCGGCGCCCATCACTTCTGGACACCTCACAATCGTCCCGCGCCTCATTTACGGATTATTGAATGTCTGCCGATTGCGGCACTGCTTGCTATTTGCGCGGCACTGACGGTCGGCGCGGACCCGGCGTTGCGATACGCCAGGGCAGCAGCCGATGACGTGCTTGACCCGGTACCCTA